>Ga0181612_116982_pt1 | contig 16875 bp, 13 predicted proteins | sample HoacroProtozoa21_FD_119630 | JGI IMG/M metagenome (GOLD analysis project Ga0181612, IMG submission 119630) | Hoatzin crop microbial communities from Cojedes, Venezuel. Combined Assembly of Gp0051906, Gp0051904, Gp0051908
CCCAGGCTGCCCAGGGAGGCTGTGGAGTCTCCTTCTCTGGAGATATTCCAGCCCCGGCTGGCCGCGGTGCTGTGCCCCCTGCTCTGGGTGACCCTGCTTGGGCAGGGGGTTGGGCTGGGTGACCCACAGAGGTCCCTTCCAACCCCTGCCATGCTGGGATTCTGTGATTCTGTGACGATGCTGCACCCGGGCACGGGGAGCAGCATCTGTTGCAGTACTTACCATCATGAGGTATTTGGATCTGTACTGGATGGTCCCAAAAATACCCAAAATAACGGCCATGATGTGCAAAAAGTTAGCCAGGATGGGTGCCCACTGGTAGCCCAGGAAATCAAAGATCTGCCGCTCCAGCGCCGCTACCTGCAACAGAGCAAAGGAGGTGTTGCGGGGATTAAAGCAGGGCATCGGTCACCGCAGCAGCTTCCAGGATGCTAAAGGTAAAGAGCAGCCAGTAATTAATGGGAAATCCCATGGATAATTAGTTGCAGTAGGGTGAAACGTCTGCGTGATGCAGCGGCTGGCGGTGGGCGAACACGTCGTGGCGAACGAGGGCTTATGAGGAGTATTTAGAGCTGGGAAGGGAAAAGCAAGATGTCAGCTTGTCGCCCCGCCATCGCCCTCCGTGCCTCAGTTTCCCCATCTCTCGGGCCGTGGGCACTGCTGAAAATTGCCCTCCAGGCTGGGTTTACCCCTGAGCTCAGCTTATCCAGGGGAAAGCTCCAGCTCAGGTCACGCGTGGGCTCCCCCAGTATTTTGCAAGTGATTTTTGTGCCCGTCCTGGCGAGCTCATCGCGTGCCGTCCTATTCTAACGCCATTAGGTTTTGATCATTGTTATCTTTCATAAGCCATAAATAAGGACGTGATGCAGCTTAATAAATCACACGGCACGCAAAATTAGGGCTGGTAGCTGGTGTGATCTGCCTGTTAACCCAGCGCTTATTTATGGCTCTATTTGCTACCGGCTCGGGGTCTATTACTCTTAATTACAGGATTAGCTTAAAGAAAGGTGGTAGCAAAGGTGAGCTGGGAGCACCGGAGCATTCACTGATGGTTTTAAGTTAAAAAAATGGACATTTGATGAGGCAATGGTTTTTCAGGGAACTTTTAGGGAACTTCAGGGTGCGTCGGATGCTGCAGTCCCAAGGGCACAGCGACAGGGCTGCAGCGACTTGTGTCTCCAGCAGCCGTGCAAACCAAAAGACCTCTTCACATTTCTCTTTTCGGCAGCCCAGCCCTGTCTCATCGCTCTTCGAGATGCCCCAGATTCACCCAACAAGGTCTGTGAGCTTCGGGGCCCCGGGTCCTCCCTGCGGCACTGTGCCTCAGTTTCCCCTCCCGGTGCAAAGCCTCTTGTCCTGGCAGAGAAGTGGGAGTTCATCCTGAAAAGCGCAGGAGAAAACGGCCTTTACATCCCCGCTCCGCTCACCAGCACCTTCCCCCGGTGACCTGGATTTAGGGGAGCTCCAGCCTGGAGCTCCCTGAAGCTCCCCTGGGGGCTACAGCCACGGGGCTCCCCCAGGGCCCTGCAGCATCCCTGCCCACCCAGCCCGACTTAATGCGTCCTCATTACAGGGTAGAAATAAATGAGGTGGCAAAAGTCCTTTCCTGTGTTTTATGAGGATGAGGCACGGCCAATGCAACCACGCGCCGTGCCTCAGTTTCCCCACCATAAGGCATCACGCACTTATTGAATTGGCTTAGCGAGGGCTCTAATTAACACCCATTTTAGCCCAGCTCCATCCCGCCAGCAGGAGGAAAGCCAAAAGCCGAGCCAAGGACCGTGGTACCCCATCCCCTACCCTACCCCCGGGGTTGGATCTGCTGGATCCGTGCCGGCAGGATCCCAGTTCCAATTCCAGGCAATCCAAAGCCACGGTGCAGCCGAGCCTGGGCAGCTCCCGGATCCGCAGGGCCGCGACCAAGGCTGTTTGCGTTGAGGTTTAATTCACTCCCACGCTATTTAAACTCTCTGAGGAAACAGCCTCTGGAAATACTTACAACTGGGCCGTAAATCTTTTAAATTGAGGAATGTAAATAATAAATGATACAAGGAGAGCGGTGCTCGGGGTTTTATAGCCATCCATCGATCTGGTGGCTGTTGACAAAGCTGCGTAGCAGCAGCTAGATGGGAAGGCTGTGAGTTCTGGGTACCGGTGAGGCTCCGAGCCGCAGGATGGGGCTGGGGAGAGCCTCCGAGAGCATCCCACGGAGCTGGGGCGATGGGCTTACGTCTGTGTGTCCTTAACCGCAGGCAGACAGGCTGAAGGAGCAGGAGCTGGGAAAAGCCCGATCAAACCAAACCCTTCTTCACCCCGAGCAGAGGCAAAATCAGAGGTGAACGCCACAGCCCCCCTGCTAATGGCACTAAAAAGCCTTGCCGGACCCGCCCCGGCGGGTAAAACGCTGCTGAGTGTGCACCATGACTCGAGCTCGTTCCCTCCGCGCCGAGAGCAAAGCGAGAGCAGCCTCCTCGCGTCCTGCTTCGGGTCAGGGGAAGCACAGACACGGCACAACCGCGGCGAGGCTGCGGCTGCCGCTCCCCCGGCTCTCGCCGCCTGCGAAGCGCCAAGGGCATCCCAAGGGCAGGGCAGCAGCCCCTACGCCCGGATTCACGAGCGGGGAAACCGAGGCACGGCCGGGCTGCAGGAGGAGCGGGGGGCATGGGTTTGGCCCTCCTCGTGCAGGGCACTGCGGGGCGGAGCGAGCACCGTCTTCGGCTCAGCCCGATGCTCCGGGCTTGCTCCAAGCACTTCCCGCGGACCCCGGGCTGGTCCAGCGCCCGGAGCATCCTTGCCCGATCCTTCGGGGATGAGATGTCCCCCGGCAGCAAACTTGGAGCCCCGCAGGCTTCTCACGCAGCCACCGCCAAGCTGTTGGTGGCCAGCAGCCCGAGCCGGAGCCGGAGCAGCGAGCAGGCTGGGCCATGGGGCTCGGCATCGCCTGCCAGCGCGGCAAGGGGCTCTGCCAGCTCTCGGCACGCTCCCAGCAACTTGGGGACCGGCAGCTTCCTAACCCCCAAACCCAAGTGGCTTGTGGAGCTTGGAGCACCTTCCCCGCACTGTCCTCCTCCTGCAAGGGGCACTTCCCATCCTAATAGCTGCCCCGTTAACGACCCACCCTCATTAACAGCCCGCTCTCCCCTTCCAGCTCTCACTGCTGCTCCACCATCGAAGCCGGGATGCTCCTGGGGATGCAGGGCCAGGAACCACACGCCATCCCGCTGCTAATTAAGATAAACCTGCAGCCGATCAATGCAACGAGTTTTAGGGCTCCCTCTTAATTAAACACTCTCTAGTTTATTGATCGGCCCCAAAAGTTCCCTTTGCAGCAAATCATATCAATTAGTCGGGGGCAGGCGCGCGCCGGAGTCCTGCTAATTGAAACGCGTTGCCGGCAATGATTTTCTTTGAATCAAGAAATGGAAGCGGGCGAGACGCGGGGACCGGGCTCCATCAGCGCGTGGCGGTCCCCGGGGCGGAGGGGACGCGTGTGCAGCCCTGCGGGGACAGGGAGCTGCCGGGGCTTGGCCCGGGGGCTCTGGGCAGGCGGAGCCAGTGAGGTGGAGCTGGAGGACAATGGGATGTTGGGGGGTTGCTGGCACCACATACGAGTGGGAAGAAGCTCGCCTGTCCCCAGATCACCCCTCGGTTATGGCACCTTCACCTTCCTCAGACCCATCCAGTTACTTGGAGGGGGTTTCTCAGTCCTTTTTAATCCCCGTGACAAGGACAGGAGATGAATCCCGCTCCGGCTGTGCCGGAAGGATTGCACAGACGCCAGAGAGCCCCTTCCCCCATGGCCCATCCCCACCAGATTTGGTGTTTTGAGGTTGGAAATCCCACCTGCAACCCAGCTGGGCAGTGTTGGGCCTTGGGAAGAGCATCCCCGACCCAGCACCCTCTGACCCGCTGCAGTACGAAACCAGAAAGTTTCTTGCCCAGCAGCTGCCATTTCTGCTCTCTTGGAGAATCACAGGATGGGTTCGGTTGGAGGAACCTTCAAAGCTCTGTCTCGTGCAATGCCCCTGCCAGGGGCAGAACATCTTCCACTACATCAGATTGCTCAAATTCCAGCCCAGCCTGGCCTTGAACACTTCCAGTACCTTCCTTGAACACTTGAACAGTACCACTTCAGTATAACTTGCAGAGATTGCTGCCAAGCAATGATTTTATAATTTCCCCAGCCACCATGTTCTTCCTAGTTTGTGAAAAATCCAACAACCATGCCATTTCTAATGAACACAACAATATCTTTGGAAGCCTTATGGGGAAAGCTCTCACGCCGATTCTGGGGAATGAGCATACTTGGGTGCCTCTCTCCAACGCCTGGACACCAGTGCAATGCAACACAAGGAACAAACAGGAGGAACTGTACATCTGAGCGCAGTTACAGGGCTATGACATCACTGCGATCACAGAGATAGTGGGATAACTCACATAACTGAGCAGTGTGACGGATGGGTACAGGCTCTTAGGAAGAGGCTGGAAAGACAAGGAGGGGATGGTGCACCTTACGTGAGAGAGCAGTGGAAATGCACAGAGCTCTGCCTTGGGATGGGTGAGGAGCCAGTCAAAAGTTATGAGTCATATTAGCAGGCAGACCAATACAGGTGATGTTGTAGTAGGTATCTGCTATTGACTTCCTGATGAGGAAGAAGAAGTAGATGAGGCCTTCTTCATACAACTGGAAGAAGCCTCATGTTCACATGCCCTGGTCCTCATGAAGGATTTCAATCACCACAACATCTGCTGGAAGGACAACACAGCAGGGCACACGCAATCCAAGAGATTTCTGGAAGGCACTGATAACAATTTTCTGACACGGGCGACTGAGGAGTCAACAAGAAGAGGTGCTCTGTTGGACCTGCTGCTTACAAAGAACAAAGAACTGGCTGGGGATGTGAAAATCGGGGGCAGCCTTGACTGTAGCAACCATTAGATAGTAGAATTCAGGATCTCGTGAGGAGAGAGCAGGGCAAAAGGCAGGACCACAATCCCGGACTTCGGGACAGGAGGCTTTAATCTCTTCAGAGAGCTCAGTACTACAAGCTTCAATGATAACGCAAGACAAGCAGTGACAAGCGCACCACCCCTCGCCTCCAGCAGAAGTCCCCCCCATACCAGCAGCATGTCCGTTGTATGGCCCTACCCTTGGTGGTTTAAAGCCAGGCAAGAAGTTATCTTACCTAAACAATGTGCCTTTGTCTGATAAGCAGGAGGTGGCTGTTAAGAGCAGAAGTTTAACTGATGTATTACTAGCCCAGCTAGTAAAACATGAAGAAATGCTTCAACTTGCCAAAAGAAACAGGTAAGTAGGGGAAAGGTAATTCCGGCAGGCGGAGATCGCAATCACCGATGCACGGACCACCGACCCCAATTATACCACCGAGTCAAATGATGATGTTGAAGAACAAGAACTAAGCATCCGTACTAATTTACATGCTGGACGAAGAGACCTTAACCAATCACTTAACAGAATAACAATGCATATGTATTAGGAAGTTGAATATGTTAATGTTTTGTGTATAATAACTGTTAATTTGGAAGCTGGGTGTGCTGTTTGATATTCAAGATATTCAGGCTGTTGATATTCAAGAATCACCTTCTCCATACTCAAGAATGGTCCATCCTGACAAGCAGGGAATTGAGCAAAGGCGGCAGGAGGTCTGCATGGATGAACAAGGAACTCCCGACTAAACCAAAACATGAAGGGAAGTGTCCAAGAGGTAGAAGCAGGGGGATGTGAGTCAGAAGGGATACAGAGACAGTCCAGTGATGCAGGAATGAGGTTAGAAAAGCAAAAGCCCAGCTAGAGTTGAATCTGGCAAGGAATGTGATGGGCAACAAGAAAAGACTCTACAACATTATGGAAACAGCAAAAGGGAGCCTAAGGAAAATACAGGCTCATTGCTAAAAATGTGATGGGGCACTGGTGACAAAGGATACTGAAAAGGCTGAGGTACTTGATGCCTTCTTTGTCCCAGTCTTTACTGGTAAGACCAGGCTCCTGAGGCCAGAGAGAAGGTCTTGAGAAGCATCAGGCTATGGAGCACTTAAAACAACCTGGACACGCATAATTCCATGGGGCCTGACAGGATGCACCTAGGAGCACTCAGTGAGACAGCTGATGTCATTGCAAGGTCACTCTTGATTACTTTTGAAATGTTATGGCAATTGGGCGAGGTTACTGAGAAGACTGAAAAAAAACAAACATCACTCCTATGTTCAAGAAGGAAGATCGAGGGAGCCACATGCCAGTCACCCTCACCTCAATCCCTGGGAAAGTGATGGAGCAACTAACCCTGGAAACCATTTCCAAATACATGAAGGACAAGAAGGTGACTGGAAGTAGTCCCCATGGATTTACAAAGGGGAAATCATGCCTAAGGAAGCCAACAGCTTTCTACAATGAGGTGACTGGCTTGGTGGGTGAGGGGAGAGCTGCTGCTGTTGTTTAACTCAACAAGGGTTTTGACACTCTCTCCCATAATACCCTCACTGACAAGCTGGAAAAGTATGGGTTAGATAAGTGGACAGTGAGGTGGATTGAAAACTGGCTGAACAGCTGGGCCCAAAGGGTGGTGATCAGTGGCACAAAGTCCAGCTGGAGACCAGTCATTAGTGATGTACCCCAGGGGCTGATACTGGGGCCAGTGCTGCTTAACCTCATGACCTGGACGATGGGACAGACTGTACCCTCACCAAGTTTGCAGATAAACTAGGAGCAGCTAACAAGCCATTGGTAAGAGACCTGGACTGGGTGAAGAATTGGGCAGAGAGGAATCTCATGAAGTTCAACAAAGTGGAATGCAAAGTCCTGCAGCTGGGGAGGAATAACAGGTAAAGAATAAGCCCCCTTCATTATTCACAGCTTGTGTTCAGCACAAGCACAGCCCTGATATGCTGATCATTGTCATTAATTATTAGGTGGTAAACACCTTGTTCATGAAATTCCTAGCTGATAAGTTGTTAGCAGTTAAAATGTAAGTGTGGAAAAAAGTAGCAGCAGAAAGGGACTTGGAGAGATTGGAAACGAAGGACAAACTTAAAGGAAACATACACCTGCAGAACGATATTCCCAAATACAGACCTTCTGCAGGATGATTGGGAAAAGTTGATAGAAAAAAAGCAAAGCATCAAAGTAAATGAGACATTACTTTGTATTGCAGTAATTCTTCCCCCCAAACTTCACAGCTGTGTTGAGTGGCATGCACAAAGGCATCAAAGGGAAACACATCGAAACTGTCCCTGCCTGCAGCTGTGAAAGGTCAAATTCAGTTGTGCCAATGTCAGCATTATCATCTTTTCTTATATAACACACAATGCCCAAAGTGCAGCAGGTAAGAAAGAAGACTGAGCATTTGAAGGGGATTCAGAGATGATGCATGAAGGAGGACTAAAATGTGTACAACATGCTTAAGTGATAGTTAAACTCCGAGGGCAGGGAGGAGAATGGGGGCAGAACTTGGAAACAGAGTTATGCCTCTAAGAAAAAGAAAGATTAAAAATTACAGATCAAGTACAGAGACTCCTGAAATTAGAAGGTCTGGCAGGACCCTAGTCATTCATCTGCTGGATGGAAAAACACACAGAAGACCACATAGAGTTCAAAATATCACAGATAACATACATAAAATCCAGAGAATAACTAATACAGAAGAAAGAGTTATGTAGTCATTCCACAGAAGGAGACATGATCGGATGGGTATTTAACATATAATTCATAAAGGCTGTATAATTCATAAAGCCCATAAAGGGCTTGTGGTTCCTACAGAAACACTAACCTTCTGGATATATTAGAATGTGAGGTTATGCTGTCCTTGATAACAAACTTGAGAACAACAGTTTGTTTAAAATACTGTAACTAGGCATTATATACAATCTTCATGTTAAACCATTTTCTCATTAGTAAACAAGGGGATAAGACCAGAACAATTCTCTAAGCAATTCATCATAATGAATGAAAATCCAGCAGCCTAACAAAGCAGTTCTGAGCATTAAGCCCTATTTACTAAACACACGTAACTGTAAAGATATCTTTCTGAAATGCAAAGTTTGGGGATTAAATCCAGTCTCTCTCTAATTCTTGCAAACGAGCCTATCTACACAGACTTCAAACTGAAAACAGGCAGCAAATTGCAATACTGTCTTTTGATGCACCACTTTTTGAAGTGACTTGTCAGAAGACATAAGCTTAGGGATTTTCCCTATGTAATATAATTTATTAAAAAATGGAAGCCTGCCGTGATTTTAAAATGCTTTTATTTTATTTTCCTAGTTATTTCCATAAAGTTAATTTCACTTAAAATGAGAATTCAGTCTAAAAACCAGCTGGACAGGAATATCTCCTCAATTCAACTGCTCTATAGGAAGCATTCAGACATGAGTTTGACAGCAAAAGCGAATATGTGTTGCGGCTTAATCCCAAAAACTTTTGATTCTCCGTCTCAAAACCAGCACTCAAGGCTTTGGAAGCTGGAAGGAGACTTCTCAGCTACTTCTGTAGATACAAGCAGGAAGAGGCAATTTCACCAAGACAGTTTTCAGAGTAACAACATATCTGCAAGAGCAAACAGCACATCTAAATCACAGTCCAAATTCCAGTATATGAAAGCCCCAAGAGAAATGCATCGGACAAGGCAGGAAATCCTATTTTATTCCACTCTCAGTAGAGAGAAAAACAAATGGAGTCATGACTGCTGAGCTCCCCCAGTGCTCTAATTTTAGAGCAGCTGCATTAAAGCCTTTTGAAAACAGAACTGTTTCAAACTATATGCTAAATTCCTATGTTAAGTATTTGCACAAATGCAGGGGCATGTATCTGCAGTACTTTCTTCTAAGAGGTATATACCCCCCCTATTTATTCATGGACACTTTCTGCCTTACAAGGAGCACAGTCCGATTCCAGTCACTCCACCGCCAAACACACATTTACGATGTTTAGCATTCGCTGGCTGAAATTTAGGCACCTCTGTTGGTCATGCGTTATTGATCTGTCTCTTTTTTCTTGAGCCAATTCTCCTGAAGCCTCTTTATCCTCTTTGTTTATTTTAATCACAGATGCTTGATTCTGCTCAATCTCTTAATACCAAATAAAAGCAGTAGTACCAAAAAAAAAAAAAAATCAGATGTTTCAAGGACTTGGGGAGGGGCAACAGTCAGCAACCCTCATCCAAATTTGTCTAAAAGGACTGAGGAGCTCTCCAGCCCCAAAGAAATGACCATGACTTTAGACACTCTCTTGTACTACAGGGCACAACCAAGAACGCATCATCTCAAACAGTGTTCTCCACCAGCTCAAAAGATGCTAACAGGGGTTTAAACTACATTCTGCAAATCCACTTGTATCCTTCTCTTTCAGCTGTTGGAGGCACTGCTGGGAAAAGATGCAAGGAGTCAGCGTGAAGAAACTACCCACAGGAGTTATTTGTAAGCCAGTCACTGTACAGGTGTGAACTGAGTCTTATGCTGAGTAAGTTGGACCATCATGAGCATTTTTCTCTTGGTCAATTTTTATGTTAGAACAGCACAAAACTCTATTCATTTCCTTCTCTAATTCGTGACATCTTCTGGCACCACTGATGTCTGACTAAGGAGAAAAACTGACTTCCAGTTTTACTTATTTTACGTCAAATAGTAGCATGGCTTCCAGTTCCCAATGACCTCGTACTGCTTAAGCTTTCAGTAGAACTAGCATGCCAATGCTAAAATACAACAGACAAAGGAACGAAGGCAGGGAAACAAGTTGTTTGCCTTCAGCAGTATTTGCTCTTGTTGGTATTGAAGTGCACTTTTGTGACAAAAAATAGCAACGATAATAAAAGGATGAATGCTTTTTCTCAGCATTCATTAGGAAAGAAAAATAATCAGCAACTACATTAGATCTACCAGAGGAAAAATGGTATTACAACTGCCTAGATCAGTGCAGATTTAATTTTTCTTTGGTAGTATTCAAAGCTACCCTACCTCTTTCTGTTAGTATTCTCTATTTTGAAGCAACTACCTGGCAAATAACTCTCCCAGGGGACTGGGAACACCTCCTACATATTCTTAAATACTCTGGAATGAGGTCTTCAATTAAAAAGATGTTATGTGTTACCCATCCATTGCCTGGATCATCTGTGTCTCGTTACTTTCACAGGCTTAAAAGAACTGAGGCAAGTGAAATCTTCCACCTGCAGCTTGCTGGAAATACTACAAGGCTGAACCTGATTCTCTTCAGGGAGACTAATAGCAAGGACTGACATAATAGAGAGGGCAGATAAATAAAAAGGGGTAGGAGAGCAGCCATGTGCTACAGTGAGAAGAGTAATAAGCATCAGAGAGTAGGCAGATGACTTGTCAGTTAACTGAATCTCACTTTTCCCTTCTGTCCAGAGATTTGTGTTAGGGAAATGAAAAACAGGCGATCACACTGGCTCAGGAAGAAACATGAAAATTCAGTAAGAGAATTCAGCCCGTTAGAGGTGGACAAATACCTTTGCTATTCCAAAGCAAACACAGGACAGTGACATTACCACTTAACAGACGCATGCTGCAAACTGTCTCTGAGTCCTGGACTGCTTGCAAGAAAAAACTGTTTAAAAGCTTTCATTGACTTGTCTGAAAGGAGCCTGAGGACTACTTGCTGTGGAAGCAAGACAAAAAGGAAATGCTCCAATTCTTCTTGAATGCTTTAACAATATGTTCCCACCAAACCCACTACAAGAAGAAGGAACCTGCAGAGAAACAGATGCTGGAATGAGTTATTTAAGGGAGTACTGAGGTCAGGTCTGATCCTGCTCAATGTTAATAAACTTCCATGGTACAGCTACCATCAGAGAAAATTCAGCTTCCTATTGTATCTTCCTGTATATTTAAAGATACTCCTTAGTATTCCTGGAGCTTTCATTCACAGATGGAAGGAAGGATGAGCAAAGACCAAATTTAAAACATTTAGTAATTAGCTCATAAAGGAGAACTGTGTCACGGGACTTCTTCAGATTCCAATTCTGCCACATAAAAATAGGCAAAACTGAAGTAAAGAACAGAGTATCACAAAAATGATGAGAAAGACATGGGGCTCCTTCATCACTGTTATGCTTTTTTTTTCAAATACCTTGATGAAACAATCTTCATATCAGAAAAGCTAGGCAAGAAGTCACTGTTACCAGGTAAGAGCTGTGATGTTACCTTAGTATCTGAAATGTTGGGGAAAAAAAAGACAGAGACTGGGACAAAAGAATGTCTAGCAACCAACTCTAAATCCCAGCAATGATTACCAGCTCTTGCAATTACTGTAACTCACAAGTGAATATTCATGATGTCACATGATGATACATTTAGTCTTCAGACAGGCACTGCTAATAAAACAGACAGCACGGTTTATGATGCAGTGATTTCAGAAGAACAGAAAGAGGTAAACCTAAAAGGGGCAGCCCTAGAAACGGTGAGAGAAAGCTACTACAGGAGGAGAAACAAGGCCACAGAAAGTGGAAGGTAAGCTCATATATCTATTCTTTCCACAAGCCAGACTGAGGAGAAATTGGGTCAGCAAAGAACAATCCAAGGCGTTAAAGGATTCACAACTGTTGTGGTTTAAGGACAGCCAGCAACTAAGCACCACACAGCCGCTTCCTCACTCCCTCCACCCCCTGGTGGGACTGGGGAGAAAATCGAAGAGTAAAAGGGAGAAAACTCGTGAGTTAAGAACAGTTTAATAATTGAAGTAAAACAAAATAGAACAAAACAACAACAATTTTATTATTATTATATTATGTAATGAAAAGGAAAACAACAACAACCACATAAAGAGAAATAAAACCCAAGAAAGAGAATTAATGCAAATGAAAAACAGTTGCTCACCACCAACTGACCATTGCCCAGCCTGTCCCCGAGCAGCATCCCGCCCCTGGCCAGCCTCCTCCCTAGTTTATATGCTGAGCATGACATCATACGGTATGGAACATCCCTTTGGTCAGGTGGGGTCAGCTGTCCCAGTCGTGTCCCCTCCCAGCTTCTTGCGCACCCCCAGCCCACTCACCGGCAGGGCCGTGTGAGAAGCTGAGAAGTCCTTCACTCAGTGTAAACACTGGTTAGCAACAACTAAAACATCAGTGTGTTATCAACATTATTCTCATCCTAAATCCAAAACATAGCACTATATCAGCTACTAGGAAGAAAATTAACTCTATCCCAGCTGAAACTAGGACAACAACTGATATGGTAACTTCAGATACTAACATGACTGGACTCTGCAAGCAGTGCATATGACAATGACACCTGGTGTCCCCAATTCCCAGGGAACAGTGCAAGGGTGGCTGGCTTATCTGAGTTTTACATTGTCCTTTCCCTACTACATGTTCAGCCTGCTAACACAACCAGTAGATGAAATATTTCAGGTGGCTGTCATTCTGTGTTTTTGGTGCCTTTAACAGTCTGAATCTGCTGTGAAGGACAGAAAAATGCTTCCCATCGGAGCCCAGTTGCACTTTAGTTTTCCCAAAGAGAAATGCAATGGATATAAATGTCCAGGAAAGCACTAGACTCTAACAGAAATTTACATTCTCAAAAATATCTTAAGTAAAAATAACACAAAGAATCATTGGCTTTCTGCAAGTTGTCCACAGACTTCCCATATATTCTCATTTTTGGGACTGGATTAGATTCACAGAAAGTATTACCAGAAGTAAGGGTGACTAAGTGAGACTGGTGTTGGGTCATCCTTCCCTCTGTTTCAGTCAGCCTCTCTGTCCACAACACAAGCTCAATAAAGACAAAACCTGCTGCTTTGACAGCATTACATTTGAACATGCTGACAAGACTGCAGTGGTCACAGCTGGGAAGCACTGGGACTACAGAAGACAGTTCCACCCCACTGTACATTCTGACAGATTTCTTTGTATCCACTTCTGCACAGATCAGAACAGTTGCGGAGCTTTTACACCAGCCAGACTGAGAGGAGTTAGTGTGGTTTATTTTGCAACTCAAATAAAATTCAACAATCAACAGAGAAGGTGATTGCTGAATGAGTGGCAGTAGCATAAAACAATTTCCCACAAGTCTTTTGTTGACAAGAGCTACAAAGTGTTCTGAATGCTTTCTTGTTATCAGAAAGAGCAATAAATAAAATAACCAGTGGTAACTGTGTTGAGGGAAATACATCCAACAACTCATACTCAATTGACTATGACTTTGCACTTAAAATCATTTTGGTTTACTTTGTGCTTTTACCTATAAGCAGTTTCATAATGTGACTGCAGTTAAAAATGCCCTTTCAGCAATCAATGAAGATAACAAAAAGCACACTTCATTATAAAATGTTCCAGAATAAGATTAAAAAAAAGCTTTTGGCCACAACATCATGTAGGACATCTCCCCATCTCTTATTTCTGCTCTGCCACTTTCACACATATGAAAGCCAAAATGTACCAAATACCAGAAACAAAAGGTAAAATGCAAAGCCCTGTCTCATGCACATACTTTACTGCTTAAAAGGCTCAACTACTGGTAACAGCACACTGATACTAGCAGCATCACTATTTAAGAAAATCACTATCTACCTACATCATATGTGCACAGTAAAAGAAAAGCAGTATTCAAATTCTGTGATGAACAAAAATGTGTGCCCACGGGATTCATCTGGGTATGATGCAGTGAGACTACTCTTACGGGCTCAAGTGTTCCATGCCGACACCGAATCAACGTAATATTTCCTATGCGTGATTCTTTCCACACGCAAAAAACCCCAGCAGTTCTTCAGACTGATTTATTTATTTTAGCTTACAGGAGGGAAATATATCCTCAACAACTCTTACTCATTTGACTGTGGCCTCAAAAAAGCAAATCACTCTGCCACAGAAGACGTAATGAAACCTGGATTCCTACAGAATTGTGACTGATGATTTGATTCTCGGCTTCCTGATCCATTGTGAACTAACGTCTGTTAACGCTTGCCCTCTCAGAGGGCACGTAGAACAACTCGCTCACGTGTGGATTCTCTGGCATCTGATAAAGTTGGAGCTCATTCTGCAGGCCTCCTCTAAGAGAAGCAGGGTCTGTGTCCGCTACCCAGTCACATCTTCAGTTTTATTTCTGTCCCTACAGAATTCATTAAAATGTAAATTATGTTCTACTGAAAAAAACACAAGCCTGTTAATGGAATTTCATCCATCGTACCACGCAGATATAAAAAATGGACAACCACTTTGAGCTAGTCACAATATACAGTGAAAGTTAGCCCCAAAGGTCATCTCAAAAAGTAAACATACTAGGTTTATCCCAGGTGCTACTTCTTTGGTTTACGGACACATGCTTGACTCAAAAACTTAACAGATAGAAGTAATTAAATCATTCAAGTGCAGCCTAAAAGTACCTTCCATTTCCCTACCTCTAATTCTTTACTCACAAGTTAACTGCCACTTGAGCAGTCTTTTCTTCCCATTTCTGCAGGTGACCTGTAAGCAATTTATCAAGAAACCAGACATCTTAGGTACCGAGTAGGCTGCTCTTTTAGTAAGTCCAGATCGTACTCTCCAGTAACCTCTTTGGCTCACTTGCTCCTAAGAACAAGCTACCAGATGCACTTGCCTTGGTGTCGGAAGTAGTTAATGGTCAACCACTGAGAAGAAAACCAATGAATTATGGCCACAGACAATGACTTATAAACCCCTATTTTAAATATAATTATTCCAAACAAAGGATTCATCGCCCTTCTTGGTATCTCACTGAACAATTAACTGATAAGAACCTAACACAAGACTACCCGGTAGCCATCCTTTACATCTACAGGCAAAACTGCAATGTCACATCGCTTCAGTTCTTACCAAAGTCAACTGCCGTAGCTGTCAAGCTACAAATATATCCTGTAGCTATGGAATTGACTGGACTCCCACCTGCTAATGGCAAATGTGGCTTCATATTTTCATACTCTAATAATGATAATCAAATGGAGCTACTTGGTTACAGAAATTATATCCATGATGAATAGAAATACACATATTTTCAAGTTATTCCACAGCAAAAAGCCTTACTATCCCGAAGCTAAACTTCTAAATCTAGGGCAGTATTGCCTTCAAGAGGGAGCTGACTCAAGAACCAAAACCAAAGAAATAAAAATACCTTTTACAGAAGTCTCACTCCACTGCATAGAAAGCTTCAGCAACTTACACAGGAGACCTCAATTTAAATCCCTGCTGTTGGCAAAACAGTTAGAATTTCCCTGTCCTATAATTTTATGTATTTTCTAAGGCACTCTAATTAAAAGCCTCGTCATCCTGGGCTGCCTGTATAGAGAAACCTGCACACCTTCGGAAAAAGAGTTATGCCACCTAGAAGTAGTCTTCATTTTGGATATGCAGAAAGTGAGTAACAGCATCCTACATAGCCCACACACAGAGACAGAAGTGATTTACATATACAAGTTTTGTTGTCTTTAAATCAAAGTTGTGGCATAAAACTGCAAAGCTATATTGCAAAACCTCTATCAGGTGGAACTAGAACTGGAACACGTCCCACTTCAGAATGCCTGTTAATCTAGACCACTGCAGGTAATCTGTATTCCACCTCTACAAGTAACACAACTCATGCAGATAGACGGACAGATATAAACCAGTATAGTACAGTTCGAACGGGATGAGATGCTGTGTAAAACAAACTGGTACGAATTGCATTTGGACTTTTCCACACGTCTTTTAATTTTTCCCATCAATCTGGATACAATATACAAATCAGCCATTAATGGGAGCAAAGTCGTTACTGAAGTACTGTGACTCAGGGAGCCACAAGCCTTCTATCATTTCTAAAATAAAAGATTCCCCACGTGGAAGATTAGGTAATAACACTTCTCTACCCTGCAGAGCTATCTTCTTTCTCTAATTGCAATATACTTATGAGGAAAACCAAACAATTAAAGCACCAGAATAAATCAGGGAAAAGCTTAGAAACAAAAATAGAATACACAGACAGAGTATGAAATAAGAAAAACCCCATGATCTTATCACCCCACCCATTACGCTTTTTTGTGTGTACTTTTTGTGATTTTTTCCTACTTGTATGGCTTTTTGTGGTGTCTACAAACTTTGAGCATAGAATTCCTCAAGAGGTAAGCCATATCTTTCTTTTCAGTCATGCTAGCGTCCTTCATGAGACTTACACTAGAAATCACCTCAAAGGACCACTCCTCACTGACAACAATTTCTGAGCTGGCAGTCTTTCACTCCCTGGATTTTCTTGATGCTTCTTTTCTCAGGACCATTTTGTGCTTTTGTATTTTGGCCCATTGTTTCCATGGTTTAAACTAACGTTCAGCACAAGCTATCAAGAGCCATTCTAGCAAGGTAGTTCCTTGATATCAATGATGGTTTCACTGGCTTTACACAAGGACAGATTCATGCAAGCCATCTGTATTGCTGAGGCCTGCGAAGCCATGAATGTCTCTAAAATTATGTAACTATAGGGTTCTAAATCAATATTTGGATACCTTTGAGAGTTTAAAACACAAAGGAAAGAACACTCTTCATCAAAATGAAGTTGTTAATTTTTCTTGAGAAAACCTCAAACCATTTCAGGCTGAACTGATGTTAAGCCTGGACCCACCACCAACATTTTTTATTTGATGTATATTTTTGCCCAGAATGAGGTTTTTCCCTTATGAAGCCAGTGGGAGTCTTACAAAAATTAGCAAAGTTTATTGCTGTGAAAGAAGTATGCTTACTTGTCTTTATTGGCCGCCACAGGATATCTCAGTGTGCATGTAACTGGACTAGTGGATTCTCTGAAAGGTGACAATTCATGACACCCACTAGCTGGAAATGTATTTGTTTATACAGGTCTATGGGACAACAGACGATGGGGCTGTTAATATCAGGGTTTCAATACTCGGTGTCTTACGGTATA
>Ga0181612_124908_pt1 | contig 16873 bp, 5 predicted proteins | sample HoacroProtozoa21_FD_119630 | JGI IMG/M metagenome (GOLD analysis project Ga0181612, IMG submission 119630) | Hoatzin crop microbial communities from Cojedes, Venezuel. Combined Assembly of Gp0051906, Gp0051904, Gp0051908
CCCTGCGCCCTGGCTCCTGCCTCGCCGTCCGGGGCTGAAGGAGCACCTTGGGTTTACCTCGGCGGCTTGGTGAAAAGTCGTAACTCCCCGTAAATGTCCCGAAACACAAAAGCTCGTTTTTAGCGGTGCTGCGCGCCGCGTTTTGCAGGGAACGAGTCAATAAATTAAACTGTGACCAGGAGTGCAGCCGCCGTGCGACGCTGACCCTTCAGCAGTCAGTAAAGGAGCGGGCCCTTTCCCCTTGCTGTAGAAGTTTTCTTTGTTGCTAACGCCTGTTATAATCCCTTGGGTTGTATTTTTAAAGTGACTGTTAGACCCGCATCCCGTAAGGTGTTTTTGCTTTCCCTGCGGCCGTCTCCTTGCGCGGTCTCAGCTGCTTCAGTGTTTGTGACCCTTTCACCCTTCAGTAGTTCCCTTCAGCTTCTCTGTACAAAAGGCCGTGCTTGCCTTACCTTCGCTCACGCAGGCGGTAGAGTCAAACCGTGTGTGTGCCAGAGTTGAGTTTGGTGCGCTTTTTTTTCATTTTATAAAGCTGTGGATAGTTTAGATTTCATAAATTGAAAGACTGAGAGCATGCTTAAAAATCCACGTGGGTTAAACTATGAAAAATACGACTACAAACGATTCTGAATGTGTGTGGTTTGGTTTTTACAGGTTATTAATGGAGCAGCTAGTTTTCTTATCAGACTTTCTTCTTCAAGTGACCTGAAGATTAACGACTGGAATCCAACTGCAGGACTTCTGCTGCTCTGTCGCATCCAGCTCCACGATGGTTGATTTTCTAGCTGAAAATAATCTCTGTGGTCAAGCTATTCTTCAGATTGTCTCCTGTGGAAACGCCATCATTGCAGAGCTTCTGAGACTTTCCGAATTTATTCCTGGTGTTTTCAGGCTAAAGGACAAGGCTGATCAACAGAAGTATGGGGATATCATATTTGATTTCAGTTATTTTAAGGTAAATCCTTTTCTTTTATTGTTAAGCTTCTGAAAGCATTGCTGTCATGCATGAGGGTGCTTCAGGTTATGACACAGCCATTTCTGACTGATGTGTTTATTAGTACCATTCTTCAGAATTGATTAACATGACTTCTTGCTTAGTTTTTTCCAAAAATTCACCAAACTGAGACAGCAGTTGGGATATGCTTGCATGCTAACTTTCTGCTTCTGGGTTCTCTTGTATAATTCTGATCATGCTCAGCCTCATCTTCCTCATTTCAGTGAGCAGGAACAGCCTAGGGAAGGTTGTGTGCTGAGACCCATAGGCAGAACAGAAGTATCACTGGTACCTGCACTGAGCGTATCAGGGCAAGAAGGGGGTGGCAGTTTTAAGGGCATTCAAGAGCAGTCCCAGCTACACCTTTCAAAATGTTTGATGAGTCATCTGGCCCGTGAACTTTCATGGGTATTGATTAGATTAAACTTGAGTATTGGATTATGGAGGAGGTTGTTGATTATTATTATTATCATTATTATTATTTCTTGCAGGAACATTAAATTACACTTTCACCGGCAGGTTCTGAGCCTGTGCAGTTGGTTGTTTGCCTTTGGAGCACTGCTGTGGGCAGTATGCCCATCTTCCTTTGGTTATCTGTAGCTTATTCTTTGCAGCCATGAAAACTGCTTTCAGCCTTCCTGTCTGACAGTGCTATAATTATTCATTCACTGGACTTGTCACGTGCACTGAATAAACAAATGAATCAGAGTAGTGTCCATGGAAAGCGCTTATTTCCCCTACAAAATTAAGCTTCTTGCAGTACCTAGTTCCCTCTGTCATTCTCCAGCATGATGAAGAATGAACTAGAGAGACTACCTAATCTGACTTTATCTAGATTGTACAATGCAAGAAGTGTTAATAGTAAAGCAAAGGAAGGGGGATTTTTTTTTTTTAAGTAAGAGATGTAAATTGCAGGCACCAGCTGTGAGCCTTGGACACTGAAAACCCTGAGCACAAATGATTTCCCACATACCTTCAGATCTAAGTGCTTATTAGAAGTCTATTTTTACACAAATTACTTGAAAATTTAAAAGCAGATAGGTACAATTGGTGATAAATGCAATTATCCTTGAAATTGTAAAATTTTTTGATGTTAAGAAACCATGACAGTGCTGCTGCTTTTCAGAGTAATCACCCCAAAATCCATAAAAGACATGCTTATATAGCAGAGACTGTTGAATTCACAGATATTTTCACTGCAAATGCACCATTTCTGTATTTGTGATTCTTACAATTACCTAATGAGAAGAGATTTGAGATTTTGAAAATTCAGGATGTTTTCTTTGTGCATTAGAAATTCATAGGCAATGTGGGGCTTGCTTTTATCCTTTGCTTTGCATAGGTATTTTGCATAAAAAGAGAAGCAGAAAAGCGCTTTGAAAACCACACAAAAATTGTCAGCTTGGTATTAAGTTTAATATTTTAACTCTATTTTAAGCTATTTTTATGGAGCTGACTAAATCCTTTTAAGCCATGATCTCATGCTGTCGTAAGTGGTCTGTGAAATGACGTTAACAGTATTTTCAATTAAATGTTAATAACATTTTCAATTAAACATTAATGGTATTGTCATTTAGATGGTGATGATAAGACCATCGCATAACCAATAGTGGTTATGAGAAATGTTGACAGTGGCAAATGGTTAGAAAAGTTTGTACCACTGCTTTAAGGAAGTCAGACTCTTATTCCCAACCCTTTTTCCCCTACGGCTGTTAATGACATGATTTCTGCATTAATTTGGGGGACTAGCGCTGAGCTAGATCCAGAGTCTGTAAAAAAAAAAAAAAAAACAACAAAAAAAACCCCAAGTCTAATACTTTCAAGCAGTTTAAATGCATGAGTAGGTACTAAGCTTTGTGAGGCCTCAATGTTATGATTTCTACCTGAGAAATCAATCAGATGAAATGTGTAAAGGAAAAAAATTCCAGGAGGGAGATAGTCAGCACTACGAGAAACTCACAGTGGCTTCAGACGCATTGGGACTTTACCCAGAGGGTTAACTATTCTTTGCTGTTGGTTATACAGGATAAATCATATTTAAAATCATTGCAGATTGTAATAAAGTGTAAAACTCCTCTTTATGGAATCAATGTTTGGTCATAAAGTAGCTCGGAAAACTACAGATCCTTGTTTTAGTAAGAAATGTTAGCTTAGGTGTTGTGGGCACAGTGGTCGTTGTACATGTTCTGTGTCCTCTTGAAGAGAAATAAAATAGAGGTCAAAGTCAAATATTGTCTTGAAAGACTAATTTCTTTTCTTAGGGGCCTGAGATATGTGAAGGCAAACTGGAAGCCAAACCTGAGTTACTGGATTTAGATGAAGAATTTCGTGAAAACAACATTGAAATTTTGACAAGATTTTATCTGGCTTTTCAGAGTGTACATAAATACAATGTGGATTTAAACAGGTATGGTGTCTTAATAGATGTGGATTTTCGTAAAGCCCAGAGTACTGTTCAGTCTTAACAATGAGAAGTTTTTTCCTTGGAGACCCAATACACTCGCTGTTGAAGCATGTTCATGTGCACCTGGAAACCTGGATTGCTGGAGTGAACGCTAACTTTACTCCTACTGTTGCTTACCAGCTGAATGTATGACTTGAAAGCATTTAAGCTCTCTACCTCGTTTCCTCAGTTGTAAGGTAGAGCTAATTTTTCTTCTTTGTCTTGGAGGTCATCTTGAAGATTTTTTTTATAAAAGGAGACTCCCTGTTATTAAACGATGGTGTTTTTTTTCTGTGGTCTTGCAAAACAGAATGTCAGATAGGAGTTTATTTCTTTAACTTCATGTGGTATTTTTTTCCTGAACTTAATTTTTCCTGAACTTATTTTTTCAGTGGAGTTGCCATATTCTCAAGTTTGGTACTCTTACCTGTAAAAAACAATATACAAGGTTCACAAAATACTCTTAAGAAAAAGTTCCAGAGAATCTTAACCTTTAGAATTGTTTTTGTTATTGATGTTATATGAAAAGATTGATTAAAAGATTAAATGTTTAACATCACTTATTAGTAAATAGTGTTACTGGAAAATCCTGTAATAGGAAGAAATCTTCTCTTAATGGAGATTAATATAGTCTATTTCTGGCTTTCCCTTCCAAATTGCAATTGAGATCAATTTGTGGTATTTCCAGGAGATATATTTGACGTAACTTGAAAATGACAGTTTTACTAAATTTTGGAGTAGAATCCTTCTCAGTACTCTCTTCTCAGGCTGTTACCCATCCCTAAGAAGATGAAGAGGATATTAGGTGTAAGTTACAGAGTATCCTCTAGTGTCTTTCATACACACCATCAGCTATGGCCGGAGGCTTTTGCCAACTGGTTGGCTCTAGCTAGGAGTTCAGGCCTTTCGTTTCATAGTAGAGCATCTGTTCTTCTTTGTCTGAATCACTCCATGCTGCTTGTACTAGGGAAATGTTCTGATGTGTCTGCTGATTTTCAGAGAAAATTGGCCAGGGGAATTCTAAGGATCTATGATTTGAGAGCAAAATAGTCAATGACCAACTCTTTGTTACGATCCCTAGATATTTAGATGACCTCAATGAAGGAATTTACATTCAGCAAACATTAGAAACTGTCCTCCTTAATGAAGATGGAAAACAGCTTCTAGTAAGTATTGAACAGTTCTGTAACAGTATAAAATGAACCAACTAGTTTAGTGCCGAATTATACAAAGATTTAAATTTACTGAAGGCGTGGAAATGCTATGACTCACTTTTAGGAGGACAAAGATAAAAAATGTACAGCCTGCCATTTTTCATATTGTATGGACTACATAGTTGATATTGGGTTATTTTTCCAGTACATGTTTGTCTTTACATTTTATTACAAAATTGTGTTTAGGTGATTTCTTCCTTTTGTTCTTCCTTTTTCTAAACAGTGTGAAGCGCTCTATTTATATGGAGTCATGCTACTGGTCATTGACCAGAAGATCGAAGGAGAAGTCAGAGAAAGAATGTTGGTTTCCTACTACAGATACAGGTAATGTGTAACTCTGGAATGCAGAAGTGGATCAACAAGGGGAGTTCAGAAATGGGGAGGAAAAAAGAAAAAGGAAAAGAAAAACAAACTTGGAACAAAACTCCTCCTCTGAATATAAAGCTGCTTGTTTCTGTTCCTGATTTGTTCTGCTTGTGCTTTGTATGCTTATCTGGGATTCCAGTATGAACATTTATCAGTGTCCTCAATAGTATGGTGAACATAATATTCGTAGAGTAAACAACCAAAAATCTCCCAGATCTTGGTATCTGATCATTTTCTTGGAAGAAAGGCATGGGTTCAACGGGAGGGAGAGGAGGAAGTGGTTAAGGAATACAGCTCAATTTTTGTCCTTTCTTTTGTAAAACAGTGCAGCCCGATCCTCTGCTGATTCCAATTTAGATGATATCTGTAAATTGCTCCGAAGCACTGGATATTCAAGCCAACCTGGAGCTAAAAGACCTCCAAACTACCCCGAGAGTTACTTCAGCAGAGTACCCATAAGTGAAACATTCATTAGCATGGTTATTGGCCGCTTACGGTCAGATGACATTTATAACCAGGTAAGTTACTGTGAGAGAAAAGAGGGAACTATAGGTGAATATAAAATGGTTTCTCAGGTTAGTAACTCAACTATGGAGCCCAGAAAAAATAAATCACAGAATCGCAGCAGTTAGAAGGGACCTCTTGAGATCGCTGAGTCCAACCCCTGGCTCAAGCAAGGTCAGCTTGAGCAGATTACCCAGGACTGCATCCAGCTGGATTTGGAGTGTCTCCAGAGGTGCAGACTGCAGAACCTCTCTGGGCAACCTGCTCCAGTGTCTGGCCAACCTTGCAGTAAAAAAAACTTTTTTTTTTTTTTTTTAATGTTTTTGAATCATAGTTGATTTGCCACTCTTAATAACTCTAATCCATTCAGAGATTCCCAGTCTTTTAGTTACTGCAAAGAGATTTATCATCCTTTCGTAGAAAATGTGTTTAAAAAGGAACACTAATACCACAGTTCTTGACAGTTTTATTAGTAAAGAGGCAGAACAAAAACTGAAGCAAAGCATGAGTAATGTCTACTATATTTACAGTCTATTCTATTACAAGTCCTTTGAGAGACTTCAGCAAGATTCCATCTTTAGCATGGACAAGCAATCTTATTTCTGTAATTATTGGCACACTTTTAGTGAATCCTGGATAACTGAAACATCTTAAAGATGCCAGAAAATGAGCATTCGAAGATTATTGAATGATTATAAGAAATAAATGCTCAAATATTTAGGCAGGAGTAATAATTTGAAAGTAGGGATCTTATCGAAAACACTTTCATGTTATGGACAGGCATAATAACCTTCAAAGGGGAAACAATGCATTTTCAGGTACTTTACTGTAAGAATTTTTTAAGCTGTGTAGAGTTCTAGAAACAGACAAAAACTAACCTAGCAAGTTGTGAAGACAGCCCATTTTATGACATAATTTATATTTCTGATAGGAAACTGTGAAGTGTTTGTGGGACTATGCTGTTGTAAAATGCTTAATCTAGAAATCGTACTTAAATCAGCTGATTCTTTGTATAAAAATTACTTATCTTCTTTTTTTATATAATGTCGGTGTATTGCGTTTGTATCAAAATAATATGACAAGCTTTTATGTCTATTTTGTAGTGCTTACAGTTGATAATGAAAAACATTAATGCTTCTATAAAAAGCATGGTTATAACCAACGTACTTTTTTCAAATGTAGTACAAAAAGTAGGGTAGAAATCTCCAGCTCAACCCAAACTGAATACAGCTTGTTTTACTAAATTGTGTTATCTCCTTTGATACATGCAGCTTATTCTTGATGGCAGTGGGCAGAAGCTTTACTTAAATTAATCCTTGTTTCTATCTAAGATGGACTAAACATACCTAGTGCTTATAAAATACTTACTTCTAGCTCTTCTCTTTTCAACTCATCTTAAGCTCTTTGGTTCATCCCTACTTTGACTCAATTACAGCATAGTAAAATTTTACTAAGGCCTGTTAAAGTTAGCAGACATCTACACAGTCAACTTTTATATTCTGGAAAATATATCTGGTAAATACGCTGCATTTGTAAGCATGTACAGCTTATCCATATATCCTCCTTGCCTCCTAGTGTCTACATAACGTACTCTTTAATGTGCCCTATTATATTTTCAGGTGGTTTACGTTGCATGATACTACGTTCAGCTTTGGTTTGTTCCCTTTTTCCAGGTTTCGGCATATCCATTACCAGAACACCGCAGCACTGCCCTGGCTACTCAGGCAGCTATGCTCTACGTGATACTGTACTTTGAGCCTTCTATTCTTCACACTCAACAAGCAAAAATGAGAGAGATAGTGGATAAATACTTTCCAGATAACTGGGTAAAAATTAATTCTGTTTTAAAACTGTTCCCTAGATGTAATGTTATAGGAACAATTTGGCTTATTTTTACAGTATGCATTATAGAAAATAATAATGTCCTAAACCTAGACTAGGTTCTTCTATGGAAATTTTACTTTGTTCAGAGTGAAGCAGGCTGAGTCAGACTTTCTGGATAAGCACAGAATGTTATCCTTTGAAAGTATCAATTACTGTCTTAAATCAACCACACTCTAATACCATCATGATAATGCGAATCATAGAGAAATGTAGGCTGAAAGGTAATGTAGACATCTTCTAGTCCAGCCTTCTCCTCAAAGCAAGGCTAACTTCAAAGTTAAATCAGGCTGCTTGGGCCTTGTCCAGTTAGTTCTGAAAATATCTAAAAAGAAAAATCTACAGCCTCTGTGGGCCCCTATGGCTGTGCTTAATCACTCTCATGGTGAAGAATTTCTTCCTTCTGTACAGCTGGAATTTCCTCTGTTGTAGCTTGTGACTGTTGCTTCGTGTCTTTTCACTGTGCGTCTCTGAGATGGGTCTGGCTCTGTCTTACTCAGAACTTCCCTTTAGGTAGTGGAAGACTGCAGTCAGATCCCTTAGTCTTCTTTTCTCCACCTTAGGCAAAACCCAACTCCCTCAGCATGTACTTTCGTAGTGTGTCCCCATAAGTGTCTTAGTGGCCTTCTATTCAATGCAGTCTGGTTTATCCATGTCTGTCTCATACCGAGAAGCCCAAATCTGGACACATCACTCTAAGTGGCACCTCGTGAGGGCTGACTAGATGAGAATAATCACTTCCCTCAGTCTGCTGGCCACGGTGTGGCTGACATAGCCTAGCATATGGTTAGTCATAAGGCTGCATATCTGATTCATGTTCAGTTTGTCCACCAGGACATTTAGGTCCTTAGCTGTTGCAAGGGTTTGGTTTTGTCCCAAGTACAGGACTTTGTATTTATCATTATTGAACTCCACGTGGTTTCTGCTGGTGAATTCTACCAGCTTGTCAAGGATGCTCTGAATGACAGTCTTGCTCTCCAGTAAATCCCCACAATCTGATATTATTTGAAAACTTGTTTAAGGATTCATTCCATGCCATTATCCAAATAACTCAGAAACAAAACCTCTCCCTCTGTGCAAGTCTGTAGACCTTTTCAGATGTTGTGATCAAAATGGAGTTACTGCGTGTCTCAGTATGGAGATCTAGGATTTCCACCCAGAAGCCCTAATCTGAAAAAATGCTACTGAAATAGGCTGGCATGTAACGATAGAGTCCCCAGGTAGCCTGTATCAAAGGGAATCAGACTTAAAAAGTAAACTGTAAATTAATTTGTGTATCTCTGTTGGTTTCCAATTGTGTTCTTCTGTACCATAAGTGGAACAGTGAAGAAAGGAGGGAAGAAACTGTAATAGCTGGCTATTTTAATAGACACTGGAACCCACCAGTTTCTGAAAAACTGCAAGCTTATTTTAGAAATGAGAATGTGACATTGTGAATTTTTGATTATGCCAGCGTTTTTAGTCACTTGACTCCATAGTACAAACTGTTGTTTTAAGAAAACACCTACCTTCCTGTGATCAGGTGTGGATGAGTTAGCTGCATCGAACAGAATACTTGACTTTTTGGCTGGTTACAAATGATTGTTAGCTGTTGAAGTGTGGCCTTTTGAGGAACTGTCATCTGCAGGAAATAACGAACTTCAACCAACAAGAGAGGGGTCCTCATGTCAGCAGGCCAGTGTCCTGTTTGCCATTACTGGCTTCCTTTTTGACACCATCAGAAGAGCTCAAAGGCTGACATCCCCATGGATGTGATCACTCCTGGATGGAAGAATATTGGAGCAATAGTGTGGCAAAGCTTGTAATGCCACAGCTCCGTGTATCCTTCATCTGTCTCTCAGTAACCCAGGGCTTCCATTTTTAATCAAGTATCTTACAAACACTTTTAAGTCAACCACAATTCTGTATTTTTAAGCACACTTACCAACTTGGGCTAGGGGTCTGTATTCAGGTCCTCTTTGCTACTTAAAAATCACAGCATGGAGTTGTAATTTCCTTCTGCTCCTGTTCACCCTAGGAGGTGCACTACATTTCAGTTTGGTCCTTTGGTCATTTTCAAGAGTAGGATTCATGCAGATCATATTCCCCCCACACACATCGTAGTCGTTTCCCCAGTTGCTCTCATCAGTCTTCTGCATGGCATCATGGAAATGAAAAAGAAGTCGTACGTTCATGGGGAAAAAAATAGAGGCCAAGGATCATACATAGTGACTGAAAGAACTCTCAGCTTGTTTTCAGAACTAAGCTTCTAATTAACTGCGTGCCTTTTATTTCGAAGTCTTCTTACTCCTTGATCTCCAAAGGTGATGGAGCAAAAAGTACAGCTAGCAAAAAAGTTTAGTTGTCTCATATTTATATCCACAGCATATTGCTTTCTACTTATATTGCTAAATGAAAAGTATGTCATTTTCTTAGTAAAAATATGAATGTGGCTTCTTGTTTTCTGCTTCCAATCTTAGGTTATTAGCATTTACATGGGAATCACTGTAAATCTTGCAGAAGCATGGGAACCCTACAAAGCTGCTAAAACTGCCCTCAACTACACGCTGGATCTTTCAAATGTCAAAGAGCAGGTACGTAAGCCAGAGTTAAGTATTTTTAGCAAAATTCAAGCTGTGTGGGCATCTCAGGTGTATGACATGACATCAATAATGCATGGGTCTTTTCTTCTTGCATACAGTTAATTGTATTACATTCAAGTACAATACTTTGAGTACGTAACTTTGTACATGGCTTTGAGTTGGAAATCCTTCAAAGCTGCAAAATCTGGTCTTCACAGCACTGCTTGTTCCACTTCCTTCTGCAGTGTTTGTTTCCCCTAAATGTTTCAGGGTTGTGACTTGACTGAATCAAGCTAGCACTCAATGCCACGTTGTTCAGTGTTGGGATGTCTAAAGCTGACTGTAATCTTTGGTCTTTCATAGAGAACAGTTTTAGAAGTCACACATTTATGCTGACAAAGTGCGGCACTCAAGTCAGTTTTAAGTGGGGCCTTCCAAATTAAATAAAGAGTAATCTGGAAGAAGCATCTGATTTAAAAGACTGATACTGGAACATTGTATGATGCAATGCAGTTAGTTCTTTTTATGTGAAACCACTTTTTCCGTGCCTAAAAAAACAGTAATATTGGGTTAGTTGATTGTTTGCCTAATCAGCAAGTCAGTTGACTGATGATAGCTAAATACTTCCTTAGAATCTGCCCCCAGTGCTCAGGAAAGAACACACAGAAGCGTCTAATTAGGAGAACTGTACTATATATTGTCTAGTAAATTTAGGGAATATTGAGCAGACATTTTTCCTTAGTCTTTAGGGTAGAAGTTCCATAAGCAGAACTGACATTTAATTCATAACAAGTATTTCCATTCTGGAACAGATTTTTGTGGTTATTCTTTCTCATTAGGCAATAAAATATTAGTACCATTTTGTAGGAATGATTTCTAGAGAGTACACAAGTGAATATAGGAAGCTTACAGCTCTGCATTTTTGAAACATGATGCTTCCTGTGTAGGCTCTTTGCTTGAAAATTTAGCTTGCATCCTTTGTCATGCAATTGCGTTGCCTACTAGTAGTGATAGTAATTTTTATAGCACTTTTTTGATCTGTGTGCCCTTTAAGTTCTTGGGAAGCCATAGTCACACTGTACGTGATGTGTTCCATTTGAGGCAAGGATTATATTGATGCAAGCTTTGTGTATTCTAAGGCAAGCAGGTATGCTGCAGTCACTGAGCGAGTGCGCGCTCAGGTGCAGCAGTTTCTCAAAGAGGGCTGTCTAAGGGAAGAGCTGGTGCTGGACAATATTCCCAAGCTGCTGAATTGCCTGCGGGACTGCAACGTAGCAATCCGCTGGCTGATGCTTCACACTGCAGACACAGGTGAGACTTCATGCTGGACTTTTATTACAGAGCTGTCAATCCTGCTGTACCGCTCCTTCGTGTTACGGCCCAAGGGAAGTTCAGCGTGTGCTGCTGTTGAAGTCAGCAGAGTTTCATCTTCTGTTTTCAATAGATTGTTGAGGTGTTCTTTTGCTAACAGTCTCCTAAAGTCTTCAGCTGAAACAGCACACATGCATTTCTGTAATTCTTGCGAGCTAGACATAGATACAAAAAGTAGTATGAGAAGTCATGATCCTGTTAAGAATTCTCTGCAGAAAAAGTCTGGGAACTTTATCTTTTTCTGCCTTATCATTTAAAGCATCATTCTGAAAGTTTTACCTAGCACCAAAAGGAAAGCAGTAGCCAACTTTTTAATACCTTAGTAGTTAATAGTTTAAAACTATGGCTTTTATTCTGTTGAACTGAAATTCAGCTGAAACCAGTGAAGAATGTCTCTGACATGAATTTGAGTCTGGAAACTTACCTGTTCAAGATGTTCTCATGGTTCAATGATTGTGCAGTCTTTGGGGCTTCTTGGTATGTGATAGGGCTCCTGTTACACCTCCATGCGTTTTCTGTAATGGTTGCAGAAATGCTGACCTCTGGGCTTCTCAGTCAGGTGTACTAAATTTGCATTTAGTTGCAGAAGCCAGCAGAAGAGTTTTAAGAAGGCTGAGGCACCACAGAAAGCTTAATTATTTCCTGTTCTAAGGAAGGCTTGTACGAGGGTGGCAAGACCCATGTAAAACTGAGAACAAGTGGGGACTTACATATCGGAGCAAAATAGTTTTGCTTTCAAGCTATTAAAAACCATACATTTACAAAGATTGAAAAGCTTGGTCAAATTCTGTAACAGTAGCGAAATGTTGTCTTTCCCTTTTCAGCTTGTGATCCAAATAACAAACGTCTCCGGCAGATAAAGGATCAAATTCTAACAGACTCAAGGTACAATCCCAGGATCCTTTTCCAGCTGCTTCTGGATACAGCTCAATTTGAATTCATTTTGAAAGAGGTAATGTGCTGCTACCTTCTTCAGCGTTTTTCCCTGAGTGGCAGAACAGAGATGAAGTCTTGAATAGTAGTGGTACATTCACTGCACGGTCCACTTACATAAAAAATTATTATTTTGATTTGTTAATCGTGAATTTTCTGTAGAAGATTACAAACCGCTATTGGTTCGAAGTGACTTTTGCAGTCTTCTCAATAATTAGCGTTTTTCATTCTTACTCAACGAGCTTGTATTTACTCAGAATTTTGCATGAGCATCCTGATAACAAGCATAATAAAATCTGTTGAGGAAGCTGCATAAGTTTTTATCCTGCCATACTTCTCTTTTTCACTTTCTTTTAAACAGAGGCGAAAGCCTTTGTATGTTGAGGATAAGCTGCTAAGAAAACTCTTACACCTGTGTATGAAGTTCTGCCATTTCTACAAGACTCCCCATTAATTCTCTGATACTAACCTCGCAGAATGTATAAGAGTATGCTTAACTTGACGTACATGCTTTTTTGAATTGGGTTTCTCTGCATAGGCAGAGATGACTATGTGAAGTATAAGTCAACATTAGACCATAGTCTTCTAGGATCTCTAAGCTAAAAAAGTTACTGGCTTTTTTTTATTAGTGACTAAAAATCAATAATATCTGCATTGTACTGTTTTTTAAAATTCAGTTAATTTTTATCACTGTGTGTACATCACACTGGCTGTATTTCTTAATGGTTTTAATTTTGTAGTTAATATTCTGGCAAGATCTTGAAGTTATGTAGTAATTGCTGTAAGTCAGTTCCATCTGTTTTCAGTATTTTATTTCGTCTAGTGTAATATGCCTTCTTGCCAGTCTTGTAAACCAAATGCTTCATTTTTCAATAGATGTTCAAGCAGATGCTGTCAGAAAAACAAACAAAATGGGAGAACTATAAAAAAGAGGGATCTGAAAGGATGACTGAGCTTGCTGACGTCTTCTCAGGAGTTAAACCTCTTACAAGAGTGGAGAAAAATGGTAATTATTAAAAACTAAACTCTGGGGGAAAAAAGTAATTTTGTTTTTTATTTCTAAGCTGATACCAAAACAAAATACACAAGGCTAATACTCATAATAGGAAAAATTTTCATGCCCCTCAGCTGCCACAGAGGTCTCTTACATGCAATCTTGTTTAGGTTTTCTGCATATATTCCATATGTAAGTTATATTTAGGTACCTAATATTTATATCACCATATTTTTAAAAATATTTTTTATAGCTTTATTTAGATATGCCACGTAAGACTATGAAATGCTAGTTCACTTTTCTACGCATAATGGAGTTCACATTACTGTATTCTATGTACAAAGGAGTGTGAAGGTCATGCCCGTTAAATACGGGGTTGGTTTAACCTCTCCTGTCATTCTTTCCGTACTTGTAACCTGGTTTTCTGTCATATCAGCATTTTTTCAAACCTGCTTCTCATCTGCACTGAGTGGTATTCTCCAAGTTCTCAAAGGACTTAAAAGCGTTGAATCTCTGTTTCTTTCCTAATTTCTTGCTGTGTTTTGTGAACAATTTTTTTTTTTTCTGGAACTGATTAAGAATAAGAATTGTAAATCACTCTTTCTTTCATTTGATCAGGAACTCTGCATAAAGCGTCAGTGGAAGGGCAACACTGGTGGTCAATCCAAAACAACAAAACTTAGAATAGAGGCAATTTTCTCACTTGCTTCCACTTAAAAGCAGAATTACTTACTGAAATGTTTCCCTTTATCTTTTTGATCTCAGCAAACTTCTAGCTGAAACATAGAAATTGCAACTCCCAAGGCAATTAACATTGTAAAACTGTTCATAAAACACAAATTTATGATTAAAAGGTTTTATCATCTTAGTATAGACATTATAATGCCCATTTGTGTTGGTAGTTGGTTTTTTTAATGTTGTATGTGGGACTTACCTGAGCATTTGCCCCTTTACAAGTCCACATGTTGAAAGACTAGAAAAGTAAGAGCAAGATGAAGACTTTTTAAATAATCTGCTACATGTATAGCTTTTTGTTTGTCTGTTTTGACTAGCCAGTTCCCTGTGTCTTTGTTGCTTGTCACACATGCAAAGATTTGATGAATTTTTTTCTTATTTTTCCCCAGAAAATCTTCAGGCTTGGTTCAGAGAAATCTCCAAGCAGATAATGTCTCTAAACTACGATGATTCCACTGCAGCAGGCAGAAAAACTGTGCAGCTAATACAGGCACTGGAGGAGGTATGGCAACAAAATTTTGAGATAAATGACCTCGTGCTTTGAAAAATGGCACTTGATACACATGCACTGTCTTGCGATAGATGAGTTACAAAACAGATCTGCATTTCAACAACTGTTTAAGTCTGTAGATCTTTGCAGTTTTATATATGCAGTCAGCAGGACTTGCTTATAGACCTTGTGATTATATTGCTTGAAAAATCGTGCCACCTGCAGCTGAGGACTAGTAGGGTTTTTCAAAGACATGAATTCGGTGTTAAACATTATTTGGCAACATTACTCATTTTATTAGAAATTCTGAAAAGAAATTCAACTGAAGCTAGAGAGTGTAGTTTGAAAGGCAAAACAAAAATATTAGTATTTGTTAGTACATTTCTTGTACTTCCAGTGTATAAAGAAGTGCTCAGTATGGTGTTTCACAGTATGCCTCCTCGAGTAACTTTGTGACATTTATTATTTAACGCACTCTGAAGTAGATCAGGATTTGTTAAGTGTCTTACTGTAATAACATCCTGTAGAAATATGTCAGTTCATTGATTCTATTGCTGCCCTTAAAGATGAACAGAAAATAAAGGAGTTGTTTTGTGGGGTTTGTTTGTTTGCTTTTCAACTGTAGGTCCAGGAGTTTCACCAGCTGGAAACTAACCTCCAAGTTTGCCAGTTTCTGGCTGACACCCGCAAATTTCTCCATCAGATGATCCGAACTATCAACATTAAAGAAGAGGTCTTGATCACCATGCAGATAGTTGGTGATCTTTGTTACGCTTGGCAATTAATTGACAGGTATCTTAGCAGGAGCTTTTTCTTCGAAGTCGGTCATCATTCGTGAAACTTGTGGGAAATAACATGCATAAATATTATTAATAATATAAACTTTCCTATTTAAAAACGATCTTGAAGCCTTGTTCTATGAGTTGTTGGGTATATTTAACTCTCATGAACTTGAATAAGAATGAACAGCATCCTTGTGGTGTTGTTAGCTGCAGGTTAAGTGATACTGTAACTTTTTACTGTCTGTCCTGTTCTAACTGTAACAATTTTGTTAAGCTTCTATCTCCAGCATTTAGTCTAATGAAGTGTTCTCCAAAATACTGGAGTTCCTGTTTCAACCAAAAACAAATAAGGAAAGACAAACGTCAGAGAATTTCTTTTCCATGGTGTGATTTTGCTGAGCTGCTACTTCCTTACCTTGGCTGTTACCGCTCCCTGATGCCCTCCTCTCTTGCCCCACCTGCCTCTTTACCTTACAGGTTTTACCTAGCCAATATCTCTTCAGACCAAAATCCTCCTTCAGTTTTTTAGTTATCTCCTGTGCCATTTCTAGATTACACTGGTGCTGGTGACAAATGATTTAAGAGCTGAAAATAAGAGTTTCAGGGGAAGAAGCTGATTTGGTTTGTTTGTTTCCTACCCCAGCTTTACATCTATTATGCAGGAAAGCATAAGAGTCAGTCCATCTATGGTAACTAAACTCAGAGCCACGTTCCTAAAGGTAAGTATGAACAACAGTGAGTTTACTTGAGTGCTGCAGGTCAGCCAAAGCATTTGTTAAACCGGCCTTAAAATTACGAAGTCACCAAAGAGTCAAAACTTCCTGCTACCAACATTTTCTGTATCTAGGTTTTAGACTGTATTAACGCAAGGTTAGTTTTAAAGAAAATAAAACCAAGTTACGCATCGTTTTTTATGCAACCAGTTATATTGCTGCTGTTAGGCAAATAAGTGTCATCACCCAGCCTCTGGTCATTACAGTTCTTTGCTGGAGACCTCGGTGCATAGATGGGATGCTCTGCACATGTGTCAGGGAAGGCTGATGGAATTATGGAAGTTCTGTTGGCTCTGCTCTTTGTCTGTCATGATGAAGATCTGGTGTCAGACGGAGATATTTTCTGTAGAAATAAGAATGAGAAATAGCATGGGGGGGAGTGTAAAATTACAAAGAAAAAATTTCACGCAACTGGTAAGATTTAAAAAAAAATGAGTAAGGGGAATGTAGCATTATAGATTGTTGGACTTTTTTGACTTTAACAATTTTTTTTTTTCTGTTGCCAAAGCTGGTGTTGTAACACCGCTTTTTAGGAAGAATCTAGTGATTTGAGTTGTAGGTTAAGAGCCTGAGCAGAAAAGATCAAGCATGTAATTTATATTAGGAAAACAGATGCATGAACTTAAAATGTTAACTTTATTTCTAGCTTGCTTCTGCACTTGACTTGCCACTTCTCCGCATCAATCAAGCAAACAGCCCCGATCTTCTCAGTGTATCACAGTATTATTCTGGCGAATTGGTTTCCTATGTAAGAAAGGTAGGCATTTGAAGAGGTCTAAATGTCTTGTTCTCCAATTACTTTTTCTAAATTGAAGATTTTTATTTTTTTTAA
>Ga0181612_138443_pt1 | contig 16873 bp, 10 predicted proteins | sample HoacroProtozoa21_FD_119630 | JGI IMG/M metagenome (GOLD analysis project Ga0181612, IMG submission 119630) | Hoatzin crop microbial communities from Cojedes, Venezuel. Combined Assembly of Gp0051906, Gp0051904, Gp0051908
GTCCCTTCCAACCCCTACTATTCTGTGATTCTGTGATTCAACAGACTTGAGTGCAAAACCTACTTTTAACACTACTTAATGAACTCATGTCCAAAACATGGAAAGAGCACATCTGAGAATGTTGCAAAACTGCTTATCAAATTTACTATTAAAAGAGAATAAATATATCTGGCTTTCCCAAAGCTAGCCAAATTCAGGATAACGCAATTTCTTTGCCCTATTCCCAGGGTCATAATACACCTAATTTTTCTATAGCATATAAGCAGTATAGCCCACAGACCACATAATCAAAAAGTAGGCCTAAAAATAAATACAAATGGTTTCTTTGTCTTTAATAGTTGCTGGTTTGAATCAAGATAACTACAGATAGAAAAAGCAAATGTGTCAGTTTATCAGCCTTTTTGAATTTTCATTACCAAATTTGACATTAGTTTGGAAACTCCCTCCTTTCCTTGTCATAAATCAATTAGAAATTAAAAAAAAAGAAACACTCACATGTGCTGTTGAATTCTCTAATTCTGGGGCTGAAGTAGATTGGCCTGTTCCACTGGGGTGAAATCTTGACCTTGCTAAAGCCAGTGAGAATTTAGCACTGTTTTTATTGGAAGCAAAATGTGTCTCACTGTTTCTTTGATTTGCTTACTACCACAGAATGCTGTTCAGATCATTTTTTCTGCAGTTAAATTTACTAAATGACCAAATGTAAATGATGTTTGAAGAACCAAATGAGTGCCTTCCATGGGATACTTTCTATCATTTTCTGACACAACAGATACCATCCGGTAGCCTTACAGACTGGTCACTTAACCTGAAATCAGCCGTTGTTTTCTCTTTATCAAAACTTCCCATTTGTCATGCTAGGTTTTATTATCTGAACTTAGCAAGGATGATTTGTCAAACCTTCCATCAGAGCTGTTCATAAAGTGAAATGCCAATAGGAAGAAAGTTAGACATCATTTGACCCATGTCCAGGCACTTGTCTGCCTGTGGAGCTAAATGCTAGACTAGGCAGGGGCTGACTGGTACTGCTCCCTTATCATTGTCAGGACACGGATAAATGTACTTCATTTGAGAAGTGAAGGCTTTATCAATGGACAAATAATTGCAAAGCTGCTATTGATCTTACATCTCACTTAACATGAGACAAGAGGGTCCTGTAGAAATGGTAAACATTTAATCACTGTGGATGGCAAACAACAGACTCTTACTTAAACAACAAAAAAACACCCAAACAAATAAAAAACCCCTCAGTTTTCAAACAAATCACAGCCTTACTTAAGGGTTCAGCAGAAATCCTTCTGGACCTGCAACACTCCATTCCCGTTTCTGTTGAATAAGAGAAATATTAACAAATTCATCTTTCCTTTCTTTTAGCCTCCCTAAAGGCTGAGATAGGAGGAAGGATTGGAGGTACTGTGCTCCACCATTTCCACTTTTAGAAAAGAAACCTGCCTGTTAAGTTCTTCATGCAGATGGAACAGGCTGAAACAAAGCATTTTCAAGGCAGACTCTACCCTCGTTACTCACAGGGCTAGAAGAAGAGCCTCCAGCAAACGTGCACCCAAGGTGCAGCAGCACAAAGCCTGCCTGTGCTCCATTTCACCTGGTTCCAGTAACTCACATCAATGCCGTTATGCAACATTCTGGAGCTGAAAAAAACCACGTCAGATTAGCTGTTGCACTTTTTAGTATGCATTATGTAACATCACTGGTCTATTAGATTTACAGAGTAGCCAGAATCTGGGCCTCAGTGAGCATGCAATCTAAATATACAGAAAAGAGAAGAAAAACACAGCAGCAAACAATGATGAAACATGGGGCCCATATTTTCACTTCGACAGTTTTTGCTGAGGGTTTAGTTTGGAATCTCATGTATGCAGATAGGAAAATAAGTGTATAAGCATCAACTGGAAATAATATAACGAGGAATATGGATTAAATTTTGGTAGTATTTATGATGCTTAAGGGCACACAAACAAAAAGAATAGGAGAATGGAATGAAAGAATTAGTGAGGCAGGAGGTTTTATCAGACCAAAAGAAAAACAGGTAACCAGACTGGAAAATTAAACAAGAACCAATCCATGCAGGATTATAGACACCTAAGTGTAACACAGACATAAGGCATAACCTAGCAAATTTTGGCATGTAGATCTTTATTCAGCCTTCCCAATAATCACATTGTACTTTCAACAAATATGGATCAGCCTTTTACACTCTTCTGTTTAAAAAGACTGCACTAGTTCTTCAAAGCACAGTCCATGAAACCTGAGAACTTAAGAACAAGAATTAGCGATAAAGATTCTTCTCCCCATCATTCTGATATTTTAGTCTCAGACTAGGAGGTGATTGGCTCAAAACACAAGAGTTCATTCTTCAACTTAGCATGTTATGCAGCGCTGGCACTCCTTGCTCCAAGATGTAGAGGATGCTGAAAGTTTTTGTGGTTACCAAAGTTATCTGGAGAAATTAACGGAAGGAAAATCCATTGAAAGCTATGCAATACAAAACCCGCTTCTTCTGGCTGTTGCTAACCTCCAGATGCTGGAGCCTGAGCGACTGCTCCTGGACGGTATTGCTCCACGCTTTTCTTCTTCTTACACTGTTCCCCAGGGCATCTGCTCCTAGACACTGTCAAAGACGGGACAGTGGTCTAGATGATCCAGAGTGCCAGCACGGCCATTCTCATGCCCATATGGGGTAGGTGTGAGCCATTTGTAGTTTTCAGGGATTCTGTTCTCCTTCCTGTAAAGCAGGCCTGGTAACTCTTTGGGAGGGGAGGATACTGAGAAACTCACAGAAAGCACTACTTTATCTTCACATAGCACTGTCAGCCCCAGGATCTGAAGTAGGTGCTGTGAATTTGAAGTGAAAAGTATCACATGACAGTCTTCCTTGGTGAGCCAATGGAAGCCGGTAATGGAGCACTCATCCAGGGAAGGACTTGTAGTCAGAAATGTGTTCACTTCTTACTTGCAGTGACAAACAATACCTAGGGTTTAATGTAGTCATCTTCAAAATGGTCACTCTAGCCGGTTTCACTTAGGGTAGTTTGGAAATATACAACTCTTTTACACCTGTTTTTTTATATACATGTTATTTATACTACACTTTTATAACTGGGCTGTTATCACAAGGTGGTTTCATTAAATCCATTGGCAGTTTTCTTATATTCATCCATTCTGTTACCCAAGTGTACTTGTGAGATCACACCTGGTGAACAGCAGTAAGTGAGCAGTTGAGGGGTTCTGTACGATTGGCATTCAGCCAGGGCTTTCAGGCTTCCCCACATTAAATTTGGATTTAGCAAAATACTTACTGCACACTTGTCAAACCTAGGCTTATATCTCCACCTTGATGTCTAACTACAGTAAGCATCGGAGGATGACACTGGCAAAGAAACATTTCCTAAATTTTATGTAATCATTTGGAATTCAGGAAGGATTGATTAGTATTCCGGAGATGTGACTGCTCAATATTTATACCATAGAGACTTGGCAGAAGCAAATAATGGTACATAAAGCTGATGCTTGTCTTAATTAAATGCAGTATAATAGGTGTTGGGGATTTTTCTTCTTACTGAAGAGAGCAGTTTAGCAACAACCAGATATAACTCATTCTGAAGTTCAGAGTTTAAAACTAATCAATATGTATTTATAACAAGGGAGGGACTGAATATAATTTATTATTAGCTGTCAGCTGACTAATAGATAAAAACAAGATTTAAGTACATTTTTCCACTTACTAATTTCTGACAAAATATTTGCCCCCTTTGACCCTTGATTATTTTTTGCTGTACTAACAGTATTTCAAAATAGACTTTTTGAAATTAACGTCTCATCTGCAGATAGACTGGGAGTGAAGCCAGAGAAAGCAGAATGAGACATCTAGCTAAGACCATACTTTCACTGTGACAAACTTAGTAACATTTCCTAATTTTATGATTAGGAATCCTTAATGGTAGGTGATATTTTAATATGCTCCTTTAAAGTATACAATCTACATATGTGACAATGAGCAGGTGTTGCCTGGCAGGCAATGCAAGGATGACAGGCACAATTCCAGCACACCTACAGTCCAGGCTTGTCTCAAATGTTGCAGCAAAAAGTTTTGAGAGGGAATATGAAGAAGGTGGGTAAAGAGATCTGGCATATTAAGCCTGACAGTCAAAGTGGAGAAAGCAGAAAAGTACTTGGTCTGGAAAGGTGGTGACTGGGAAATGGAGATGGCATTGTGAGCAAGTCAGAGTCAGGAAATGACCTTCTGATGCTTGCGTGACTGATGACAGGTAAGGAAGGAACAGCTACAAGACCTTGAAAGTGAACACGTCTGATGTACCAGGGAAAAGGGAAGATGCAAAAAGATAGTGAAGCAATGAGCTTGGACGGGTATCTTGGCAGCACCATTTGCCAAAGCCAAAGGAAGAAATGCTGTGGTAATTGAGACTTCATATGATGAGGCAACATGGTATTTGTTAAAAGCCTAATCTACTACACAATTGCTACTGTGCACATCCCATGGAAGGTAATGAGAATATATTGGCAGGATTATCTATGTAATATTAGTTTGGCATTAATTATATTAGACACAGACAAATTTGAAGGTGAAGATCCCCGTCTCTTGGAAGACCTCACCTCTGGGTATAATAGAGGCTGTTTCTTGAAATCTGAAATCAAGATGACCATTTCTATAAATTATTAGGATACAGCTCATTCAAAAGTTACAGACTTGATGTCCAAGTGCTGGAGGAGATCTATGGCTTGCGTTGAGCGCAAGGCTGAGGGAGGTAATGACAATGATCATATAGGCTGTTTCTTGTACCCAAATAAGTCAAAGTAAATTTCATAGGCAAGGAGTTTAAATTTATCATAAGTCTGCTAATTTCACAGTTTTAAAAAACTTTTCTCCATTTGCCAAGTACGAATTTGATAACATCTAATGTGAGTAGTTGCCAGCAATCTTACATAGTCCCTTGCTGCTGCATGTCCCACATCACCTTGGAAACTAGGGATAAATCTCTTATTACAGGTGATGAGGACCAGGAGAACGATTAAATAGCCATTTGGCTCCTGGAACATTTAACTCTTCTCTGGGTCTCAAGCAAAGCAGCCAGGCTTACTCAACTCTGCCACTAGAAGAGCTATTCCACTTTTCCACTTTAATCCTCCAGGAAAGTAAAGCAAATGAATATGGACAAAACCTCATTTCAGAATCATCTCATGAGGAATATTCTCCTTTCATGGAGCCAGCATTGCCCAACAGAGAAATCAACCCTTGTTTCTAATTCTGCTTGTCACTCCATTACCGACTATGGAGCTTTCAAGTCTCTTAAACGATGTCTCAACTACCTTGTCTGGTTAATTGAAACAACAGTTATCTATCTTCGTAAATAGTGGTGAAATCCAGAGTATTAAAGATACTATGTAAGGTACAACTAAATTGAAACAATGTTTGAAATATCAACAGATACCGTAACAAAGATCCTTGCTAAAAGGAATCTGATTTTAAATATCTTTAATAGATTTTGAGAAAATTTGATCCTTTCTTTTACAAATACTCAACATGAAAGTAGTTCCTTGCTCTATTTTTATATTAGGGTCAAAAACTTTGCAAAATTTTGAATATTCATCTTTTGAGAGACTATTTTTAGAAGGGAATTTTAGTACATGCAGGACAAAGTGGATTTTCTTTTGCACTGTTCTTTTATTTCTCTGCTTTTTCTGATTTCTTTACAGAGAAACAAAAGCAAAGGCATATTCCCTTCACTTTATCTGTCAAAACCTGTAGCAAAGCCAAACAATTAAAAATCAGTCCTTAAATTTCTTATGGATGCTAAATGATGATGTATGGAGTGATGACTTTGACAAACAATGCTTTGCTCCTGAGAACACTTTTTCAGTGAGCTGACAGGTTTTAGTCCAGCCTCCCATGCAGGTTCCACACATAGTGCAGGCAGTATGAAAGAAAAGTAATACAGTGTCTATCTTACAAGTATCCACCCTAAAGAAATTGCTAATCAATTATTTTTGTGAAAAAAACCCACATAATATAGGAAAAAATAAAATACAGACACTGATAATCAGTAGTTAAGAATTAAACTAGTATTTTAAATAAAGACATATTTAATTGTTCGGCTCAGCCTTAGGAGTAAGAGTCATGAATGATAAACCTCTTGCAGGAATTCCAGAGAACTCCTTCTGTTTCGTGGCTGATTGAGTTTTTTGAATAAACTACACTAAATTATAGAGGAAATTTGGTAATCACTGTTGATTTGTCACAATTTTATTTCATAAAATGCAATGAATGTTGCAAATTCATCCTTCATATAACTGTTGAGTACAATGGCATTATTCAAGGCATGAATTTGATCCAATCTAATCATTACTGGTCTATGTTCTCTGCTTGTCTGACAGCTGCAAGCCATGGAAAAAAAGATTAACCATCTTCAGCAAGTACTTTTTCTTTTCATGTTGTTTTTTTCTAAAATGCATATATTACAAGGTTTTGAAATAACAATAGGATTAGATGTTTGAGAGAAAATTAGGTCATATATTTGCTAGATACAAATCTCGCAAGTAATTAGAAACATGGGTATCAAGCAATATTTGTATTCTGTACTGCTGCCTTTGTGTGGAGACAGTGGGGATTTCAGAATAACCCAATCAGTGTGCTCTGCATTTTTTCCCTCTCTAATATGTTTATTGAATACTAGTAAGTATGGCTTTTAAACAGCTCCTGTAAGGGGGGGGGGAAATTACCTGCACATAACCCACATTTATACTTCTCTCTACTTTTGGAATACTTCTACAATTTCTGTCCCATTTTTAATACACGTTTTAGATGCTTAAAGTGCAAGTTTGATGTATTACATATGTAACAGGAAGTATGGGATTACATAGACTTTTTTTAGCTCCTATTGGCAGAAGTGTTTAACATCAATGGCTACTTCTGTTAACCAAGTTTCCCAGCATAACACGGGAATAAATGGCTATATATTAAGGTATAGATAAATGAATGAATATCCTTAATCTTGGAGACAGTAAGACCATCCTATAGCCTTAATCTGAACATGTTCTTAAATGTTTCACTGAGTGAGGAACATGCTAAAGGAATATAATGGCTAAATTCACTTTGCAGTTGTAACAGACAACTTATTAAACACTTTTCAAACTAGAATGTATAGACTAAAAACTGCTCCTCATATATTTCTAGTTGAAAACACACATTGCAGAGGCTCTTACCTGAATGTCTACACATGGGTGACTGTCGGACATTTATTGGAGATGCACTGCAGGCTATGCCAAAATCCCCTCTTTCTCTTATCCCTGTGCTCCTTATGCAAGATTGGACACTAGAAAAGAAACGAAAGCAATGGCTGTCTCTGAAGGAGTTAAAATAGAGAAATGAAATACTGTAAAGAAGCAATGAAAAGAACTGGAAGGAGAATTAAACAGGGGGCTGGGGGAAAAAAGGGATCTGCAAGAATAATGGGAGGAGTAGCAGAGAAGAGGATATCTGGGCAGAGCAGCAGTGGTCAATGAAAATGAGGGACAGCAATGATGTGGATTAGAGGAACAGAGAGAGACCAGAGGGCTTGAGATAGGAAAGGTGTCAAGAAAACAGGGGGAAAAGGCCAGGAAGGAAAGAGCAACCATGGAACTGTGATCAAAGCCAAGCCAGAGGTGGAGGAGGAGGAAATAGAAGCAAACAGGAAAAAAACAATCAAGGAAAATTCGGAAACAAACTTGCACACAGCTGTGATCATGAATTGGGAGGCAAAAGGGGACTGTGCAGAAACACTCTTTCCCAAGCTCATGGCTTGGAGTGTGTACTGACGACTTCTGCTGCCAGGAAAGGGGAAGGGGGTGAAAATTTCAACTGCTTAGGCTCTGGCAAAGCTGCTACCAAGATTGAATGAACCTCTCCGAGCAGCATTTCCCAGCATTGCTCTGGTCCTCTGCACAGTCATCGAAGCATGGGACAAACTGAAACAGTAAGTCCCAAAACATACCATGTGGCTTGCAAAAGTTTGATCTGCATATGGCCATCCTCCTAAGGATGTTTGAAGACTTCTTTCCTATAAGATTATTCAAAGATTAATAAGGAAAATCCTACATTTAACATCATTTCCAGTACTGGGAGGGTTTGATGTGTATTACAAAAATAGTGCACAACACCTCTGCTTGCCAGATGAAGGAAAGTCTCATCTCAAGAAAGAGAAAGATTGTAACATCAGAATGGGGAATGACACTACAACAGCATCTTTCCTTTCTCCCAGCACCAAAAATTGTTATATATATATATACCAGTGAACTGCTCAGGACAAGACAGACAATATTATCCAGTCTTTCACTGGGGGAAAACCCATAGCCTAAGCAGAGAAAATGTTTTAGACTGTTCTTCAAGCCCAGTCTGAGGCAGGCCGGATGGGTGAGTAGCTTGAGAAAATCCTTTCCTCTTGTTGAAGTCCATCTCTTCTGGTAGACATCTGGCTTTAGAGAATGGAGTCACCAGCAAGGTTGGAAAGGACAGGCATCAGACTCACATCCCCTAAAGAAGTGCTGGAAAACAACACTGCACACTGAAAAATATTTTTTCAGAAAGCAACATTGCTAAGAGGTTACTGTGGGAACGGTGTCATCCAGACTGCAGACTGTGCTCCAGCTGGCCAGCTCTTACCTGTATTTCCTTCTCCCTTTCTATTTTGAGACAGGAAAAAAAGACCCTCACAATTAATTAAAAACATAGATAAAACTACCAGAGATAAGCCAGGGAGTAAACAGGGAACAAAGCAATTAAGAACATTCCTGCCAAAAATTCACTAGGCATACTGTAAAATTCAGAGATTGCTGTGCCCCTCAAAAATGAGGCAGAGAGAAGCACACACTTAAAAGAGCTTTCAAATACTTACGTGCCTTTGGCTCCCTTTCAGGATGCTGTGGAACTGGAAATAGCTGTGGTAAACGTATTTTCTCTGCATTTGCCTTTCTTGACAAAACAGCTCCAATATTTTGATCTCAAGAATAATAAGCGCTTTTGTGTTTCCTTTTCAACTAACTGCAGACTTTTGCAAGTTAAAAATTAATGACAACTTCTCTTCCTCATTTTTTTAAACAAAAACTTTCCATGGCCCTTTTCTGAAAAAAAAAATAATTTCCTACAACCTTTAAGTATTCGTCTAGCTGGCATTCAAAGCACACTGTGCCTCTCCTTCTGCAGTAACACACAAACCAAATTTCCACCACAACAAAACAAGCTGGCTCATGGAAACCATTATTCTGAAGATGAAACATCGTGTTGTGTCCTTTACCACTATTACGGGCAGTCAGTCTGTTAGAACATATTGGGCGATTATAGGCTAGTCTTTTCAGAGAAAGCCATGGGTTTCAAGTTAGCAGTAACCATCTATCAATTCTTGAGATTATGCCATGATTTACTGTCACAGCATCATGTATTCTCTGATTTTCTGCCTCCTGTGAAACACTGTGCTTTCCTTTTCTATTGATGTATCAACTATAATACTTACAAGCAGCTACAGAAAAATCAATAGCGAACTTTCATTACTGTGCACATAAAGAGTACCATGCTGTGAGAGTACCTAGCTGTTAAACAGTCACCAGCAGTAAGGTACACTATAAACGTCTGTTATTTTGGTCTAAATGAAGAATGCCTGAATTTGAAACATCAAATATCTAGGATTTCTGACACCACTGGATTCTATGTCAAGTTTTTCCAGTCTGTGATTTTTTGTTTTCCAGGTGTCAGGCTTGATTTGTCTTTTCTGTGCTGGGATCTGCGTATTTTTTTAAATCTAAAGCTGACACAAGAAATTAATATCAAAATAAATAAAGTATTGCTGGGCTGTGCTTAACTGTAATTTCATCAGGTTTGGTTGGACAGAAGTGGTAAGAATTGTGTTAACTTTTGCTGAACTGGTCTGTATTTTACTAGTCAAAGTAAGCTGACTTAGATTAAGGTGAACAGACTGATAATCTCTGTGTCAAACACACAGACAGAATAGAGGTGAAAGAGGTACTACAGTGTTACCACAGACTCAGAAGCGCTCCCAGGACCGTGCACTAGGAAAAGCACCGAGTTGCTTTTCAACACACAGTTTGGTAAAAAAGGTATAATTTTTGGTTTGAATATATTTATTTGTCTCTGGGAACACACTAACTTCCAATTAGTGAATGTAAATGAAGAATGGCATGAACAACAGTAAACATGTGAGCGTACTACCTTCAAAACGTCCGCAGCATTTGGCTTTTCAGGACGTTTCTCCAGCAATTGGGTAGGAGTCCCTGCAGGGCAGGCGGGCAGTTCTGCTGCAGGAGTTCGTGGGTACTTCGGCATTTTGATACTATGGTGATTTACAGCTACAACTGCACTCCTTGTTGCTGAATACCTTAGATTTGAAAGCCTGTGCATTTCCATAAAACTAAGGCATGAGCATGCACATGTGTACTCACATGAACTGCATCCTGCCAAATGCATATCCCACTGTCTGCTCTGGCCACAAGGTTATGGGAAATCACTATTTCTTGGCCTGGATATAACCTTCAGGAAAATTAACCTTTAAAGAAATCCGAATTGCTTTTACACTTTTCATAGTACTAACTCATTTAACTTTTACCATAAAATGAAGAACAGAACAGAAATTTCATTCTAAATGACAATTCACAGTCCTGTCTGTAAAAAAACACCTACAGGTGGGGAATCACCCCTGCCTTGAAGAGTGCAGTGAGATTTAGCCAGAACAGACCTTAATCCAATGAGTGCTGATTTAGGTGGAGGTGGATCTAGAATTAAAAGATCCTTCCAGATCCTAAGCAATAATGGCAAAATCCACAGTCTAATTCAATAAAGCATCAAGGGACTCAGCAGAGCTTTGCCGGGATCCTGAGGGCAGGTATGTCACTGGTGGGGTGAGCTTGGCCAGAGCAGGAAAAGTGCAAACCTCAGTCTGCAGGAGGCTGAGCTCCCTGAAGCTCCCCAGCCTCTCTGCAGACCATCACAGCAGACACTGCGCAGTGCCAGAAGTGCACTTGCTTCCTTCATCTGGCATGTGGCATCAGAGGACCAAAAAGTACCTCTGCTCTTGTGCAGGGAACATGCCTTTTTTGGCACTGCGTTAGGGGCAGATCCAGCCAGAGACTAATGGGGAACTGGAGCCCATTAATTCACACTCCTCATGTTAAATCTATGACTACATTGTCTATGGAAACATCTCATACATATCTAACCAAACATTTGCATCTGAGCTGAGCAGTGAGCACAAATCTGGAGTTTACCTGACTTATTTCTCCCATTCCTTGCTGAGCAATTGAAACCTTAAAAATGTGCTGAGGCACTACTTTATCTGAGAGCCTCCAGTCCTTTCTGATCAGGGCTTCTTGTCAAGAAATCAGAGACAGCTGAGAAATAAAACTCTCTTCGAAGAGACTCATATTTGAAATGCAAGTGTAAGAGTATGTCCTCTGTTCCACTCTTCTCTACCCTATCTGTTTAACTCATGAGTAACCACGTTGCCAGAGGGACTTTCAGGTGGGCTCTTCTTTAGCTTTCATATTGGTAGATTTAAAAGGGTAAGCAAGGCAGACAAAGAACAGTTGTATAGACATCAAAGTCTTTGGGAAAAGAGACCAAAGGCTAATACACATCTGGGTGCCTCTTCAGTGTTTCATGCATGCCAGCACTGACACTTGCAGAGTGCCAGTGTAGCTGCAGATGTCCCCATTTGGGCTTCTGTCACTCTCATTTGCCAAAGCACTTCCACAACTAAGCGCAGACCTACGTCACAGTAAAAAATGAAATTTGCAACTTCCACTCAGATTAACAGGCAATGTCAAAAACAATATGCTTTGAAATACTGCAGCAGAAAATGACTTACCTTTGTTGCGTTTACTGTCCATGAAAGCAAGACAGAGTACAGGAGAACAAAGTGTTTCTGTTTCCCACCACCTAGCAGGAGACCTGGCAGCCTGGGCCAGTCAGGGGCATGGGGCAGAAGCCCTGTCCCAGGGCCGCCGGCTCTGTTGTCACTCAGCGAGGAGCACCAGTGCATGGTGCATTGCGTTTCAGCAAATCCATGGGCCGTTGCAGTCAGGCACGGCAATGATCTGATGACTGAGACACACACGTGTATGACAGGACCAAACTCATCAGCACTTTCCATCTAAGCCAGCACATATTTTGTCAATGTGAATTTGATAGGGAATTGAAACCACATCTGAGAGGCAATGGCTTCAATGTACCATGAATGGTCGTGAGCTGTCTGCAGTTATATTTACATCGTAAATAATTGTAGCTGCCCAAAGTAGAGTCTAACTCTACTAAATAATAATAGTAAAATTCAAATGTTTGGCTAATAGGAGTCACATTTTTGTTTCTACTGCAATTCTACTCTAGTGCTTTCAGCACTGAGCAATTAAATGAATGCTTTATACTATTTCAGCACAACTATATAAGAAAATAGTTCTTTTACTGATTTCCACTTCCCATATCTTACACGGGTAGAGGTGACTATCTTTTCCATGTTCTTTCTAAACTAGAATTGGCTTCCACTGATACAACTTAGTCGAGCGAAAAAAACCCTGTTAGTGTGAATATTGGCACACAAAACTAGTAAAATCATGTCTCTAAAAGTCTCAAAAAAGAGGAAGAATAGGTTTTTGAAATAAGTATGTCTGAAAGATGATTGTTTGATTGTTTCACACTGTTGTCTCAAAATAGTGCAAAAGACTTAAAACTCTGAATTGTCAATTACACTGACAGAAAGTCATAGTATTGTACCTCTTAGATCAGCATATCACTAAAACACCTTCATTTAACTATATTTCCTTTTTCTAAAGTGAAAGTATTGTAATAATTTTTGCCTCTGTGGGACTTTGGTTCTCAACAAAAGGATAAAGCCAAACAAAATTCACCATGTAATAAAAAAGTGGCTTGAAGTTCTACCCTTATCTGCAAACCACTATAATGATGTAACTGGCTGGTCTAATATTGTTAACCAAGTTCAAAAAAAGTTTGAAATATAATAATTAAATGCAAATACAGTCCTGATCCAAAAGACCAGAAGAATGCCTTTAAGCTAGTATTTATAACAAGAGCTATTCGACTGAGCTCTCTTGTAAATTTTATCATACCTGCGGCAGTTTTCCTCAGTCGATTAGCTGGAAAGCTGAATATATCCTGAGGCAAACCAGACATCTAGTAGAGGCTAAATTCAACTACTGGAGCTTAAATTTGGCTTAATATATCCCCACTTGGATCTGCCTGTTTAATTCTCTTTCATATGATAACGTTGGTTTATTCATAGTCTGGACTTGCCACCTGAACAAACTGTACCTCGTATCTTATTCTAATGGAATAAGAAAACTTTGCAAAAACCACAAAAGTTCCTGAGTGAAAATCAAATGCAAATTTGGGATTAAAAACTGTTTTGTAAAGTGACTACAAGATTAGTACAGAGAGATTTTTCCCCTAAGGAGTACTGCTTTTTATGATCATGCATTTTTTATACTCTGCAGAGACAGATGGGCTTTATAAAAGGATACAGCCTGCTACTCAAAAGGGTTTCAGTGGCAGCTGCACTTCTGTGTTTTAACCTCAGTAGACATTTATATTCAATATTTTTCCAGAAAATATTTATATTTCTTCTTTTAGGACTGTATCATCCTTTGGTATAGTTCCAGTGGTGGCAGTAGAAATACATCTGAGATTAATCTGGTCCATTATTCCTATTTTAAAAAGTACTTCTTGAGTAGTAGGAGAGGGACAGAAAGAGAAAGGATAGATAACGTGCAAGCTTCTCATGAGTGCAACAAATCCAATCATTCACAAAAGTTGCAAATGCCTACGAAAAACCAAAGTGATTATTTTCTAGACAAAAGCAAATCTTCCTAAAATTTTCATTCCTTTTTTCTAAACATTAATCTTCTTCTCAGCTAAATAATAGGTTGTTTCTCGCTGCTCTGTACATTATACTGTACTATTATTGCAAATTGCATACAACAGCGTTCCTGCCTCCGTTCATAACTTCAAGGATTTTGTATGATGCCCCTATCACTACTCCCAGGAAATTCATAAATATTTGTGACATGCTAAACTGTTCACACCCTACAAATTGTAGACATTGACAGCCAGTTCCCTTAAAACACCAACAATCCTGCATTGTTCATGTGCTGGTGAAGATTCAAATGATGTTTCAGAAATTAACTGAGAAAAGCATTTGGTTCAATAAATTTACTATTATTTTATTTATTTTAACTCTTACCAGAAGCCTAGTTTCTGTTTTTATCAAATATGATACTTTTTTTCTGGTAACTGTAAGCGTGATATAAACTAGTGCTATGGCTGTAGATTTGTCTGCATTTAAGCATATATATTTTTTAAGTCTGCTGATAGCATTATAACTAACATACTAGTTTTCTTATCTACGCTTATTCCAACTGAATAGTCGGAAGACAAACATTTCTAGCCCAGACTTATAATATCAACATGAGATTAAGTGAGGAGTTAGGAAAAATGAATTTTGACTTATGTTCTTTCTCAGTTTATCTGAGACCTTCACTAAATCGCTTCTGCCCCAGTTTATCAATGTGTGCTAGCATACAAATATGACCATGGCTCCAGAGGATAGTGGTTACACAATTTTTTCCTGAAAGAGAGAGACTTAGATTGAGACAGTTTCTCCAGGACTGATCTGTTATTTACCTTAAGTGCTCACTAGGTCAAATACACAAACAAACCTGGAAGCAGGAACCAGAATCCCACGTCAGCCCAGTGAGGTTCCCTCACCACCAGCCTACAAAGGCAGGCTGTAAGTGTGGGCTTGAATCAGATAGGGTTATTTTTTCCAGCAGAGCTTCAACCCCAAGAATGGAGCACACTTTCTCTGAGAACAGCCTGTAGCTAGCAAAAGCTAAGACCACTCTCTGGCATGGTGGGAGACACTCCAGATGTTTGGAGAATTTGCTTGTAGACACAGAGCAAGTGCTGTTGAAACTCCTGTTCTTCTGTCATGTCTTCAAAGAAAGCAGCAGCTACTCTTTTATGTGGAACTTAATCCTATCAGTGAACGCTAAGCATGGATTAAAATACCTACAGAATAAGCCTTTGGGCAATAGACAGGCTGCTCTCAGTCCCAGATGAGTAAGAGACAAGCAACACATTGCATTGCTCACCCAAAGCAGGAGCAAGTGTGGGACATCAGCAGGCGCATAACTCCAGGCATGGAGGAAGATTTAGAAAGTGAAAGAAAGTGAGGTGTCACTGGAGTTTAAGCATGGTGAAGATGAAGCACCAGCAGTGGAACCACTGCTTCGGACTTGGTGCCTATGGTCTGTCCCAGAATCTTCTGGGCTGGGCCATAGTTTCATCAACCAGCTGTCCCAACTTGTTCTCCACACCCCTGGCTGTGTAGCTGTACCTGGCCATGGTTTTCCTCACCAGTCTCAGGGAGAAACACTGGACTTTATTTAAGGGTGTAGCTGGCTGTGGACTTTGGGCCAGGACTTGTGAGCTGTTTTTCCTCCAAAGAGGCCTGGCAGGATCTTGTTTTATTGTGTTTCAATGACCATCATATCACGTATGCCTCATTTGGAAGTAATAAGGATGTTGGCTCCTGGGGTGCCACGACGAGAAGCAGGTGGAGATTTTGTTTGTTTGTTTAACTTTCAAGTCAGTAAATCCAGCCTGAGCTGTTGAAAGTCAAGCTGCTTTATTTTCCTGAGTGATGACTCAGTAATTACTCCAGTCATAAAGATTCGAGAGATCAAATTAGGCTTTGCCCTTTGTCTTTACTGGAACTGCAAGGAAAGAAACAACCGAAACTTAGTAAAATAATTTCACAGTTGCAGAACGAGAGGAATCCAGCTTACTTCCCCATATCTGCCTTTCCATTGCAGAGCTAACAGTAGCAAAAGCAATTATAAAATTCTTCACAAAAGTCAATAAGCATGGTTCTTAAGAGACATGACGAGATTATATTCTCAGTAAGAATCTGCCATTTTATAACGTTATTGGAATAGAAAAATATGCTTCAATATTTAAATTAGAACTAGAAAGAAGCCTACTGCTATAAAACAACAACAAAATGTGTTTATTTGAGTCTGAGTTGTTCTGAAACAAACCAAAGGTCCCTCAAGATTGAATACTGAGGGGATGAAATAGGATTCAGGCTAAGAATTACCGCTTGTTCTCTCATAAGCATCTTATTCTCACTTTAAAAGTTCATATCATTTTGCCCAGTACTTAGATGTGAATGAAATACATTGCTATAGAAGAATTTAATCAAGATTTTCAAAACAATGTGCCCATTACCTGATGTTATGTTCAACTGAAAATGAAAAATACTTTATGACCCTAATAAACAGTCAAAGATCGATTGTTACCCTGCTACAGATAGCTTAACCACTACCAAAAAAGAATCCTTCTAAAGACAGGAAAAGTTTTCTACCCATTCAGTTTGGACTTGAGAGTCTTAAGAAAATAAAAGTGGTTTCTGTTTTCATAATGTAAAGGTTTTGCAAGGTTTGGAAAGTGCTAAATAAAGTGCCCTACCACTGATTAACAAATACTTCTATCAAACTTTTTTCCCCATGACTTCTGAGTAAACAATATTCAGCACAACCCTGCTGTAATAAAACTGAGGGGAATTTTGCAGTAAGGAGCTTATCTTTATCATAAATCTTTCTTCATGATAGCATTTTGTCTGTCAAGAAGGCTGAGCTATAGAATGGCATACATTTGCCTTTGTGACAGATGTGCTATATGGAAGCGCTGTTGTTGCTATTAGTTTCAATGAAGGAGAATTGTGGGCAATTTTCAGAGATTGGTGCTTTATCAACCATTACTACTCTTGCCCTCAAAAAA
>Ga0181612_124863_pt1 | contig 16872 bp, 8 predicted proteins | sample HoacroProtozoa21_FD_119630 | JGI IMG/M metagenome (GOLD analysis project Ga0181612, IMG submission 119630) | Hoatzin crop microbial communities from Cojedes, Venezuel. Combined Assembly of Gp0051906, Gp0051904, Gp0051908
CGATTTCTTTCTCAGGGGGATGCAGCGCTCCTGAGCGTGGAGGAAGTGATGTTTAAAGAGCGACCAGCACTCTTGGACCCTCCTGCCTTCGAGAGCCCTAGCCCATGGGATTACTCCCAGTACCTCCTTGAAGAGGCCAAAGTTAGCCGTCCTGAGGTGTAAGGTTTTGATCCCGCTTATCGCCCTGTTTCCTCCACGCAGGATACTGAACTCAACAATTTCATGGTCACTGCAGCTGAGTCTACCTCCAGCCTTCACATTCTCAACCAGTCCCTCCTTGTTCGTTAGTACAAAGTCCAGCAGAACGCCTCTCTTTTTTGGTTTTTATCCTATTTCTGTACACAAGATTTTCAAGGTCGAAATAAATCAAAATTGCAGCAGACTAAGGAAATAATTGAGCAAAACTGACGGAAATAGTCCTGTTTCACAGGAAAGTCCTTTAAAGTCAAACTATCAGTTTAATTGCTCTCTACTTTATATTTTTTTCGTTTTTTCAGACATTGTTTCTTTATTTTTCAGAAGCATGCTTTCAGGCACAAACGTTTTGGCTTTGTACTTTCTGTTCCCTTGATTTAGTCAAACTTTCTGTAATTAAGTTAATATATCTTTACTTTTTTGCAGTTCCTGTGAATGTTATGAAAAAGAATTTTATAGTGTACAGATGCACAAAATAACCTTATAACACATAATATTTAAAAACAAAGTTGTCTATATAGATATTCTTTTTCTCAGTTCTTCTTTTGCTTGTCAGCTTTGCAACGGAAAATAGTCTTTTCCCAGATATGCATGTATTTTAGACACATATTAGGGCACTAAAAAAAGATATTTCTTGTCTAGTATCACACAGCAGGTCATGAGCGCAGCTGGGACTGGAACTTGGTTCTGAGGAGCACGCTATCATCTATTAGGGCATATAATAATGGAAACAAAGTGTATTTTTATGGGGAATTTAAAATTGGTTACATTAGATAAGAATTCCATTTTGCTTGGAAACATGTGAAGGCTTGTCTGAACCAGGTTTAGTGGAGGGGAAATTAGACTCAAACAGATTTTCAGGAACATTAGAAGAAATTCAGCTTAGGGTTTTGACTGAGAATATAAGTAAGGACTTGTGAGGTTTCCTGGACCTGTAGGTTCTCTCCTGTTAGTCTCTGTTCTTTCCTTTTTACTTGGATAACCTACTTCCACGTTAATCCGTTCCCCAAAATGCTCAATCTCTTTCGGCAGTGTTTCCTATCTACTTCAAACCCCTTTTACAAGAAGTAAGCCTTCTTTCCTCTCACGTTGACCCTGTTCAGCTCCTTGCATTCTCTGGCCTGCTGGGAAGGGAAAGGGAGAACAAACTGGATTATGACTTCTTTCTCCTTCTGAAGGACTTGTAGATGGTAGGGACTGTCACCTCTCCCTGGGATGGAAATGGGAGAAGCAACAGTTGCTGCTTTTCAAAGTGATTAGCCAAAACTGTGAGAGGGAAATTGTTACATTTCATAGTCTTGGCCTTCTTTCTCTGACACTAGTGTTAATTACAGATTTACTATTCTGTCTTTGTAGTCTCATTAGTGTAGGATTCCCCACTAATACATTTTCTAGACCTAAGAGACTCTCAAAATGTTTCACAGACTTAGAAACTTCAGTACTAGAGAAAAACTTAAAAAAAAGTTGAATCAAACATTTCCATTTCAAAATACTTCCAAAAGAAACAGAATTCAAGGTGCTTTGCAAAATCCATAAATGTTTTATAGCAGTCTTTGAACTTACGAATAAGGAAGATTTCTTTTAATAATGTGAGAGTGGTTATGGCCCTATAATTACACATGTATCTCTTACTGAAGGATAGCTTTGTAGCTTGATTTGCCCATTGTCAAATTTGCTTGAATAATAGAAGCATTTTGCTAGATTGGAATACTGACTGTCATCCCACAGAAACTCACCTTGGCAGTCTGCCATCTCCTTTTGCTTCCCTGACTGTTGTGACACACAGTTTCTTTGAAGTAAACAGGCCTCATGTAGTTAGGTTTCAGTATCAGTAGCTCTAATTATTTTTATTTTTTTACATCTATCCCTATGCAACACTAAATTGCTGTCTTCATTGCAAGCAGGAATTTGTTAGCTATAACCTTTATATCTTTTTCAGTAAACAGAAAGAACGATCTAAGAATAATTCAGAACTATATTATTAATAAGCTGGAAATGTCTTGCTTAAGAAATAAAAATAAATCAGGCCCTTTGATTTTCAACTCATTTGGATGATATGTAGCTTCACAGGTCCTTTTGTAAAAATATACTCTTCGAGAAAGAAGCTGAAAAATTACCATTCTTCTCTCTATTCCATGATAGCATGCAATAGTGCTAACGATTATTATGTGAACAGTAACGATGGTTTATACATATGTTACCTATGTATAAGTACTACTAGTATTTATTTTGTAGGCACTTTAAATTTGTAAGCAAGAATTTTTCGAAACAGTCAACCAGTGTAAAACACCAATACTTTTCTTTTTTAAACAATTCCATTGTTTTCAAGAAATAATAATGTGTGACATTTGCTGCATATTTACCTAAGGAAAAAAAAAGAGTGGAAAATACAACATATAACAATCTAATTTTGATGTCTAAGTAGATACAAAATGCTCTGAACTGAACCATTATATAGCATGTACATGTCAACATATGGCAGATTTTTCTTATCTGTGTATGTTCAGAAATCTCATAACATACTTCCTTCATCCAGTCAGCCCAGAAGATTCCTGGTCTGTGCTGCTTCGCTTTATCCAGTGTTTCCTGTCCTATCCATGTATGATATACAAGGAGGCCAAATAAGATTTGGCTTAGCTTGTTTGAAATACATAAAGATTTCAAGCAATAAATGTTCCTGAAATAGTGCTTTTCAGCCTCTCTAGCATCAACCTCTTCATTCCGTAAGAGAGGAACCAGGTCCTGCCACAGTTAGTGATTTTTGCTGCATCCATGGTTCCTAGTGCCACGGCCCAGAGGTGTTTCTCCTTGATGGAGGACGTCAGTTCAAAAGGGTAAATCACTTTTTAGTTTACCACTGTTCTCAGCAAGCCCAGTCACTGTGCTGTCTGCTTTCTTGGAAGACTTCTGCAGTGCTAGTATGGCCTTTAACAGGCTGTTCTTATTTATCCATTATTATTCTTTGTAATACAACTATTCTTTTGCTGGAAGCTTCAGCTAGCAATACTTTGATCACTGACGGAAGGTTTTAATCTCTGCAAGAACACCCCAGAACTCTTCACTCACCCTTCCATGATACACTTAAATAATAGACCGTTGGCTTGCTTTGTCCAGCTACTTTGAACAGGTACTACATGGTGGTCTAAGCTATCAAGTAGGTCTCAGATCTGACTATCTCTGCAAAAGCCATTCAGGATGACCATATCAGTCTTTGCTGCAGATTATGTCTCCCAATTTCTTCTCTAAAAAATCCTAAAAACTGTGGGACAGACACACCAGTCTGGCACTCATTACCTTGCATGTCAGAGAGGCACTAAAACCAGCAGAAGGTGCCCCAGCTTCAAAACCCCTGTTCCACAACAGATCACAAAAGGACTAATTCACTAAAGTGAGTTAGGAAGAGAAAGTTTTGACATGAACTGATCTTACTTTTTTTTTCTTAAAATAGCAGAAGCAGGATGAAACTGGTAGTCTCTTTTGATTTTCTCAGTTATAGTAAAAACTTTAAGAAAATATTTAATCTTTGGACGACTCAGCTGTATTTTTGATTCAGAAGCATCTGTTCCAGGTATCAGTTGAAAGTCCATTAAAATACTTGCCTTAACACGAACACAATATCTGTTTAAGAAATTTTTTTCTCTCAAGATGGGGAGGAAATGAGAATTCTACTTCTGTTATTTCTGATTTCTTTGTGACAAAGCACAAACTTTGTTCAGTTAACCTTGAAAAAAAGGGCTAACATACTAGGCATTTATTTTTGCCTTGTGGGTATCACCTATTGTGCTTTCTAAACGCTACCACGTACTTCATTATCAACCTACCACTTTTTGCTGCTACTTACTAATGCTAAGTGTTTTCCTTTCCTTACAGAGAGAACAATGATGGTAGATGTGATGAAGTATAGTGGCTATCCTCTGCTCTGTGGTAGAAAATCAATTTGAATAGTTTGATGTATGTTCAGTACTTTATTTCAGTTCCTTTTTTTTTTCTTTTTTTCTCTGATTTCTATCATATCCCTTGTGCTGACAAGGTGTTGTTACTTCCTCACATAAATTTAAAAAACAGTATGGTATTCAGCAGCATTTGTCTTTGTATTAATTCCAGAAAGAATCTTCTGTTTCATGTACTATCAGTAGTTCCCAATGATACAGATTTTTTCTAATACCTCAGCATAGTTTACAGATAATAACTTCCCCTTACGATAAATTTGCAAGATTCTGTATGTCAATATTTTAATGACTTATTAAGTAAATACAAGAGACAGACTATTACAGCTTCTGACTTTCTGATTTCAATTCCAGCTATATATGTTTTACTTTATCAGGTAGTTTGTTGTCCAGTTTTACCAAGGTTACTTAAGAAATGAGTGGTGGAATTACATCTGGACAATTGTTTAAGGTTTTTTAAATTGCTTTAAATGTAAGTATAAATCTGATTTTAAAAACTTGTTCATGCTTTCTCTTGGAATCAAGATTTTGGTTTTTAATAAAATCAATCATTTGATTTTAATTTAGGAGCAAGATTAGTTCCAGTTAGATAACTTGTCAAAGTCCTTCTGATGAAAGGAAACTAAATATTGAACTAGTCTCTCTCTGACTTTGGAAAGTATATTTACCATCTTGATTAAAGCATATTTAACTATTTGAGAGTATAATGAATTAAATGATTAAGAATTGGGAGTTTTCACATACTTCTGCTGAAGTGGCATTTTATAGAGTTTGTTAATAGGTGAAGATGAAGACATGACACAGTGTTGTTTGTTCTTACAATTACTGAAGTCTCTGAATTTTATAAAGCTTGTTCCAGAAGATACAAATATGGTTAGGAGTCATGCTTATTAAATGAAGAATTGTTATGCAGAAAAACATTACTGTCACATACAAATTTCAATCTTACTCTAGTTTCTGCATTTTTTAGGTATAAATGTATGTATGTGCTTTTTACAATAAAAAGTAAGACATTTGGTTTAAAATTGGTAATCTGAAGAAGAGCTTTCAGTTCTGTGTATTCAGAGGCTTTCCTGAAACCTCTTACTTATTAGCAAGTAAGTAGGCTTACTAATGGAGAAAAAAGAATCTTCTGTCACTGTATATGTACTGGGACTTCGGAAAAATAAGTTTTCTTTTAAATGCAGACATTTCTTATTACATTTTTGAACACGTCTTTTCCTCCTGGAATTTCATGATTCCTATTTCATGTTCTGATTTATCCACTTTTTTGTGGCTGTAAAATCTGTTTTGTGATAACTACTTTCACTCTTAGAAAATGATGGGTATGTTATTGTCATACTAGCTGTCTATGAAGTAGGCAAGTATTTTATGGCTTCTTTTACATCTTAGGCTTTTACAGCTCTTATCCTCAATGTGAGCCATTTTTCTATGAAGGAAAGAGTTTCAAATTATTTAATATTCCTTTTTTGTTTAATAGGAAAGTATTTCTAGGCTATGTACTCTCCAACACATTCTTATTTATATTTTAAGATTTATATATTTACAAGTTAATATATATTATGAAATTTCACTTTTAAAGCAAATTAATTACTAGATATGGTGAGAAAATGAAAACTATGAAATATTTCATTGAGCAAGAAAAAGGAAATAAAGTTATCATCAGATAGATGCAAAATAATATTTGTTGTAAGGAAAAACATAAACTATCCTTGCCTTTTGCATGAGTTTACAGTGGCTATACTAATGCAAGGTAGTGATCTAGATGCCACTGGGGAGAGCTCAGATAATGTCTTTTCTGCTGCTGAAAAGAAAACAAAGTATTAGTCTTCACAGAAGCAAGGAGGAGAACAATGTGAACACTATTAAAAAGAGAAGTAAATCAACAATATAGTTTCATATGAAATAATATATGCCACATCAATTTGCACTGTAACTTTACATTTACAATACTTTATCATTACATAGAAATCAGGGAGCTGTAAAAAAAGTGGCCTGTGGTATTGAAAAACTCTCACAGGAAGAAGACAAAGCCTAAAAAACTTCACCTAAAAAGCAAAGAGTGAAAACAGAATGTTAAATACATAAAGTAATGAACTGCAGAAAGATGAACTTAGATAATCTGTTTTTCTTAAAATAGGGACTCAAAAAGGTGTCCAATTAAAAATTAGGGTGAGAAATCTGAAAGTGGTGGAAATAAATACATATCAGGCAGTAAGTGACTGCAGTATTTAACCTGCCTGCACAAGAATGTGAAAATTATTAATTATCATATATTAAGTTTTAAACTAAATTTGGTTTATTAGCGATTAGCAGGGAAGATTTTTTCCCACATTTTCCTCTATGGCTTGAAGCCCCTCTCCCCTGAGTTCTTATACTTTGACTACTGAACTGGAGAAACCTCCTTCCTGATTTAGTGTGGCTGCAGTTGTTTTCCTATTCTTGCTCATTTTCATCCTTTGTAACGTAGTTCCTTTTTTTTTGCTGAAGACATTAGCTAGTGAGGTTTTTATCAGTGATTTGTGAGCCAGGTATTTTGATTTTGTTTGAAAATTTGTGGCAGTTTATCTTATTAGTGCAGTATAGTAGAATGTTTGTGTGAGAATTTTTAGTAAGATTCATCAATGTAAAAAGCATCTCATCTTTCTTTGCCTGACTTTCTTTAAGAGGTTTTCCCCCCATTGCAATACAGATAGTATAGAATGTGGTCTGAGAACATGAAATTATTCACACTCCTTAACTAGTATTGGCATCTACTCTTTAATGGAGCTGATATCTAGGGTTTGATAATTTATGTGTTTTCATAAAAGTGTCTCTACATGTTGTCGAAACTTCATTGCAACTGGTGAGAAAAAGAGTGATTTACCTCACCTTGAAGTGCATGCACAAAGTGTTATTCAGACACCAGAGGTGTCCCAGAGAATCTTGCCTTGTCAAAAAAGAAAAGAACAGATAAATTGCAAGTCTTGTGTCATATCTATCAATCCCATTCGGCTGCATCAGATATCACAGGGCCCTACAGGCATGGTTATAGAACAGAACAGCTCTCCAAGGTTCACTGATGACACTGATGGGTCTCCATAGCAGGTAGATATCTAGCACACATGTAGCCACCTACAGGTAGGAGTGAAAAACTGAACCTGAATCCCATACTAATTTTTTTTTATTGGCGTGCCATACCCTGTGGATATGATGCTATAGATGGCAGGAGAAGAGTGGTGAAGGATGAGAAAGTGGTTTGGGACAACTATGTTGCAGCCAATGGAAACATGGAGGTACTACTTCTACTATTGTGGGTGCTGCTTTTACTTGTACGGGATAGTAAAGAATGGAGACAACAGAACTGTGTTTTATTGATAAAGGTAATTTATCTCCCCTAAGGAAACAAAACCAAAATAAAATCCCCAAGACACCTCTTCTTCTTGAGCAATGGAAATGTAGGACAAACAAGTGCTGCAGGCACAGGGTAGATTCTGCTCCTGTATTGCAGTTTAAATAATCATCCTGATACAGAGGTCTTCTGTGAAACACGATGACTTTTTTTTTCGTCAGAATAAATTAACTGCCATTCTTTTGTATACTTCTCAAAAGGCTTTTGCTGTGAAGGGAAGACTCTATCTCAGCTTTTCCAGGAATAGGGCCTAGGGATATGGACATATCAAAGAACTTAGTAATATTCAAGAAATGCACAGCTGCTTTCTATAGTTTCATAATTATGAAATCAGAAAGATATATTGCATTAAAGATTGCCCTGAAGTACTGTTATGAGTTTATTGATTCACTTCTCAGAAATCTAATAGACTTAATTTTCTACTTTATGATACAACCTATCTCCATGGAATCCTGAAAACTGTACAGACACTGGTCTAAAATAGTCAGATATAATTGTCAGTGCCTTCATAACTGCTACTAATAATTGCTGATAGTCAGTTTTATCAAGTGTTTCATAAAACAGAAATTGAAATTTGTAAATATTACACTTCAGTATCTCAGCTTTCTCTAGCTGTAAAACAGTGCAGGTACAAGTGAAATCTAAGTTATTTGATTAAAATGATGCAAGAATTAGTTTGGAAGAAACAAACTGTATTTCAAGTGTCCCTTGGCAGAAATTAATCCTTTTCTATGGACAGTTTGAATAAGATGCAAAACAATTTTTAATACTTACTTAAGCAAGTTTCAGACAACAAAAATGTATTTGTCTCAGTGAAAGACTCCTGGAGCAAGTGGAATTCAGTGCTGTGGGGTTGCTGAGGGTCTAAGAACGTCAGGTGCTGATTGCTACCATGACGGTGCATTGACAGCAATACCGCACCAAAGGAGACTTCCTGGTTACTATCCATGAGCTGATTCATCAATTGAAGAGCTAAGGAGTGATCATCAAGACTCTCATCCTTTAATAGCCCTCTATGGCCAGTGTGAAAGTCTGATGAAGGGTGGAGTTTAACAGTGGAGCACTGTGCTCAGAGTGAAGTCATGCCACTACTGAGTGATGCCACTCCCAGCTTTAAGTGGAGTATGACGTTCATGGCATGGAATACCGCATTGGTCAATATCTGGTCACCTGTCCTGTCCACCCTTCTCCGCAAGTGCGACCCCTTCCGACTCCTCACTTGCAGGACCCAAGAGATCTGTCAGTGACCTCGGCTGCTACAGTGATAATTATAAATGGGCCTTTTTCTGCATTGCTTTCCTACCATTGGCTCAGTGTAACTATAAACATCAGGTGTTCTCAGCTTTGGAGCGGACAGTGTCTGTAAAGTATGCAGCCAGCTTCAGAAAAATGCAGTTACTTACAAGAACTTAGCTGTAAGGAAGATTCATTAAAAGAGAATCGGTTCTGTTTTAACTAAAACCAGGACACCTTCTGTGATCATGACTGTGGCTGGTACATGCACAGTATCACAGGTGTCATCTGGCTCTTCTTCAGTAACTGAAGCACATTCTTACCAATCTTCTTAGTGCTCCAGTTGCCATGCGGGTATAGTCTTCTAATTACCTGTTTACAAAAGTAACTCTCCTTTTTTTCGCATCGACAGCAAGAAGCTGATGAGCAGAGCACGTTCCTTGCTGATGTATGGCTTGAAGACCCTGGCTGACTGGTGCTGTACTTAAATGTTAAACATAGAGTCAAAAGTATACTGTGGGTTGCACCATCTGAAGTCTTGAGCATTTCCATGTGAGGATGAAATGGACAGGGCTGAGAACAAGCAAAATTCGTGCCGGGAGGTTCCAGCAGGTGCTGTTTATAGACTTCCAGAACAAGCCATTAGAACCAGTATATCTGCCAAATGAAATATCAGTGGAATTAAGTCTCTGATACAGTAAATTACAAAGTTTACTGTCATGTATGTTTCAGACAGTGAGCTGAGTATTCAGCGTTTTTGCCGTACATACCGAAGGCAACCTACGCACTGCACAGGTATTTGCAGATATCTACAGATTCAGTTGTTCCTTGCCTATCTTTTAATCAGGGGCATGGGTTTCCTCTTGAAGTGCAAGTGTTTTTCAGTGAGGCAGGGATTTTTCAGATAGGTCCTTCTGGCATAAGCTTTTGATGTCCCATCATCTTCAGACACCAACTTTCCTAAAAAGGAGTGCTAACCTTCCTAGTAGCCTAATAGTCACTCAAAGACTTACACAAGGTGTCATAACATAACTAGAATTTTTTTCACCATCCTGTATGTGTCCCAAGTCTCGTGTCACCACTGTGGGTCTTGGGTCATTCTTGTAGTCCCTGCTGCTAATAATGTCTTAGAAAAAAGTTTCCCAGGGCAAGGTCTGTGGTGGTGCCATGCAGGAACATTTTCCTCTCATTTGTGAGTTCCACCAGTGTCACTAACTTTTGTGTTTGGGAATTCTCCAGCAAGTTGGGTGTACAAGAAAGTCTGCCGCTGTCTTACTTCTGTGTTTCTCTTTCAGGCAGCAGGCAGTCGTATCTATACACAAACTGCCATCAGGTTTTAGGCTCACTACAGTCATCATTCTTTCTGCCAGTGATAAAACAATTTGTCTCTTGTTCGTCGTTACAACTGAAAGACATGAGAGTAGCAGTGATGCAGTCAATGAATGAGCCGCTGAGACAGTTAAAAATTTCATGTTAAATGACATTTAATTAGTCAGAAAAAAGGCTTGTTCAGGTAACCAAACACTCAGTTAACTGCCATGGAGACAGCTTGAAGTGGGTGTCCTGGGATCCCTTTTTCCCACAACTGCTGAGGAGCCAAACAACTAATGGACCTTTTTCTTGTAAGATTTCCTTCATGGAGGTATTTATTAGTTAAAAAAAAATTATGGGAATATTAACATCTAACTGGCACAAAACTATTATCCAAGGGAATACTCACATGCTCTCTCATCTGTGAAACCCTTATGTTTATCCTACAGCTGTCAGAAGTAGGACAGGCATCTGTGATGTGAAAGATGCTGAAGGGATGATCACTCAGCTTTCCAGATCAGATCTGGAGCTGGTCCACACAGATGTGTGGTAAGACTCTTTGTAGCCAAGAGTCACACAACTGGCACTGATTATTCTCGAAGAACTCTCAGGCTGCTGAGATGGACTTTACACATGTGAATTCAACAACTGCAGTGGAAGAAAATATTCCCCTTGTCTTGTTGGCTGCTGTCTTTGTAGCCTTGTAAATTTTCTAACAAACATTGCAGATCATTCTGCAATTTTCCTGCGTCCACCTTCAGATTTGAGAAACACCAAAACTGTGTTAAACCAGAGCCATTTAAAAACTCCGAGGAGTCAGTGGAAAATCCCTGATGAGTAATTTCTATGTATGTGAATTTTGGTATTTTGATGCTGCCATCTTCCTTCCACTGCTGGTACACAGGACAGTAATTGCACTGCCAGGTAAGGGGAAAGAAAGTCGAATCAGCGAGAACAAGAAGAAATACACTGTTCAGTCCTCTTGCAGCTCCTGCTCTACAAATGCTGCTGTGTCCTCTCTTTAAAGGTTGATGATACTTTAAAGCCTGCAGCAGCCTAAGTTCCCTCGTGCTGTACTGTTACTTTCTATCTGAAGTGGTGAAATGATATGAGGAGAGAGTAATGATCCTCAAGCCTTCGAAAACTGAAAATATCAACTTTAAAACACCATTGAAAGTTTGGGACTTCCCTGAAACTTACCTTGAACCAGCTTTAGCTTTCCAGTCCTCAGTTCCCATTTGTATCTTTGTGGGAACTGTGACGACAAACCAGCATGCCAGAGTGGCTCCGCAGCTGATCCTGGTTAACACATCCGATAAAGGAACTGAAAAAGACAGAGTTTTACTCTTGTTTAGGCTTTCAGAAGGGTTTGGGCCTTTTCGTTGTGTGCGAGGGGGAAGTTTGCAGTAGAAAATCAGATCCATGATTCCTAGTTCTGAGAACATCACTAAGAAACAAGAGGTGAGATTCAGCTCATGGATCAGGACACTTGTGCCCACCGTCAATCTAGGTGTCTAAGCCCGGTTAAGGTCCTTAGCAATCTAACCAACCCACCAGTTGAGTCGAGACGCATTTCAACCAGATGCCTCCATGTGATCACCAAAGGCTCTCCAACTCTTTTGAGGTATTGACCAGATTGCAACTGACAGTAGGAGGATCTCAGACACTTCCATCTGTAGAGACCCCTGCTTTTAGGTGTCTGGCTCTGGGGGCTGAATTTCACCTCAGGATTCACAGCCAGATCTTGCTGCCTTTTGTTGGCAGTCACCAAGAGAGCCTGGAGGCTGGAGTGTACACACTGGCCACCATGTAGCATCTTGAGGCGTAAACACCCGTGTTCTCATAGTCCAGAATAGCTGTCCATGTGCATGCTGTCACCCCAAAAGACTTGTAGTTACAGGCATCGGGTAGGTCATGTCACAGTGCAAAAGCAAGAACAAAAGCATCAAAATCTGGACTTCGGGTTGTGGGCAGTAACTGCAAAATTCCACTAAGAAAACTGGAAACAAGAAATTATCCTTTAAAATCAATAAAATATGTCACCCACATTAAACAGACAGCATAATATAGATTTAAATACATCTGATAGTCTAGAACTAGATGGAAAAATCATTTACATGTTCTACAGAGCTGAAATGGAGACCTGGCTGGAAGTCTTCCAATGGAAAGATTTTTCTTGCAAAGCACTGACTACAGTTAACTGTCTTGAGGATACTTTTGGCCCTCAATAAAAAAATCAACTAAAGAAAAAAAAGGAAATATAAGTTTAATAATATTGAAAATTTTTCTATCTGGATATCATCATTCTTTTTCTTTGTATTATAAACTACAACCTCTTCCCAAAAGCTTATTTCAGTCAAAGTCTTCATTTTTGTTAGCACAAGATGTTTTTTATATTTTTTGATAATTAGGACTCATTTGCAATATTCATTCTGGAATGAAACTTCGAAGTTGTAAAATGCTCTTTGCAATGAAAAATCTGACTCCTTGATTAGCTGTTACTTTCCTCCACTGAAATAACTTTCACTTACTGGCTTGTTCTTTTATTTATATGAGAACATGTTTCAGCCTTTGAAAGCAAAGGACAGTTGTTGACTAGGACATTCTTCTCACACCTTACAATATGTCTCTACAGGAATGCAAGTAAATTTTACTTTTTTGATATATACCCTGTTCCTACAAATAGTTATATGATAAACATGTGTCTAAGAAACTCATATTTATTAAACTTTGCCAGAAGATTTTAAAATCTACATTATATTATTTATTGAATTTATATTTAATTTTTCTTTCATTTGTTCATGCTTAAGACTCAGTGTGAAAATTTCCTCAGTCTATATGGAATCTCTAATGAAGATAAGCAAAACCTTTACATTTTTAAATCATGTGTTTGGATTTTCTTTTTAATTTGTGGGAATAGTAATGAAAAAGTGTGCCCCCAGCACATGCACAGAACTTCTCTGACAGTACGTCAACAAGGACTATATATCTGAGGACAAATAAACAGAGAAAATGGCTGTTTGACAGATTCTATTGGAGGGAAGAAAGAGAAGAAGCCAAGGAGCTCTGGCATTTTCTCAAAGAAGTGATAGTAATGGCACAAGGACAAACATCCCAATTAGGGTAGTGACGAGCTTGGCTAAAACTGGCTTTGGGCGCTAGAGGGAAGCATAAAGAAAGTGGAAACTATATTGTGTGAATTAAGCATAAAGTCTGAAAGAGAGGGTCAAGGCTGAGGCAAGAGAGAGGCAAGAGTGAAGCAGGAACATCTCAAAAGGGAGCATGACCATGGTGGCTTTGCAAGTACTGGTGGTCTGTTGCGTTCGGGAGACTGAGTTTGTATGGAGAATTAGCATGCTTATTAGAGAAGCTGATACGGCTGACAAAATGCATGAGCTGTTGGACACACAGATACTTCCTGAGGAGACAACAAGGAAGATCACGGCATACATCAAGTAGCAGCTGCCAAGAGACATCTAGAGGAAGAGGAAGCCTTTTGATAGGCACTCGTAGAAAGAAAAAGGCAAGGAATGCCCTGCTTCACAGCTCAACAATGTTGCAACTGTTGGCAAAAGACCTAAATTTGTTGCATGTTTTTTATACCAGTCTTTGCTGCAACAAGTAAGCAGTGTGATCCAGATTAGTGAAAAAGGGGCAAGACTTCAGTTTTCAGTAGATAACACAGAGGTTAAGGAGAACTTCTGTATTTTCAGAATTGCTCTAACAAGCCTTAGTAAAGTGTCCATCAGGCACAGGCTGAAACAATTACAGAACCATTGTCTGGGGCTTCCAAGCACTTTTGGAGAGCGGACGAGGTACTGCAAGCCTGAAAAAAGAGCAAATGTGGTGCCCCTTGAAGGAGGAAAGGCAGGGAAATAAAGACCAACCAGCTTAATTTTAATTCTCTGAAGAATTTTCAGTCAATAGCAAGGAAATAAACAGCACTCAACATGGACTCATCAGGAACAAATTCAGGAAATAAAGCAAATTTTGCCCGGTGGCGGGGTAGCAGGCCTTGTGGGCAAAGGCAAGCGGCTTGACTTGAGCCGGGCACCGACTGCTGCACCTTGCCATTTGCACAAGTGAGGCAAGGAAATGTGGTGTTGATGGAAGGAGTGGGCGTCTTTGAGAGCAGGCCAGACAAGTATCTGCAGGGAATGACAAAACTTTTGGAGAGCCAGAAAGGGCCAGGGGACCACTGGGGTATCTTCCCCTCTATTTTTCTGTTCCTATGACTTTGTGTGCCCATAAATGGTTGTTATTAAATGTTTTTTCCATTCTTTCCATGTCCTGCCCTGATTCCCAGGCCATTTCTCCTTGTCTGATTGGTAACTGTGTTCTCCATAATGCCTGTTGAATTACATTGTGCTTCTTAGTCCTAAGTGGCGTCGAGACCTGACAGCCTCTTTTGCCAGAGGAGTTTATTTTTTCTTTAAAGTCATTACACTCAGTGACACAAGGCAGAGAAGGGGAATTGTTATTTATCCCCACTTTGCAGACAAGGGAAGCCAGACTTCACAGAAATCATAGCAAAGCCTGTAACTGAACCCAAATCTGCTGGATACCCAGAGAGTATCTTATGCGCATGACTACGCTATTAATCCTGAGGGCAGGAGAGCTTGTCATGATCCACTGACTAGTACCTCACGTCAGCAGTTGCCATCTTCTCTCTTTCTCAAGGCAAGCAACTACAGGAGAGATCGGGCTGAGTCTAAATTGTGAAAGCCCGGGAAATACTCCTGGGGGCTCGAAGAGCCCTACAAATCCAAAGTTTAGATCTCAGCACCGCAAGCTAATGAGCCTTTCGAAGCTCCCCTCAGGTTGTCTGGAGCCACTCCCCAGCCACAGATTTAATTCTCTCTATACACTCTGAAAAATGTAGTTTATTTAATATTCTACCCACAACTTGGCTTGAGGCTACTTGAAGCTATTGTTCAGGGTTTTTTTCCGGTCTGTTAATTATACCTAAAATTGGCAAACTACCATTTCTGACATACAGCTACATGTGATGTGTCCCCAAGCCAAATCACATATGAATTTAGGCTGGAAAGCTAGCAGCTAACAGCCAAATGCAGCAAAAGCTGAGCTGTGGAGGTATACCCTGAGCACAGGTAGGCAGCAGCCAGGACAAAAGGAAAAGGTGCCAGAAGGGCAGATCCTGAAGCGCTTGTTCAGTTTTTATGGCAATTCTTTACTCAGGCAAAACTCACATTGGTTTTAGGAACGCACAGGCTTTGGAGCTTGGATTTGTAGCGCTTACAGGCAGAAGACTGTGAATCCAGAAGCCTCCCTGAGGGAAGAACCCTTCTGTGCTACTTATTTACGATGCAGCTTCCAGGGAAGATGCTTCCCTGGCTACCTGCACATACACAGTGCGTAACCTGAGGTAAAACAGCTTTGAGCGAGCTTCTCTCATGACAGCAGAAGGGGCAGAAGGGGCAGAGTCCTAAGTCTGCAGGTCTTTCTTCCAGTGGCAGCTGGAGGTGTGTTAGCTGGTGGTGCTAGCTCTGGTGCCCAGCAGCTCTGATCCAGGCCCTCCGCACGCCTCCTCCTCACACGCTGCACCACAAGCCCCATGTTTTGGAGAGGTGAGAGGTCCTCGTGGCAGACACCTGAGCAAGGGGAGACCCGGCTCACAGTGGAGAGCTGTCCCCACAAACAGCAGGGGTCTTCTTGCAACGGCTACATGCCTCTGCAAATTCAAATTAAAATGCAAACAAGACTCCCAAAAGCAATGCAGAGTCTTAGTCTACTGCCATTCGTGAATCCCACATGTTCAAAGCCCTGAGATGACAGGGAATCTTCACTCAGCATTTCCCCATGATGCCACGGCAATGGATCAAATGAAGGCCACTGCCGTTGCAGGTCCTTGGTAGTCATGCTTCACTGTGGTTGGGTGGACCAGAGGAGAGGAAAAGGGCATGGACTCAAAGATGGCCACAAGGTAAAGGGCAAGCCACCTCCAAGAATTCCTTCTGAATTCATGCATCATCCCAGGAAACCACCAGATTCGGCCACTGAAGCCTTTCCCATGAGAGAGAGAGGCAAACAGCCATGTCTCTCCTCCCAAGTGACACCAGCCAGCAAAACCCACAAGGATGCTTGTGAACCTTTCTCTTGCAGCCCACACCGGGAGGGACAACTCAGGCTTAAACAGCTATGACCTTTAGTGAATGCAATAAGAAACCAGAATAGAATAAAAACTAATCAGAATGGAATAAAAAATATTTTCATTTTGCAAAGTCTGAGGTGCACATTTTTTTACATTTTTCACGATTTGTGGAATGTTTTCCAAATATTTCAACTTTCTGGTAGTTTAGCTTTGAGTTTCTTATTTGCTGCCAAATGTAATAAACTAAGTGGTGGCCACAGGGTAGCACTTTTCCCTATTTTTTCACTTTTCCTTCTGTTACCTTAAGCTTTCAAGACTTCATAAAAATGTAGAAGTTCTGAAAATTTAGAGAGCAGCAGAAGGAAAATGAAAAGAGAAATGATGAGTGGGGAGAAGAAAAGGGATTATTCCAGAAAAAAAGATCAATGGGTTCTGATCTGGCAAATGGGCCTTTTCTTAGAAATCTGAACAGGCCGAATGGAAATTGCAGGGCCAGGGCCTCCCTCACTCAGTTTGTGTGGCTTCTGACTCCACTGGCAGATCCGCTGTACAGAGGCATGAAATGAATCTGTGCCACAGTGTTTGTGCCTTAACTAAAAGTGCCTTAACTAAATGTCTTATGCCTTAAGTAAAAGTGCATTTCATGCCATACTTCGAAGAACTCTGAGGCAATTTAATTTGGC
>Ga0181612_142905_pt1 | contig 16872 bp, 14 predicted proteins | sample HoacroProtozoa21_FD_119630 | JGI IMG/M metagenome (GOLD analysis project Ga0181612, IMG submission 119630) | Hoatzin crop microbial communities from Cojedes, Venezuel. Combined Assembly of Gp0051906, Gp0051904, Gp0051908
AGCGTATGAATGTAAGGCTTTGAATACAGAATGTCTAAAGCTATGCTAAAAAATTAAATATATATTTAATATCTTTCAGCAGGTCTGGATTTAAAAACCAGTGGATATGGCAAACATTCCAAGGATATACACAAAAAAAGACTTTTGTAACAATGGGGTTTGGTAGGACTAATACCAGTAAGACTTACAAGCAGTTCCTGAAACATGTTATTCATATATTTTAATGTTCACGTGCATAAAGGTGAATGTTCACAGCTGTGTTCCTGAATATCTAGAAATGTCTGTCAGCAGTGAGATATTCCTCGCAGAATCAGCTGAAACAAAGGCACCCTTTGGGATGCTAAGTAATATTATCTTTAGGCTTCTTTTTGTTCTCACAAATGCTTATTTTTAAGGCCAAGCAGGCCTGTTCAAGACCATCTGGTCTATAGTCTCTCTCCAGAACCCACATTTCTCTGCAGGCTGATGTGGTAGTCACCTTGAGATAACCCTAATACTGACAGATGGCTTTTCTTCTCACTTCTGCCTTCCTTGAAGTTGGTTTCAGTTAGTATTGCTGAGTTAGGTTTATTAAGTTGTAGTGTGAGGTGAACTTGTGTGGCATCGCCTACTCCCACTATTTGAGTCTGGAAGAAACAGGGTAGCTCAAACCCTTTTTCTCAGTACTGTTGAACAGCACCATCCGTAACCCTGGGTAAGTTGCTTTTTGCTGTCCTTTGGCTTCCTGATTGGAAAAACAGCATTTAAGATCTACTAATCCAAGGTACTACCTCAGAAATAGCTATTGTTATCTCCATCGTCCCACGTTACAACTTCAGGATATGTCTCAACGTTTATGCTTCCTGGTCACTTTGTTCTTGCAGTAAAGTTAAAATAATGTTCAAAAGCAGAGTGGTGAGCACTTGACCTCTTAATACACCATCTAGAAATGGTTTCTTACCCATACCAGGAAGGTGGTTTTTGAGTCTTTATTTTCAGGCATCTCTTTACAGTCGGTGTTGCTCTCATATACGTATATGTATGGTTTGTATCTGGTGGCCATGAAATTACCTTTGTAGTCTTTATCAAAGATGAGAGTACATGGGCCAAACCTGTTCAAACTTTTTTTGCTATGAGAGAAACCTCATACTCCCCTTCTCCTGGGCAAATCTGTGTTACTTAATGCTATGAATTCCCTGAATTATACAGGCATGATTTTCTGTCCTTGGTAATGAGGTGCTCTGCAGCCTTCTGAAATGTCCTTTTGTGCTTTGAAGTATCTTTGTTCCAGAAGAAGAGAATAAATGAAATAGCAACCAGATTCACTTCCCTTCTGCTCCATAGGTAGTTAAGGGCTTTATGTTTTGTAGATCTTTGCCAGGGTAAGCAATGATGCAGCAGCCTGGTCCTTCTGGTGCTGCACATCCCTGTGGTGGAACAGTACTGAGGCTTGTGGCAGAGTCCTGTGGTCTTCAGAAAGTGGTCTCTTACCACTTCCACTGAAGGCTTTGGACCTCTCCAGTGGCCTACCGTTTGGAATGATGTTGCCAACTTCATAAAGGTTTACTAAAGACATAATCTATTGAGTTAAAACAACTGAGTTGGTTATGGAGTCTAGATTTACCCTTCTCAAAACTGCCAGGGTGTTTGGTGAGCTTAAGAGGAGCAGAATGGCTTTTGACTCATGATGAGCTTTTAGGGCTTGAGAGGTTGGGGAAGAGTAGCTTGCTGGTATCTGCTGTGGGCTAGAATATTCTTGGGGATCTCAGAGGGGCTCCACAGGCTGTAGAAGACTTTAAGCTGGTAGGATGGGTAAATCTGACCTACCACTTTATAGCATCATAGCTCAGATCAGTCAGTGGCAGAGGAGAGGTGATTGCACAGAGAGATTCACTGTGTAGCACACACTGAGAACCCAGGCAGCAGATTTAGCCCTGTTGTGAGAGCTCCTGAAATGAGATCTGGACTCCCGATTCAAATAGCAGGCAGCCTCTTGACCCCTGTGATAATCACAGGATCTCTTCCTCAGCCCCCGCAGGAAGAGGCTGGAGGATGAAAGCTGCAATGATCTCAAACCTCTGCCTTTGAATTCAGGGAGGTTGCCTACTGTGCATAGCCCAGACATTTGATCTACTGGACACCTGACCTTTTGGTTTATAGGGCAAACGTAATCCTTCCAGTTAATCACTACTGACTCCCACGTACATCCAAGCACGGGATGCTGGAGCCTGGGGCTCCCTCGCTCCTTCCCAAAGCTGAGTAGCAGCAGGCAGAGCTGCATCACCTGGTCTGCTCAGGCTTTTGGGTTTCCCCCATGTGACTTACATCTGGAGTTGTCCGAAGTAGGCACTGAACATCAATTAGTGCTTATGGGGAATATCCGAACTGAAAGATGCTTTCCAAGCACAAACAAGCTGAAGGAGGCTACTGCAAATTGCAGGTGTCTTTGGCAAACTTCTTACCCCTCAGTTCAGCCATAATGAGGATCTGCTGTAAAAACTAGAGACAAAATGAAATAAGTCACAGAAAGTATGGGTTGATGCTGCTGCAGCCCAGTGGTGCCAACAGTGATAAAGCATGAAACTGCACACATAAGGACAACGTAGTAGGAAACACTGAGCTGCCGGACAGGAGATGAATTTGGGAATAGTATCTGTTCTGGGACCAAGAAGGGTCCCATTTCCTTCACCTTAGAGACTAGAAAGGACCCGATGTCTGAGAGCCAATATTTTTAGGTCCTAAGTGTCTGAGATCATAAAAGGAACATCTCCAGCCAACATTTCACTGCTTTTTTGAAGGGCAGCCTGCATTGTGCTGCAGACGAATAGAAAAGCTGCACAGCAGGTAGAGAAATAAAGAGAAATATAGGAGTAATGCAGAGTATTAAAGCAGCTAAGCAGGAAACAAATAGCAGGGGAGGCAAGTGCACAGTGGAGGCAGAGAGGGCAGTGTATTTCAGCATAGCGACCCTCAACACCAGCGGCTGCCACTGAGGTTGGAGGCTCCAGAGAAAAGCCTATTTTTCACAACAGCTGAAATAGTTTTGTCCTTTCTTCTGTGAACCCAGGGGAGGGGTTTTGCCCATCTGGAGCTCCAGCAGCTTTGGAAATAACATGACTGCTGTCAAAATGGCTATTACAGGTCTTGTATAGCCTGGCGTAGAAAGCATTGAAACCCACTCTATTAGAAAATAAACAAAGGACATATTTTTATACCATAATAAGATAAAATACTGCTACCTATTTAAAAAGCAAATTTTTATTTAGCCCTGCTGGATACAGGCATTCCTAATCCCCATGTATCATTTACAAATGAGTTCTGACCCTCCCTGGCTTGCCTGCTATTAATCAGGAGTCGGCAGCATCCAACGCTGAAGTGCTTGACAGTAAAATGTCACAAGATTATGCTTGTTTGGCACGTAGCTCAGTTCAGTCCTTTTCTAATTCATTTTCAGGCAAAGGGAAGCTAATTTGAAACCACCACTGCTAATTCCAGGAAAAGAAGGCAGCATAGTCTCTTTTGAGAGTTTCAAGTGACAGCGTACCCATTAGCGGAGGGGAAATGCAGGAAGGCAATCTTTATTGGAAACCATGTGTTTTGCTATATAGTTCTTCCCCAGAAGTCACTATTTACCTTTTGGCTAAGTATTATTTTTTTACATTAAAAAAAGTGTTATTTGATCTCTCTATCCTCTTGGTGAGTAGCAGTTAGAATTTTGTCATTTATTAAAGATGCTGAAAGAGGGAGGAGAAAAACCCACTTGTTAAAGGAAGTCCGTGGTCCTCTTTGAGAACAGAAAGGGACTTTTGGAACGTTTTTGTGTATAGACTGACCACCAGGTGATATTGGAGAAGCATTTGCAGAGTAAGAAATCTTTGCTGTGATCTGAGCTTTGTATCGTATTGTGCAGTAGAGAGGATCATCCCCTGTGTGATTGCTTAGGTTTCTGTTGGAAAAAGCAGCTCTGGGTATTCCTGTGCCACAAAGATACTTAAGAGTTTAATAAAAAAAAACTTGGGTTTATTACAATAGTACAAATAGTGTAACAGTCCTCCTCTTATGTGGGTTAGGGAGGATGCTAAGCTCCATTTCCCGCACCTGAAGCCCTTGTAATGGAGCCTCTCATGGAGATCATGACAACCAGGATCATTTGGGTGTGCAAAACTTTGCTGCTTCATGTAACACCTTTACAATAGCTCCTGGAAACCCATCAAGCCTAGAGAGGCTGCAAGAGTATTTAAGGAAATACCAGTACATGATTGCTCTGCTTCTCCCTGTGCATCCTCACAGTTCTCCAGAGCAGATACTGGGCAAAAAAGGACCTTTGACCTCATCCTGGGCATCTCACAGGTGATCTGTTCTTGAATAAGTCTCCTAGTATATCTTCATTTTACAGATAAGCAAACAGATATGGAGAGTTTAAGCGAATTAACCAGAAGTCAGAAAAGCCAAGGCAGAACTGGAGCTGGTAGCATCTCACTCACTCCCATCTTCAGTCCTCAGATGTAAATGTAACTGGCAGAGAAGGAGACGGAGTGGAAAAAGGTTCACCTGCAGGGTTAGTTCCTGTTCAATGTGCTAGCATAGGGTCATGATAGCAAATAGCAAGAAAATTTTGGCATTTTTGGTTTCAATTGTGAAAAAAAATTAGTCTGTAAAACTGAAGTATTTAAAGGTGAAGAAGAGTGCCGTGTAGCAGACCATGTTCAGCATTATACCAGATACTAAGCCTTTCGATACTTCCAAAAACACCCCCGATTTTAGTGAAGTAGTGTCTTTATTAATCAAATCTTGAAAACACCAAATTGCAGGCAATTTTCCGCCCAGAGAGCCCCGGCTTGCTCAGTCATTACTCGTGTAGAGGCATTTCCCTTTGGCCCGTCCTGTTGCCTTTCTCTGAGTGCTTCTCAGCAGTGCTCTGTCTGCACCAGTGTGGACTAGAAGGACACAGAGGTACCGGATGCTGTAGGTTTGTATAAAGGCAGACTGTTGTCTGCTCCTTTCCTAGTAATCCCTGACATTCAGTCTGGCTTCTTGACCAGCACTGAGCACTCATCTAATGCTTTCATGGAACTGATAGAAATGCTTGAGGAGGAACGATCATCTTGGAGCCTATCATTAGAAGTTTGGGTTGTTTTTTCTGTGCGTATCAGTTCATCTCTGTTTCATTTCATCTGACACTTTATTGGCAAGTCACTGAATCTCCTAAGGTCCTTCTGCAGCTCTTTATGGTTCACTCTGGTTTTTTTCTGCTACTCTGAATAGCTTAAGAACAACAAAAAATCTCATTCCTCTGCTATTGAACCTTTATCCGTATGAATTTTAAATCAATTAGCCAGCATAGGGCCCAGCACAGCACAATGCAGGATTGCAGATGACTGACCTCTGCTCTCTGAAGCAGTTATTTCTCCGTGAGAAGACCTTTTCTTTTGTCTCCTGGAAGCTTCATGTCTTTAATTGCCTTTGCTGGGGAACCTTCTGAGATGCATTTTGGAAACCAAATAAACTCTGTCAAGGAAATCAACCTGATGCGGAACCCCTTGAATAACTCCAGTATGTCCCTTGACAGAAGACAGTATATCAAATTTGCTCCTGTGTCCACTAATTCTACCCATGATGACAGTTTTCACTAATAAAGATACAGAAAATACAAGCCGTAGTTCCCCAGATCAGCTCTGTAAGCTTTTAAAAATATTTTAATTGCCTCCTGGGGAGGCAATGACGATGTTAACAGCACATATGTACATACTTCCAATATACTTATGCTACCTATAGGAAAGGTAGGTGGGGAAAATAGGGGACCTTGGAGTGCTGCAAGTAATGCAGGGAGCAGAGGCAGAGGTGCACTGGGAGCAGGTATATGTGGGAGTAAACTGGGAATATTGGAGTTGTTTTGTGAAAATAAAGGGGGTGTTTTGAAAAAACGAAGCTACTCATAAAAGCAAGATATAAACCAAATTAAAGTCTGTAAGTGTACAAGAAATGTCTCCCGAAGGCCAGGCTTTGCTAAAGCTGTTTTAAGCGTATGGGTGTGTGGCAATGAGCTGAAGGGTCGCCCGGGGAAACGTGGGGTATACCTGCCCTCCAGTGGAAGTATGGGAAAGTGCCTTTCAGAAGTTGTCTCAGCTGTAAAGCGGATGGGAGCCCGCAAAGGGATGCTGAGAAACTCCCAGCACACTTACTGCTTTTGATCTAATGTCCCCTGAGTTACTGTTGGTGTTTCATAGCAGAGCCCCTTGTTCCTCTCTAGGTTCATCTGCCCATACATGCTGTTACACCCATCCTTACCTTTTCTCAATTAAGTTTTCCAAATCTGGGGCACTGAACTGAGTAGACGATGTGTAGCCAGTGACATTTCAGTGTTGTGGTATGGGAGCATGGCTTGGAGGTGTGTTTTGGGGAGCAGTCAACCATGCAAGCTCCTGGGATGCCATGAGCCCTTCTCCAAAATGAGCTGAGTATAGAAGAGGTGTGTTAGGAAATAATTTCCTCCATTAGAAAAGAGGCAAATGAGTTGTTGAACTGCTGTGATGTGAGGAATTTTGAGCCTTCCAGCTTGCTTGTATTCCTGAAATGAGAAAGCTTGCATCACTTTTCAAGCCAAGGACTTATCTGCAGTAGAAAATCTTTAGGGTTTGGGTGGTTTTTTTGGTTCCTTTTTTTTTTTTTTTTCTCTCTCTGTAATTAGCACATGATAATATTCAAATGTTGACAGAGCACTTGGTAGTTTTCTCATGTGGTGAATTTAGGATTAGCATCAGTGAATGAGAACTATGCTTTTTGCTTATGTCGATCACCATGTGTTAAATAAATGTCTGATTAAAACTTCCTTTTATCTAGTCAAGACAAGTCGTAAGATTGAACAGCGCATCTCTCACCATGTAGAACACAAACAGGCTTCCAGATCAGGCACCAGGCACTGTGAAACAGAACTCTGTTGTTTTGAATGCTATTATGCATTACAAGCAGGGGCTTTGAGTTTCTCAATTTATTTCAGTTATATATAGATACATTGGAAGTGCCATCACAGGAGTGCCCTCACTGCATCAAGATGTAGCTAACCTTGTATCCTGTCTCTCACCGTCCACAGCAGCAAGTATCTAGGAAGGACAATAAGAGCAAAGAGATGCTCATTGATGTGTGATCAACCAGTCTCCAGTGATCTGGGAGTTGGGGACTTACTGCGTATAGGTGCTGTTGATATACTTAGTAGCCATTGTTTTTTTGGTTTTTTTTTCCTCTGAATCTGGTTAGCTGCTTTCCATGGCACACACAAGTTTTAGACCTTTGTCATCTCCTACCTGAGTTGTCTTTTTCCGAGGAAGAAGCCTGTAACACAGTCATTCCTGCAACTGAAACCAATCCAGACCTGTGCTCCTTACCATCACACTTCTCGATACTTTTTCCAACTCTACTCTGTAGCTTTTGAGATGGGAGGGGGGGATAAAGGTGGATAAATCAACACATTACTGCATGTGTAAGATCAGGACTTTTTTCTCCCTGTTTGTTCATCACTGTATTTCTACAGGATTTCAAGTGAATGTATTATCTTGTCTCTCGGTATTTTTAAGTCCTTGTGCAATTTTTAACCTTGGGCTTTTGTTTGCTATTTTTGGTGATATAATATGACCAGTGTTGTTATTTTACTTATTCCCCACTTTTACAGATCATCTATAAAGATGTCGAACAGGGAAGATTTGAGCATTGTTGGCCTCCATCCATTAGGAGAATCAGTCTTTTATTACTATCTGCTGTTTTCTATTTTTAACTTTTTTTTTAATCAATGCAAAGACCTTTCCTCTTATCTCAGAGCAGCTTAATTTCTCTAACAGCTTCTCAAACTTTGTCAAATGCCTTTTTTGGAATCCAAGCCAACTACATCAACCAGGTCTCTCCTGCCCATGTGCCTGTCTACTCCTTCAAAGAACTTCAGTAGACTTGTGAAGCATTTTGGCTCTTCCCCAAAGAAGTCAGATCTATCCATATGTCAACTGATTCTGTTAGGACAGATATTGGGATTAGTCAAGTACAGCACTCTGTATCACATCAAAAAGACACTTCCATCCCTTGGCGAGCAGAGCTGGTTACAAACCACAGTTAGTAGTTCACCTTGAGTTCATGCAGAAGTGCTGGGTGAACACCATCTGGGCCTGGAGATGGGTTAATGTTCCTTTGGTCAACTTGGGTCCCCTACTGATACTTCAAATGGAGGCAGTTACTCTGGTGATTCCTCTGGGAAGGAAGATTGCAGTAGGAGGATTTCCCCAAGATCTTCCATGTTGAACCCAGGGGTAAAAAGCGCACTGAGCTTTTCTCACATGTCTTTGTTCTTCTCAGTGTGCTCTTTATAGAGCATGAGCCTCTGGAGACCCTACAGCCTATAGTCAGGCTCCTTGCTGCTGCTGTGATTGAGAAGGATTAATTATTTGGTATTAAGCCTTTTGAAGTTGTAGCTTGCATTATTTTTTTTTGTCCTTCCTTATGATGTTTTTTCCTTCAACTGGACAGGGTTTGATTCTTTTTTTATTTTCTCTTTATTGACTTGTTTAAAACCGCTTCATATTTGAAGGATGCCTTCTTGCTTTTGATGTACTGTCTCATCCTGCTGTTCAGCCACACCAGCTTCTTTTTGACCTATCCTAGGTCCACATTTGGTAGGTGGTATGTTTGCTATCTGCTTCCGGATACCTAGATGTTGCTGCTAAGACTTAATTCTCCTAATAATTCTTTTAGCTACTCTTTGAATTCCATTTTTGAATTTTTAGGTGCGAAGTGGTGCTTTTATTTTAAACCTCTTTTCAGACCTCCAGCCATGTTAAATCTCAATACATCATGGTTTCTGTTACAGGGAGATTCTTCAATGGTAGTACTTTGAAATGGGGCTTGCATATCATTCAGCATCAAGTCTCACATTTCCTTTGTTCTTGGACCACCTGATTAGCCATCTCCTAAAAAAATCATTAATTGCGCCCAAAAATTTAGGCTTTACAGGTAGTATATCTAGAGTTTGTTCTGCACTCATGCTGAGTGTCTTGTCTTTGCTGAGGTTTTATTGGAGCTCCTTCAGCAGATCACAGCAACTCTCGCCGGTCTGATGGGTGGTCAGTAATCTCAATACTCTTCTTGCCTGTTTAGACTGGAATTTCTATCTACAGATGATCTGCCTGACTTGATAATTTGATTTGTTAACCTGATTTAATACAAAAAATTGCTTTTTCCTGAGGAGAAACTATTTGGTGGAGCCTTCATGTTTCCTTTGTCTTCTGTGGCTACTATTATGTCATCCCAGTGATGGTCATTTCATGCCTTCTATACATTTGTCATGCCACAGCCTTGTTGAGACCTAGACCTTCTGCTTCTCCTGTTCTGATTTCTTAGACCTTTCTTAGATGTTTGTGAGATGGTGCATGCACAGTTGCTTTGTTTTTTCTGTTTCTCTGTTTTTTCTTTAAATGGGCCCTTCGTTTTAATGCTTTCTTCACTTGTGCCGCTTTCGTTATTTGTGTAGAGTTGTTAAGCTCCAGGGGAAACTTTCTGCCTCCACAGAGTCTCTCCCACCTCAAGCCAAAAGGACCTGCATGGCCCAAGACACTGATTTTGCTTTTGAAAGCAATATTCATACAAGAAAGCAAAATCTTAGCAGATAACTCAAATTAAAAGTGAGTTTGACACAGGGTGATACCAGGATGGAATTGGTTATGTGGAACCCAGTTTCACTGATCTCTTCCCACAGTTTCATCTGTCTGCCAGAATAAACAAGCAGAGCGAAAAACCTCGCTTTGTATGCAACACGTACTTGCTTTGTAAGGAAAAATCTGCTTCCTGCCTACTCCCACGTTTTTGGTAGGATTTTATGTAATATTCCCCTCCTCCCCACCTTCCCCTTATATGTCACCATTTTTTTTTCCAAATAAATTGACATGAAACATGCTGGATGCAAGAACTTCCACCAGCAGTGCTGGCATGGCTGGAGCTCTCTAACGTTGGCCAAAGGAATAAAAGCTTGAGAGTTTTGCAGTAACACTTTAGGAATTGTAGTATAGCAACCCCAGTGCAATTAGTAGCTCTCACTGATGATCTGTGGGCATTCTGGTGAGCCACTGGTTTAACAGGACATCAGTGACCTGTCTGCTACAGCAGCTTCTCCAGATCCTATCACACATGGGTCTACTTGAGAATTTGAATGAGGCTGCAGGAAACATTATAGAAATGTCTCTGGGCAGCCCTTGGAGAAGGGACACAAGTTCACTCAAGGTAGACATCTGCTTTTTAGCAGCCGTCAAGCTGGAAACCATCTAGCAAGTGATTTTTTCCTAGAGGATTAGGGCCATTTGAAAAAAGAAATGAGAGGAAACCATAGCAGCGTGCTGTTGTCTGAACCCATGGGACTTGAACAAATGTGCAATAACAAGTGAACACTGTGAGTAGGACAAATAAGTATGTCTAACACTAGCAATATATTGATCTGTTCTCCACATACTTTAAAAAATCTAAGAGAAGAAAACTGCAACCAAGCCTTTTTATTCTGGGCACTGCTGTTCCCATGGTGAGACTTTATTTATGCAAGCAACACAGTCCTACATTAAAGCTGGAGGCAAAAGGGGTAATTAGTGTTTACGTGCTTAGATGAGCAGATTTGGGGTTTGTAGGATCTAATTAGCAGTTTGCAATTAGATCGTGAGAATTTGTGAAGTAGAAGGGCAACCAGCAGAACTTACTGTGATTTGAGCAGTTTCAAGCTCTAATTAGACTGAATTTTCCTTGAGATCACATCTCACTTTCCAAGGTTGTAACATGGCCATGGCTCTTCCCCAGTGACTTCCAACAAGCTGTCTTAAAGTAACTTTGGTGTTCTTCTGTGGTGTATAATGGCACTTTTGAACCAAGTCTGCTGGCTGGGATTTATTGACCTTACAGAGGTCATTTGGAGTTTTAACAGGAAATGCTTTTTTCTTGAGTACTTCTCATAAGCATGGGTTTTCCTTGGAAAAAATAAGGGATCTGTAGGTATTTCCTCTGAAGTCAATCAGAAAGGTGAAAAAGGAAAAACCATTGACGCCTTATCTTCCAGACATATTTTCTTGTCTACAGATCCAAACTGTTAAATTCAGAGCTGATGAGGACAATAGAGGGAAGTTAGTGAATTGTCTCTGTCCTTACCATAATACTTTTTTTTCCTTCTAAATTATTCAAAGGCTGTTAGCATCACCATTGGAGCTTTATTTTTCATTGACTCTGTATTACTTTAAAAGTTAGGGTATGAGTGCTACAATAGAATTTGCTGTTACCGAATATACCCAAACTATAGCTGATTCAGCTGGTGAATCCTGGGATTTAAACCCAAATTTTATCTCAGTAGTGACCTGTGATTTAGGAAGAGTTATACAGGGATAAATATTCTATCAACATAAAGTCCCAGGCAATCCTTCAATGAACGGCATTTGAGTCCAGCCATCTCACCCTGCAGTGGGATGTTAGACGTTGTGCTGCGACACAACAACATAACTCTAATATTTTATTTTGAAAGGTTGCTCATTCATATTAGTGTTAGCATGTGAGGAGAGAGATACGCCAAGAAGGCCATTAAGGCATAATGCTGTCAGGTGCTGGCATAGCAAAAATAAAAAAGCCAGCTGAAGTGCATTGCGTGCTCAGTTTATTCTCATCAGCCAGACGGAAGAGCTTTCTCTTTGCAGTGCATGTGTCTGAGAGCATGATAAATGTTTCTTTGCAATTTGATCCTTACCCCACACTTCTGTTAGTAATAAGCACAGCTGTAGGAAAAACAAAATAAAATGAAAAGCCCCCCTCAAAACCCCAAGAAAACACCAACAATTTTCTTGGAAGTAGGGATGGGGTGGCCAGGACATGAAAGTCTCAGTGTACTATAGTGAGCTAAAGCATATAATAGCTGTCTTATATCTAGTGGCTGTAATATTTCAGCTGAATATCCTTAAAAAACTCACAGTAAACTCAAAAAAAGAAACCCGTACTGCATACCTGCTGTCATCGAAACATGATGATATTGGGGTATGTATAGAGGGAGGATAGTAAACCAATATTTCTTCCACCCAGCAACTGTGACGATACCCATTGCCCAAGGAAAACTGGTAGGGGTTTTTCGAATTAAAATGTTGAATTGTCTAGGAAAAATTCTACAAAAATATGTGATTTGAACAGGAGTTTATTTGGGGGAACAAAGATTTTGATAAATAACATTTTTAAATGATCTTTCATTTTGTATTTGATATTATTTTCATTGAAATGAAATTAAGATGTCAAGGTCTGAGTGCAGTGTTTGAGGTGCCATGAAAAATCATTTGCTTTTCCTTAGAATTTTTTTTAGCATGGAATTTCAGGTTATGCTCTTGCTGCCTGTCTTAGAGTCAGAAAAAGTTATTCATGTTTTATTTTTCCACTGTCACCAATTAGTTTCCCACCCAGGTTAACCCAGCGTACCACACACAGTAGTGGTATCGGCAACTATTTGGAGTTCATTCTCTCACTGCTGAGCCAAGATAGAGATGCAGTACAAAGACAATGAGGCAGTTTCTTTGGTCTCCAGCTAGCAACATCCAGAGTTTTGAAAAAAAGACAAAAATTAGAAAAAAGGAAGGGGGGGGGAAGAAGAAACAAACCCTCTCCTTAAGCGATATCTTTTAATAGTGTACAGAACAGGAAACACCACCAGAGGAAGGAATACTCCACATCCTCCCTCCACCCCTTTTAATTAAAACTGATTAAAATCTTGTTTTTGTAAGTCAGTCTCTCCTGTAGAGTATCTTGTTTGAACTATTTCAGGACATTCTCGGCATTATGCATATCACAAATGTGCAAATGTTATTGTAACCAAAGCTGAAACCAGGACTTCCTGAAGTAGGACCCTGAGAGAGAGTTCTGTTGCAAGCATCAGGCTGTTTCGTTATAAGTTGAAGCAGAAGCGTATGCATCTAGAATATAAAATGCGTTTCAGTGATGACCTCCCTTTGACTTCCAGTGAAAAGCAGGGCCTAATTCCCTAAAAACCATCTTGATAACCTTGTGCTCTGTTGAAAGCACCCTGCTTCGTTATCTGTATGACATTATCACCCCACAGTCAGCTGGTGTTTTATATCCCAATTTGTTTGGTCCTTCCACCAAAATTCTGGCTTGTGAGTGTTGTGTGGATGCAGACAGTCAAAATGCACCCACATTTACACAAAACTCTTTTATCTGCTTGGATTGGAGAAAAAAGGGTTTTTTCTGAGCAGTTTGATTGTGGGCTTAGATACATGCGAGCAGTCATATGTTTTAAAAGTGATGCATTTCCCCATGTTACAAGAGGAGATGATCCTACAGCAAACATCTGTAAAAAGGGTGAAATTTGCATTTTAGGGTCTTTTTTCCTAATAAAGTTGCTCCCTGCACATCCTGTGTTCAGTTAAGGTCCCACTGCAGTGCTCATACTCTTGCTAGATGGAAGATATAGAACCTAATAGGCATAAGTTATTTAATAAGGTATTACCAATCTCTTGGCACATTTAGGAGTTCAACAATATTAGCGTCAAAGTTAAGACTTTTTAAAAGAGCCTGGATGATGAGATGGTCTTTCTGAGCTGTTTTAACTGACTGTACTTGAGTAGTTACATTTCTTACATTTGTACTTACATTTCTCAGTGACGTTGGTCTATGTGCAATAGCAAGTCTTCAAAGCCCCATAATCCAAACAAATCTTCTATTTGCTTAACTGCTGAAACAACTTACGATGAGTACAGCTAATCGTAACAGCATAATATCATGTTCACATTGCCATGTTCTAACTGAAAAGTAATGTGCTTTTGAAATAGGGGGAAAAAATGATTTCTCTGTTAGTTTTTTAACTTTATGTGTTTAATTTCAGATCTCCTTCCCCTTCCAGAGGAAGTTAGAGATGCCATAGCTTTAATGTCTGTTTTAGCTGCCACTCAAATATTCACTTTCTGTAAGAAAATCTAAACCAGGAGGTATGCTATTTCTCCTGATGTGAAAGTCATTAAAGGCAAGTATGCTGCGAGTTCAAGTGCTGGTGGGTCAAACAGAAATTCCCACCTCTGACAACACAAACCTGAAAAGACAGCCTTTTTTTTCGACACAATGGTCCATCCAGCTGTAGCTTTCAATTGCATGGTCACTACTAGCACACTTCTTTTAAAAATCCAAACAAAATCTCTCTTGATTTGGATTTTCGGTCGAAGGTGTGAGATGTAGAAGGAAGTGGTAGAAGCTAAACCGGGAGTTAAAGCCACTGCATTGCTGACCTCAGAAGGATGGTCTGGAAGAAGGAGACCTGAACTAAGGAAAAGCTGGGTTATTAGTTATCTTTCTTCCTCATACTTTCTCCCTCTATCTATCTATCTACAAATACATGTAGATAAGTCGATATGCACCTTTTACTTTTTGCAATTAGAGATAATGGAAGAGTAGAAGATGAGTTTCATGTTCTCCTCCTTGGGCTTCCTTGGTGCAGGGCAGCAAATCCTCATCTGCAAGTAAATCCTCTCTAACAAATCCGTGGGTAACACCATAGCACCCATCCCTCCCAGGAACGCGTTAGCATTAGGATAGCAAAGACTGGGCAGAAATTATTTACGAGTCTGCTAACATGTCATCAGGCCATTGTCTCTGTGAAAGGGCAGAAAACACCATTTAGATTTAGAGCAATCAGTGCTCCCTAGTTAATACAACTCAGGGCCAGGTGAGCAACAACGACCTTACTGCCAATGGGAGAAACCACAGTCATCTTGTGCAGGTACTTTTATCCAACAGCTTGGTGTCTTTGATTGGCGCCTTCCTGCTTTTCCTGTCAATGGAGATGTCCTGGTACGATTTTGTGATCCTGTGTTTGTGAATGAGCTAATAAATTTCTATAATGTGACAGAGCTTGAAATAAATTCAGCTTTACTGTAGTGTTATGCAATGGGCAGTAAAATAGGTAAAGAGCTGGTCTTTTTCTTGATACTTTTGTTCTTACTGATGCCAGTAATGTTTACCTGAAAGGGACATTTGGAAGTTAAAAGGCATATTTGTGCCTCGTGAGCAAGATGGACATCTGGTACCTGGAGGAAGAAACACAAGACATAGGCATTTTCCATACAGAGGGATGGTTATTTAGGAAATAGTTGTTCTCTGCTATCACTGCCTGGTCTGCCTGACTGTAATTTTGAGGTGAGCATCTCCCTTTCAGCCAATATAAGCCTACAGAGAGCTGGGAGTACTCTTCACTTTGCAGTATCAGACTCTTACAAAGGTCTAATGAGCATGTTGTGGTCTTCCCCAAAAGGGTTTGGGGTTCATGCCCTTGGTTATTTCTTTTTGATGCAGTGGTTTTTCAAAGGACATCTACCCCCCTAAAGTGTACTGACTCAAATGGATCAATATCTGCAGGGAATGCTAGATTAAAAGGGTTTACATGTGGGTGGGACCGCTGAGAGGATGAGTGGCAACGCACTATAAAGAAATACAGATTTGCTCTCAATGCCTCTCAAGAATTTGCTTTCAGGCATTTCCACCCTCTGGATCTTGCTGGTTGTGTAAAATACAGTGTCGCTGTGCCATGCTTCTGTCTGTTGCCTGAATGTGTCTAGATCTTCTGAACCCCCACTCAAACAGGGCGTAGTTGAAGGTAAGGATCTCGTGTGGACGTGACACGAGGTGCTTTTTATTTCGCTTTCACCCATATGACCATTCATAGATTTCCCTTTGGCCAAAATCACTCAAAAATGTGTGTACCTGAGCTTTTCTGAGTAATTTGAGCAGATGGGGAAGAGGACTGGCCAGTGCAGAAGGGAAGGCATGGGAGCCCTACCACCATTTGCTGCATCTGCTCTTCCTTACATTGCTTTCAGATAACCAAGCCTCCTCGTTACATGAATTCGATCCATGTTCTCTGCCACTCCTCATTCATGTCTGGAATTGCATCTCTCTTAACTCAATAGCATGAATCCAATCCAGCCAGCCTACTGTGACTTCAGAGTACCAGGCAGGCAAACAACAGCCAGGTGACATGAGTAGACTAGACCTAAGTGGGTTATTTCACCAGCACTAAAATGTGTGTGTTCAGGTGTATAGAAAAAATAGTCACAAAATTGAAGATTTGGGGCAATTTTTGCTTTCATTTTTGTGAAGTGCCACATCTATTGAAGCAGCATGCTAAAAAGAAATTAGCCATATCGTAAGAATCTAGTTCTATTTGCAGAATCATTAGGAGATGGACTGAGATAATTCTCTTGTTTGGTGGACATAGAAATAGGGTTTCCTTTTGTGATGTATTTTTTTCCCCACCCCACCTGTGGCTCTTAGGCTCATTGTACATGTATCTTCTTGCAGGCTGGGCTTGACCATCGCCATCCAAGTATTGCAACTCAAGTTATTCTAGCCTTTGCAACGATGCAATATTTCTATCTGCAGAAGTTCATTTCCTTTATGATGGGTGATATAGTGACTAGGCCAGCCAACAAAACTGAATATATGGACGACAAAATAGCTGTTACACAAGCAGGTGTCTGTCACTGAGGAAGGCTCCAAAATTCTGTTTTTATCCACCCAAAATGGTTGTGTTCGCTCTTATCAGGGAGTTGGTGGTTGGTTGCCATTTGGTTGCAGTTTACATCTAGCTGGCAGCACGCGGGTGGAAAGAAGCCAAGTTTTCTATCAAGATGACAGTTTGCTAACAGATGTCTAATGTTTCCCAACACATTTAGCTCATGTGATAGAAGTCGTGAGCTAGTTTAGTAAAGCTGAGCAGTTGGATAATTACAAACTTTTGCTCCTTACATTTTCTCTTTTATCCTTTTTAGCTGCCTAGGTAAGTTGATTATCTTTTTTTTTTTTTTTTTTTATAGTCACAGGAGGAAAATCTTGAAATGTTTTTTGGTG
>Ga0181612_141507_pt1 | contig 16871 bp, 6 predicted proteins | sample HoacroProtozoa21_FD_119630 | JGI IMG/M metagenome (GOLD analysis project Ga0181612, IMG submission 119630) | Hoatzin crop microbial communities from Cojedes, Venezuel. Combined Assembly of Gp0051906, Gp0051904, Gp0051908
TTGAGGTTCTGGAGCGTGCCCAAAGAAGGTCAATGAGGCTGGTGAAGGGACTAGAAGACAAGTTTTATGAGGACCGGCTGAGGGATCTGGAGCTGTTTAGCCTGAAGAAGAGGTGGCTGAGGGGAGACCTTATCACTCTCTACAGCTACCTGAAGGGAGGTTGCAGTAAGGTGGGTGCTGGTCTCTTGTCCCTAGTAAGAGGTGATAAGACAAGAGGAAATGGCCTCAAACTGCACCAGGGGAGGTTCAGATTGGAGACTAGGACAAATTTCTTCACTGAAAGGGTTATCAAGCACTGGAACAGGCTACCCAGGGAAATGGTTGAGTCACCATCCCTGGAGGTATTTAAAAGACATGTAGAAGTGGAACTTAAGAACATGGTGGACTTGGCAGTGTTAGTTAACAGTTGGACTTGATTATCTTAAGGGTCTTTTTCAATCTACATGATTCTATGATTTTTTCCTCACGGATTCCATCCGTGTATGGGGATACATCTGGTAACACAAAACCTCGTTTTAGCTCTGCCTTCACTCCTATACATCTCAGACAGCATCTTGCCTCATGGACATCTGTGTGGGATTCATTACTGCCCTATAAAGGTAAGCAGAGTTTAGTCAGCTCTCTTAATATATGCATTTAGAAATACATACAAGTATTGTCCAATTACTATTGTATAACCCTTAAATTTGCACTGTTATAAGCAATATTTTGTTTTGGGGAGCTCTTATTTCATTATAATTATTTTATGTAAATTTGGCAAGTCACTTGTCAATATTTATTCATAAACCAAGACTTAAGCCTCTAATTATCACAAACACTTTTAACAACATAGTCTGCAGACTAACATTTTCACATCTACTGCCTTAACGAAAGGGTGAAGGAAACAGCAGTTAAATGATAATGCATGCACATAAAAGCTGTATGATATTTTATTTCTCAATACTTCATGATTAGCCACAGGTAAAGCACAAGCCAGCTTGTTCAATAACATAAAAAACATCCGGCAACTTCAGCTTCCATTAAAAAGCTAAGGAAGAAAAGAGTCAAAATTTTCCAAATAGAAACCCATAAAAATCACCAGAGGGGCAAAAAGTTATAAATTTAAGCTTTTGAAAGGATACAACAGAGAAACCATTTTCTAGAATTCTCAGCTTGCAAAAGCTTCAATCACTTGTTCGGTCAGTAGCATTTGTTTTAATTTTCCCCCTTTGAGGGCTTGTTGCTACTCCTACTGTTGTCACTAACAGCACCACTAATGACCTCAGTGAATAAGGGTTCAGAGCTGAACTGCCATTATAGTCAGAAAATAATGCCTAATGCAGAAGCACATTATCAAGTTTATGCTTATTTCCTCTTGATGAATTTCATATCACATTTGCTCTGTTTATAACTCAAGTATTCTTCTCACAGTTAGCTACAGGAGAAATAAAAGGCAAGAGTTCAAGAACGATGCCACTTTTGAAAATATAATCATCCAAGTTTAAAAAAAAGAGATTGCAATCAGCCCTTGCAGACAGTCATGTGTATCAAAGCAACACATCGGCACACCTGCTGCATGAGCAGCGTGCGCTCAGTAATAAGACCAGCCAAGAAAGCAGTGCTGTCTGTGCGTCAAACTTGGCCAGACTTTGCCCACAGAGATTGTACCTACAGGATTAAAAGTACTAAAGGGTCCAACAGCAGACAGGGCACAAAAGGAGGTCACGTCACGTAATTGCTTTTTTGGTATAATCAAACTTTTAATGCCATCTCAGTTAGCTTCATATTCAAAGCACAGTTTTCCCAACCACCACATTTAAATTTTGTTTAAAAGCTGGTCTGTCTGAGAATAGCACACGGTGCTGCACAGATGCAAGTCTTCACCAGAATGAACTCTCAGCAACATCACATAGCTCCTTCCAGTCCAGATTGTAAGCAAAGTATGTGCTGTGGAAACAGGTTGCTAGGAAAACTAAGGAGACGAGCCCCATGGCAGCCCCTGTGCTGACCCCGGCTCTGGCCATGTGTGCAGGACCAAGACCCCGGGAGATGGGCGACACAGGCGGTTGCAGAACAGAAACTGCATAGAGACGGCGGGTCAAGTTAGGGCACAGATACAGGATCAGCAAGGTAGTGTTACTTGAACAACTTCTGCTTAACTGTCCTTCTGAATCCTCTTTGACAGACCTGGGGCTAAAAGTGTGTGCCCCTGCACTATGTTTCTGCCTGTTCCAGATGGGCTGTAGAGCTCTGAGAGGGAATGGAAGGAATAAAATACTAAGTCACAGCTATTCTGGTGCAATAGAGGGAGCCCAACTGCAGCCAAACCTCAATGGAAAAAAGGTAAAAATTACACTTTCCTGTCCCCACACTGGGAAAACCTGAACTGTTCCTTTGAAGTCTGTATTAGACTCAAACCAACCAAAGCAAAAAGTTCTTCTCTTTCTGAACAACTGTCTCAAACTAACGTGGGCTGATCAGCTCCATGTTTGCCGCAGCAGCCCTCCTACTCCCAGGAGAGGGCATGGGAGCTCTGCCTTGCAGGGCACGCTTCCCACTTCTCCCTTGCCCACCTCCAACACTGTGCAGGAGCACCAGTGTTTGGCTGCTCTCTCTTGAAGCCAGGCTAAGCAAGCAAAGCCCATCTGCAGGCTCACTGAAGTCAAGACCATATGTATGAGCACCATGTATATATGGAGTGAAAATCCGCATATGCCAGATAGAAAAAGGCAGAATTTCTTATAACAATTTTTTTAGGGCACAAGCTACACAGATATATTTTTATCATCATATTTGGGACTGTTTTGAAGAAGATGGTATCTCTTTTTCCCCAAAACTTCTGATGTGGATTAGCCTTTCTCATGAACTCCTCTTCATTAGCACATTTAACAACAGAAGAACTTACACTGTGAGAAATGGAAAAAATTGAAGGGTTTGGTTTGGGTTTTTTTTAATGTTGATAAATGAGTTTGCTGTGATTTCAGATGTTTTAGGTCTAGCCCCTGTGATAAAACAAGGAAAAGTAACAAAGTGTATTTTCTGGTTCCACCAGGGAGACTCTGAAGTGGACTTTCACTGCAGTTGTTTGCACAAGTGCCCACAAGTGCTTAATCCGATTAGGAGCAAAACCAGAACAACACGACATGACTGGTCTGGCAAAGGGGTATTTGCGGTCAGTCTCTAGATGTGTGCACACACATTACTTCACAAGTAATCAGCCTGGTAATCAAATACTGTTTTTGTACAATAAATTTGACTAATGGGCACAGGGGACTTGGTTTTTTTGCTCCTGCTGATACTAGCCAGATGTTATTTGTGAAGAAAAGCTAAGCCAGCTTTTCTTTCATTTCAGTAACTTGTGATAATGGTGGCATTAGGCTCCCTGTTCTGACCATATTATTTTTAAGCTGTGTGTGCATACATTTTCATGAGCACAATCAGGCTTGTCAACCTACTATTCTAAGCATCTCAGTCTTCTTTCTCAGCTGAATTATCTACACAGCCAATATTAAGTGAAGTATGCTTTACATATGTATATATTTCATACCAACTTAATAAAAAGGTCTCAGTTCTCAGTCACTCAGTACTGGCCTAGGTAACTTGGCTAATTTCTGTCTTCAGAGGTCTCTTATGAGCAATCTAATCAGTCTGAACCTGTTATAAATGAACAATTTACTGAAGCAACATGTGATTCCCCCCCGCAATTGCGTTTTGCTGACTGAACTGTGAATCTTCATCGTAGGCTGGATGAAATGAAGCTCTTGTTGCAAAAGACAAAGTGTTCCTTCCCCGAAAGGTGAGTTAATGAAGTGTGGAAATAAAGACCTGTGCCAAAGTCCCCCCTTCAAATGGAAGGTTTCCACGCTATTAGCTGGTGTAAACTCTCAGCCCACATCGAGCAGCAGGATATGTTGTCAAGGAAAGGATTTTGATTAGTCAAGGGTTGTGATTAAAGTGTGTGTGGGTGATTTTTTTAATATGTTCCAAGACCTGGAAAGATGGCTATTTTTTTTTCCTCCAATTGTGAAGAAACTGACATGTTGAAAACACATTGCATTTACCAGTTTAAGATGGCATTTTAGATACATTCGGCAATATTATACTCACCAGTGGATATACCATCAGGGTACTACTGTTCATTCTTTTTTGGAGATAATGATTCAAGGGTACAACATAGCAGTATCCTAAACTTCTAAACAAAACAATGAAATGTCAGTAGAATTAACTGTCACATGCTATCAATAAAGGGGACTCCAATTTTGTGACGGTACCTATGTCAGGTATTTGGTAGCGAGCAAAGTTAGTGTTGAACCAAGAAAGTCACCTATCCACATATGCAATAATCTGTTACTAAATTTAAAACTTTCATTAACATAGACAAGAGCTGTGTTCCAACTCTTGTCCATCTTTTTCCAGCAAACTCAGTCTGAAATCCATAGTAGTAATTTTAAGACAAATAACTATGTACTAATAAAGTAATAGCTAAAAAATTATTTTGCTTTTCTAGAAACTTACAAATTGTGCCCTGAAAACTGGTTTAAGTTATTTATACATTTCTTTGAACCAATACCCACTGCATATTTCTTTTCAGACTTGACTGCTGGCCTCTTCAAATATCCTGCCTGGTACTTCTAAGCAAAATCTGTGCTTCATCTTGAAGTTACTATCTGACTTCTTTGAGGGAATATTAACACATACCTTACTTAAAGCACAGATTGCAGAGAGTCTATTCAAGTGTTTTAAGCACTTTTAGAGTAGCTTTCTCTCATTTATATTGTCTATATGGCCGAAGCTTTCAGATCCATTATTTACCTCCTACTGTGGATTGGACTGTTCCTTGCTTATTGCTATATATGGGTATGTACTCAGTGGATTTAATCCTGCCTTTCGTATTGCCAGTAGTACTCTGCCTCCAAATTATTACTTATATGGCAACTTGTCAACCAGCTGTATCCAAGCATATTCAGTATTGCATTGCAAAGAGGGAGAAAAATGAAAAAGGGAACTCGCTTGCACAGTTTTGCCCATATTGTTAAAAAAACCAGTTATAGTCAAGAAAGCAACTCATAGATGTACTTAATTAATTTTAGTTCCCTTTCCTTTCTGCTCTCAAATATTTGAAAGCAGATTCATATTTGCTAAACACACATCTTATTTAGGTGTCACCAATGAGGGCAGCTTTCAAAGGACAAAAAGGAGCAAAACAGCCAAAGATGTATTTAATGAAAAATAACCTAGACAGGACCCACCCTTTGCTACTGAAGTTAGCCCATAGGATACAGAAGGAAGAAATGCAATTTCTTGTAAAACATGCTCCTTGAGTTTTGCACAGTGGAGTTGGCCTTGAGAAAGGAAGAGAAGCAAAAGCAACAGAGTTGGAAGGAAGCAGCAGTCAGTCTCTGTTCAGCCAAAGGCTACAAAATACAACGGCATTCACTCATGGGGATGCTACTTGCTTCAATCTGAGCATCATCCCCACACTCACCTAGAGCTGCTCAGCTGAAAGGCAGTTCACAGGAAGAGCTATGAAGCCAATAGATATTGGGAGCAACGCCAACTTCAGTGAGGAGAAAGTAACCAGGGGTGCAGAAACAGTGGGCTGGGAGAAGAAGGAATCATAGAAGTGCTAACTTCAGGTACAAAACAGCATGAGGATCACCAAGCAAATAAAATGTTTGCTGGCACACCTCTGGAAGAACAGCATGTGTTACTTCCCAGTTGAAATAACATCTCTTCTTCTTCTCGTCTCAACAGTTATTCTGAAAATACTACCTTCACAATCTCAAATTCTAACTGAAAGTCTAAAAACATTCCAATATTATTGTGAAATTTCCTTTGAAAAATCTAACTACAGTAAATTTTAAGTTATCAGGGTGAAGCTTTGGTAGTTATCAGAAGCAAGAGGAGATTTCTTAATATATATTAGTGCTTTAAAATTTGTATTTCATCTATATGCAATACAATAAAGAGGCTCAATTTCTTAAAAAAAAATTCAAAATAGAAACCAAAAAAGCACCCAAACAAAACACACACACATACTCCAAACAAATAAAATTAAAAACCCTGCCAAAACCCCAAACTTCTCCTGCTCACTAGAAGTAATTTGAATTATTACATAATGAAAGTAACAAACTAGTTCTGAATGAAGAATGAAATTACACCAGTTTGTTGGGCATATTCAAGGAAGAAATACATACAATATACTTACTAGAAATGTTTTCTTAAACACAGCACAATTTTTCAGCTTCAGTTCCATTTAAAAAATAAAGGGGAAAAAAAAATACCCACTTGACTTTCCACCACCTGAAGAGGATGGAACTATTTGTTCTCTTTACAGTACAAGAAGTAGGGTACATCAAACAAGATTGTAGGAACAAGATAGTAGGAACCAGCTTCAAAAGAAAGAAAAAGGGGTGATTCTTCACTGAGTCGATAGCAGATATTCAGGTTTAAGAAAATGGCAGACTTGACAAATTGAACAAAATACCAAAAAAAAGCAAAAACTCCGAAAGTTAAATGTGAAACTATCAAGGCCAATCAGAGATCTTAAAGAAACAACTTGCTAAAGACATAAAAATTGGGATGCATGCTGGACGGTGCTTGAAGTACAGGAAAAATTCAGTGAAGGTAAGACCATGGCATAAAATCTCACTTATAGCTGTGTGTTGGTGTTCACACTTCAGGAAGAGCTGAGCAGACCTTCTCGCACTGGAGCATTCCTTCTCAGGGACACATCTAAGGATCTATTAAAATTTGCAGTGACCGTAGAAAGCTTTTACTTACTGAAATCAATTAAGTGAATAAAAGGCAAATCACCACCTGAACACACCAGATAGTATTCAGCCAAGAGTATAAAATAATTTTTCATTAAATTGCCTATTTACTAGCTATATTATAAAGCTCTATCGCTTAAACTGGCCACAATGTCATATCCTTGAATGGTGGCAAGGCTGATCCAAGCAACTGTAAACCTAGAAAAGGGCTTTCAGTTTGGGCATACAGGTTGCAAGCGAAATAAAAAAATAATTTACTAGGCACTTCGACAAATATGATAGCATAGAAAGTGAGTCAACTTTTCTCTTTTTTCAATAAGAGTCAAATCTCAAATTTATTAAAGTTTTTGAAGCTGAAAATAATCTGGTGTAGTCCAGCCATGGAGGGTCCTAGATTTTCTGAAAGAAAGCAATTTAGAAAAGTCCCTCACTGACCTTTAATAAAAATAAGCTGTTATTGGATGAGAAGGAGCATCCCCTGACAGATTAATAATTTGCTAAAGGATAGGAGGCAAATGATAAGAATAAACAGTTCTTCTGTTGGTGCTAAATTATTCAAGCTGACAAAGACCATAACAAACACAGAAGCATCCCAGAAAGACCTGACAATGTTCAATGAGTAATTAAAAGGCAGATACAATCCATCATCAATAAATGAAAAAATGTGCACGAGGAAAACATAAGTACAAAACTATGTGTTCCAAATTATCTGTTCCTACTCAAAAAGCAATCTGGCATCTCTGGCGTTGCTCAAAAATAACAATTACTTTGATAAAAATATCATTTCAATGCCCAGTGGTCTAAATGTAAATCAGATGCTAGAAATTGTTAGGAAAAGAACAGAGAATAAAACATGACACGTCATTTTAATAACATCACCTCATAATACACATAGCAGAAAAGGGCAACAAAGGATGATTAGAAGTACAAAATGATTTTCTAAAAATAGTTTAAATAGTAAATGACTCTTCAGAGTTTAAACCTGACAGTAAAGATGGACTATGCTCATTTCATGCATCTCTATCAATTTGAAGAAGATGAATAAGAAGTGATTATTGACTGTTTCTTAGAACATCACAAATACCTGAGTCATTACTCTTAAAAGCATAGAAGAATAAATATTTTTACATACTTCATTGATTATTTTGCTACATGATACTGGAGTATCAGAAATATAAGCAAGTTAAAAAAAGAATTAAACAATTTTATGGACAATAGCTCAATTGATGGACATTAACACAATTCACTCAGCTTTCATCTTCGGCAGTGCTTTGACTGCAGATTTCCATAGGCTGAGAGAGTGGATCACTGCACACTTTTCTCACCACTTCCATAGCTGAAGACAAAAGACGACTAAACAGGCTTTTGGTCTGACAGAGTAAAATTGCTCCTGTAGTTTTCTTTAGTGTTCTTGAATTACTATTACATTCTGGAAAAATAACCCCCTTCCTAGGAATAGAGGGAAGATAATAGTGTTGCTGTTTTCCTGTGGGGGAAATGTTCCTCGCTGGCAGTGGAGCCTTACAGGCAGCGGCTTGTAATTAGGCAACACCACCACCTTTTAGTCATATGCTATCCATTTTTAAGATTAAATTAGCCTGTTGTACGCCCCAACACACTAAAGGGAACTGGCAAATTTGTGAACGAGATGGGACTCACAACTTGGACTATACCAGTGGAAGCTGATGCCACCCCTTCGTAAAAGTAACTCACTGACTCTGAAACGTAACAAAGAATTGTAGTCATATTGTTATTACTACCAAGCACATGGCTGAAACATAACATTCTCATGCTAGGTAGCCTTTCCAGCCAAACCCATGTCCTGCCAACCCTTTAATGACAACTTCTGTTCACTGACTGCTATTTATCAAATGGAAAATAAACATTAATTCCTAATCAGCATTTCCTTTCTACCTGTATGCACACTGATTTTCATATAATTTCTCTTTTCAGATTACAAAAGCCAGTGCAAAACTTTTCTAGCAGAACACTCTAGAAAGCACGACTCCAAAGGACTTGTTCATTTTCTCTAGACGTGTACCAGAGCTGCCTGGCATGACAGGGAGCCAGGCAGCCCTCCCTCTCCCAGATGCCTCTGCGATCTCCTGTCATCTGCCTGCACATGGGCTCATCATGTCCTCACAGGGATCTAGGAGGAAGCTGAGAAATTTGCATTTAGTTCTTCCTCACATAATATCTTTAAGTCTCGACAGGAAATTCTCCCTATGCCAAATCTCCCTAGATCCAGAGTGGCAGTTTTCCTGAAGAGTAATAGCAAGCTTCTGTTTGGTTCCCCTTCCCACCCCCTATCAGGTTTAATTAGGATCCTAATTTTTCTATGGATATATCGGACTTTATGTGGGAGAAGTGTAGATAACCAGAGGTTATTTCAAAAGTTTGGTCACTTATTTTAGTTGCATTTATACACTTTAATGAATCTAAATAAAAGGTTTGAAAATTCTGGCTCAAATTCTTCCTTTTAATATACATATAATTTCTCACCTTGACTCCAGTGAGAGCACTCTAAAGAAAGATACAGCCCACATCAGCTTGTTACTATGTTCATGGCCCTTTAGAGTGCAGTAGAAAAAAATAGTAGCGTCATATCTAGAAACTGAGTTGCTTGATTTATTCCTCCTTTCTGTTTTCTCAGAGTTTTTGGATTTATCCACTCATCATCTTACATTTGTTCCTACTAATGATGTGCTCTCAAGCTATTTCCCATCACATACTTACTCCCTTTATTGTTTTCAGCATTGAACTATAGTGACTGAATTCCACCCACACTATACAATCCCTCCAAGGCCCCATCTTTGTTATGACCAAACCTACCAGTATATACTAGTTTTTACCAGATCAGGAAGGTAGTATGTAACAGACCATGCTAAGGTCACAAACACGTGGCCAAACCGTGCATGTCAAAGACATGCTGCTAGGGTTCACACCAAACAAACCGGTTTGCTGGGGCACTACCATATCCTCCCCCCTCCTGTCAGACAGATATTGAGAAAGAGCTTTGCAGCAGCAGCGCTGTGCTGGACACACACAGCTTCTCCCGCATCGCTTCCAGCTGAGCGGCAGCAACACCACACGGACCTCTGGCTGAGGTGGCACCTGACCAACCAGTCTTGATATATAGCGAGTGCAGAGGGGAAACAGAAAAGGGCACAGAGAACAAGTGAGCGCTCCTAAGGTTGCTTGCACTGCCCAGGATTCAAGTAACAGCAGGTGAATCCTCAGCCCCGTGTTGACAGCCTGTCTCCTGGGCCTTCCTACTTCTGATTCCTTCCCCAAAACTGTTAACCTGTTTTTTCACAAGTCCTTTCAATAGTTCTCTCCACTGACACGTTCTGGATATATTCCAATGTAATCAAGAACAGAATTTTCACTTTACTGCCAGTTTATTTTTGTTTATTTTTGTTTTGATTTGGGTTTTTTTTTAAGTTATTGAAGATTGAGGTGACTTGCACAGTGCTCTAAAAGTGATTTCAGTCATGCGTAGACCAGAGAAAAGCCTACTGAGAATAAATATGATGCAAACCAAATTACATCTGAAATGGCAACACACTGTTTTAAATGACACGGCTGCTCTACAGAACTTCATGTAGAACTTTGAAAGTCCAGAAGCTGGGGAATTGACTCTGTGCATCTAACATACAGATTGCTGTGGCTGCTCCATTTATTTGGGTGGTTTTCAAAAACAAGAATGAAACAAGGTTTTTCCCCATTATATGTAGCTTTATAACCAGTGTTGGTGAGCCATTTACAAGGTATTCAGAGAGACATTGCATTTTAACTTCAGAGAAAAGTATGTTTAAGAAACTGGAAACATCTTTGGTGGGTCAAGCTGCTACAGTTAACAGCAAGTGCAGAATCACACAAAGTGAATATCAAAACCCTTAACAGTGGTTTTTCTTCTGAATTCAATCCAAACTAATAAATTCACTGTGGCTTTGTTTTCTCTGTTCACTTTGGCTCTTCTCTAAATGACAAGTCTTGTCCATGTACCATGGATAAGTATAGCATAGTGTCAGAGAAATGACAGAAGCATCTTAAGTTCTGCCAGACAGATCATAGTAGATGGGACATTATTTTTTCTTTGGTTATTGACAGTGCCATCTGTAACTCCTGCCAATTTTCATGTGTTACTCAGGGCAACTGTTTTCCTTTTGTTGAGAAGCAAGGAAGGGTGTGAAAGAGCTAGCCATCATAAAGTTAACACTTAGGGCTCCCACTTTTGTGCAACTTTTAAAACACTGCTACCTGCAACACGGAAGAGAAACAAAATGCCAAACATAAGACACATGAGGGAGTCAGACTGACATACATAAATGCAAATTCCGAAAAAGATTTGTGCTCAGTTTTTGTGATTCAGGGAAGCATGACAACTGTGCTTCACTTGCTTTGCTCTTAAGGTCTAGAATGAGCACTTGAGTGGAACATCTGTATTGGAAACACCAGGCTCATGTGACCGAGTGCACATGATCTAGTACACAAACAGCCTGTTATGTTACACATGACTGAAGCTGGTTTTCCCTTCTTTTTGGAAAAATAACACTCCAACTTCCTCCATGCCTTCTGCCCCACATGGAAGAAAAAGGCTACAGCAGTCCAATAAAGTGGAGAAACTTGTAATAGGAAAGATGCAGATGTGTATGCCTTCACACTGATCATGGCGAGAGAGACTAAGTGACGAGCTCAAGTTCCTCAAATATTGCAGGAAAACGGAAGAACAGAAGAGATCTTCTATAACAATGGCATTTTCAAGGTGTAAAAGATAATCTTCTCCACTAATACTACAAGTGCCAAATGGTAGACTTGGTCTCAGAATTATTAAACACATTAACAAGGCTTATGTTGTATGTGCAAGATGATTGTAGGAGGGTCGGAAGCATTAAAGTGTTCCAGACATATGTAGTCAAGTGCAGCATTTCTACCTGAGCTAAATCAAAAGAGCCTTTTGTTCTCCAGTCCCTCCTACAGCTTGGCTTAGATTCCTGTATGCCAGTGTCTTTTGCAATTTTTCTACCTCCCTCCGCTCAAATAAGGTATTAGTCCTCAATATAAAATTTTGCACATAGATTAAAGCAGCAGTACTATTTGTTTGTGTCCATGGTGGTAAGACGTGACACAAGGAACCCATAAGTTTCTCTTTAAGATTGGGTCTACAGCTAGCTTTCTGCATGAATTGGAGTACATTTTTCAAACTGGATGCTTAAAATCAGGTAGGTACATATTGAGAACAAGTATTCATTGCATATGCTTAACAGTTGTAAGAGGGGACTTCAGTACCTAAAAACTGTTTAGCTCTGCCTTCTAAGGACATCCACAGGAGACTGGATACTTTCTAAAAACTGAAGAACCAGAGTCTAAATTTGAGAGTGTCTTTAGGTTTAAACATGAACATTTGAACCACTTAGCCTTAATTCTTTTTTTTCTGGAAGCTTCTTTGGACTAGTCAAAGTAAAAAAGCATAAATCTTTGTCATGTAAGCTATGACGGATGGTACCCCATTGGATTCTCTCTTTCTCCATGGCAGAGAAAAATCTAGAGGAGTATCACTATGCTGCAGAAATTCATCACAAAACTCAGATGCCTCAACAGAAAAGATAGGCTTTGTTAACATTCTTAAGAATAAAAGATTGTACTTGAGAGATTTTTTTAAAATCTCACTCAAACTGCCAGAATAAGTTCTTAGGTGATCCTACAGAGCATGTTGTAGACCTCCCCAAGCTAGGAGTAACAGACAAAATACTGCAGGAAATCTAACCTGTCACTTTATGTCCTAATGCCAAAGATGTAATCACTCTTGTCAGAAAGGTTATTGTAACATACAGTAAAATTTGAGAATATTAAAATACCAGAGCAGAGATTTGATATTAAAGACATTGCTCATGAAATTACTTGCTGCACATTGACAAAATCTAGAAGCCCTGTGGGCTTGTTCCTTTAAAATTATACATCTGATTCTGACAGGAAGAAATTTAAAGAAATTATGTACAGACTAATTTCCAAGTAATAGCAGAAACACAAGTCATGCTCAAAAACAAAAATCCAAGTACAATAACCTTTGAGGATTATATTGAACATGCTGATAAATGAAGTGTGAGTAGCTGAAATTCCCCATACGAAAAAATAAATACAGGTATTACAGAAGTCACAGCAAGTTCTGTGCAGGCAACTCTCTAGTGCATTAATATTTTCATTTAAATCAACTTGTAGCATCTTGTTTCTTTGAAGCAGTAATAAGAACTGTGTAAATTCTTTTGAAGCCATAAGGCGCAAAGAGATATTAAGATGCACCTGTAACTGCAGATAAACCAGAAGTCAATGTGTAAATTAAATCAACTAAATTAGGAAAAGATAGAACTTTTAATCTGGAGAAGCAAGCAATTTGTAATGATGACTCAACAGCAGCTATGGGCTAAACATATCACTTCCTTTTTGATGCACTTCTCTGGGGGGGGAAAAAACCCCCAAGCAACAGGATAGTGCAGCTAGCTGAAGAAGCTTAGCAGGTCACCTCCCTCCTCACTGAGTTCTTAGAGTGAAAGATTGGAATAGAAGGATTGAGAGAAGCATCATAAAACATAGGTCCTCCTCCTCAAGTCACACAAGACAGCTTCCACAGCAAGAACCTGCATCTGCTTCTAGAGAAGCAGCACTGAACATACTCTCTTAGTCTCCTCTCATCACACTGTCACTCCGAAGAAGAGGGGTACATGTTTGAATCAATCTTTCCAAGCCTGCTTACCAGATCCTTTAAAGCACTGCCTCCATTTAGTGCCAGCCTGCTTTTTATGCGCTTATCAGCCTTTCTGACAAAGAACCAAGTTGACCACATCTGGTCAAAGAAGCAAAAATATGGGATGCCTCACTGACATGAAGAGGTCTGCACCTAGATTCCTTCCCATCCTGCCAGGATAGCCCAAGACCACGGCTGCAACCTTTTGGTAAGAGGTTTGTTTTTTTTCCCCAGTCCTCCTATTCTGCTCTTCTAATAGTATTTCCACTTGAATATATGAAAAGCGTTTTAGACCAAGAAAGCATGAGAAGTTGGGTTAATTGTCTTGGCCTAAGTTTCTTTTTGGTGCAGCTAATTCCATTTCTCTAGTGCATGCCAAAGTCTGATTCTCATATGATGAAGCAACGAGATGTGTCTTAATCTTACCACCATGCATTGCATAAAGCTAGAGAGCTTTGTACTGATGTTACTTCTTCCACTGTGTTTGAGATCTCACATCGCTGAGTAATCCTCAGTCTACCTGACCTCCACTCCACTTGCATGTTAGAGATGACCCTGCATATCTGGCAAGTGTGCAATCAGAACTGAATACACAAGCGTGACAAACATTGTCCAAGATGCTGCCCAAAATAAGTAACAAACTGGAAGAAACACATGTAGGTAAATGTGAAGTATAATTAGCTTGTTTCATGAAAAGTACCAGTTGCATAAAAATCAGGCTAAGGCTTCCCATAGATGAATGTGGAAGTAGTAGGTAAGCTACTTTTTCATAAAATAGTTCCAGACCAAACACTGAACAAGAAGTCAGGTCTGAAATCCCTAACTTACATTGACACAGATACTAGCTTGAGGCCATACTTTGGATAAGCAGAGTATCGCTCTCTGTATGGAACACAACAGATTCATCTACCGCAGCAACAGTAGCAAAATTAAAATAAAAAAAAAATAAAGGCTGCCTATTGAGCTCTTCTAAGGCTATAAAATCTCACAGCTTTGTGCCCAAACCTCCTCCTCCCATTAAAAAACAACCCAAACAACCAAACATAACTATTTTGTCTTTAAGATTATTTCCTCTGATTAGACTCCAACACATGTAAGAACAGTATCCTAAGGGTAGACAATATTTTATATATCTAAGAAAAATCACCATTCTACAGCAGCACTTGCCACTAGCATCGAGCCTGGTGGCTGACAGGCCTGAGGGACATTTTAGAGTATGACCCATATCAGGTAACTTCTGCCTCTACCTGTAAGACTTCCAGTAAATATATTCATTGATGAGGGGACCAATATGAGAGATAAAATTTCCCTTAAGCTTTAAGGAAATGGAGTCCACAACATTTTTGGATTGTGCTCAGACTTGTCAGAGTTAGCTTTAAGTCATCAGCTCATTATTGGAACTCTGTTCCACTCTAGTGGAAGGTGTCCCTGCCCATGGCAGGGGGTTGGAACTGGATGATCTGTAAGGTCCCTTTCAACCCAAACCATTCTACGATTCTGTGATTCTATTGCCACCTGCCAGGAGAAATTTGTGAATCCCTGGGGTCTTCTGAAGTAGAAAAGCAGAATTTTTGCCTCACAGCGATACTGATAATCTTCCTTCCCAGCTCTTGAAATTACTTGAGAGAAGTTTTATAGAAGTTGCAATTGTCAGCGGGTGCTCTTTACTCTGGGCCACAGTTTACAGCTTTAAGCCCTTCAGCTGTGTGCCATGATGTTCTCTCCCCTTTTTTGACTCTGAAGTCATATTGACCACAGAGAACCTTGTCACAGCTGCTTCCTTGCCAGTACACAACTGCCAGCTATTTGCAAGTTTTATACAACAAAGCAGAAAACAAAGAATTAATATTTCCTTTATGAAAAGCATATTAATAGCTTTTCTGTGATTATGTTCAGCCATGTTCCATTAGTTGCACTAAAAACCCACAGATTTTAAACCTTTTCTGGTAATGTTATGTTGCACATTTTTGCTCTTGATTGTTTACAGAAGAAACATGCATGGCTTTTCCCCTTGTAATTAAGGGAGGGAATAATTTATTTATCTATATAATGCCTTTCACCCACGCACCGAACTTGTTTGTGACTCAGGGAAAGCGCGTTTCCTCCCAAGTTTCCAGTGAAACTGGGTAGGCAAGTCTAGGTTGGATTTCTAAAAGAAATACAATTTTTTTTAAAAGGCAGCAAGCAGGATCTCACTTCTAGGTAAGAGAGAGACTTTGGTATTCTAGAAATAACTCTATAAACTAGAGGATTTATGAAGCACAACCTCAGGAACCCTCAGCAAGGGACATCCTCAGACCTCAGTCCCAAGGAGGCACTTGTGAGAAAATGAGGGGCACGGCTGGAGCAGGCACCTCAGCCCGGTCACCGCAGAGCCAGGGCCCGGGCCTGGGCCAGGTCCCCTCCCTGGGGAAGCTGAGGGTGGCAGGGACCAGAGCTGCAGGGCTGGCTGTGAAGCCCCTGGGCCACAGCGGTTGCTGCTGTTACGTCTGTAGCCATCGTTTGCCCAATACAGCCTCTGCCCAACCTGCTTTCTGCTGCCACAGGTCCAAGGACATGGCATGGAAACTCTCCTACAGCAGATGTGGTTTTGTCCAATGTATTTTGAATGTTGGACAAGAGTTGGCTCAAAACATTCAGTAAAAATGTAATCTGGTGACACTTCCATTTCCCATGTATTTTCTGCATGTTTCTTTAATAGATTAATTTTGATTATGAACCTATAAACAAACTGTCTCATGACAATGCTATATTCTGATGAAGATGCTCTTTCCAGTCTGGACAAGCACAAGTTATTTTTCTCCTTCCAAGAGAAGTACAGTTCTTTAGTCTCTCACACTACACATCCCCAAAGGGGTCACACGCACAGCTTTCTATGCAGGGGTGGACACAGCCTGAAAGTCAAGAGGAAGCTGCTGGGAACTCAAAGTGTGTCACAGGGGTTTGGGACTATAGGATCCCTTTTCAGATCCCTGAAGCAAAGCCATGGGACAAAGCAGGGAATATGTGCTTTGAAGCCCCACCACTGGGAAGGGGACTGAAGGCTTTGCAAATTAACTTGACACCCGCTCTGCACGTTTACTTACATACATGGTTGCATGTCATGAGTCTTTACTAACAAGGGTAGGACCTTGTGGGAGGAGGGTGTGGGGCATAGAGGGAAAGGACATACAAATATTTAAGCTCTGTTTTACAGCCCTGCTATCTTGAAAATAAGTGACAAAAAAACAAAAACAAAACAGACCCCCCCCCCCCCAAAAAAAAAAAAAAACAAAATAAAAGAAAAAAAAACAACATGCCTTTTTAATTTTTTTTTTTTCCCACAATATCCGAGAAAAAAAAAACAAACGGGTCATCATAATACAAAAATCCAA
>Ga0181612_154609_pt1 | contig 16871 bp, 8 predicted proteins | sample HoacroProtozoa21_FD_119630 | JGI IMG/M metagenome (GOLD analysis project Ga0181612, IMG submission 119630) | Hoatzin crop microbial communities from Cojedes, Venezuel. Combined Assembly of Gp0051906, Gp0051904, Gp0051908
CAAGATCCTGTGCAGCCTACTTTAGGTGACTCTGCTTCAGCAGGGGGGTTGGACTAGATGACCCACAGAGGTCCCTTCCAACCCCTACTATTCTGTGATTCTGTGATTCTTTGAATACAATCACTTTGTGGCGAAATTGGGTTGGAATATTTTACTCACAACAGTCAGCCTTTTGGAATTAGACTAGAAGACTCAGTCTCATGAGGAATATCAGGTTTTTTTTAAAGGTAAGGTGACGAGATATAAAGAAACTTTCCCATGTTAAATAATTTGTTTTCCTTGAGTCCAGTGTGTTTTCCTCTTTTTTTCCCCTCTTCCCGCTTTTTTGTTTTACTTTCTTTTTTAGTATTACATTACATTTTCTATTAGTTCATTTTAAATGAAAGTGAGAAAGGAGGAAAAGGAAAAAAGAAGGGGAGCTCAAAGAGTGCTTCTTTGCAGGGGGTAAAAGAAAAGGAAGAATTAAGAATAAATCATCCCTCTCAACAGTGTTTATCAGTAGCTCTAAAAATAAGTATTTTCGTCTTTGGAAAAATCTATCTAGTCTTGACATCTGCCTAATGTTGCCCCATTGGAGGAGTCAGAATTTTCATGAGCATTTAATCAAATTAAGCTAAAAATAAGAAAAGAGAAATGAGCTGGCTGAAATGAGATTTCCTCTATGCAGCTACTTGGGTTCGAGTAGCGTACAAACAAAATACTTCATTATCGTATGTCAGAGGCATAGGCTCAGATATTAGAACCCTTCTTCCAGTAACCTTATTATAGAAGCTGTGAACTGAAATGAAAGAAAAGGTTAAACTTGTTTCTTTGCATTTTTTTTAACTAGACACACAGTAAAATCAGAAATTTCCAGTAAAAGTTCAAGATGCCATTAGGGAAAAGAAGGTAAGAGTTTAATTTTTATTTATTCTTTATGAAAAACCTAAACAAGGTTTGACGTGATTAAAAAAAGAAGTCATTGTTGAGTTTTGAAGCGTGCAATAATGTGTTAGTTACCCTTTCTGAGACCTGGTCTATTGTGCCGTGGCTGTCTCCAAGGAGATGTAGACATGGTTCTGTGTTTCTTCTTTTTCCTCTGTAAAGTCATGTATTTAATAGCTCTCAAGTGTACATGAGTAACAATGGCCTGTCCTTTTCTAAGATTTAGAATACCTAACTTTTTCAAATACAGGACAAAAAAAGTATCTAGTGAGGCACCCAAGATTGCTGAAATCTTTTAAGAAATGCAACAATTCTGCCATTGTGAATAGTGCTTTTAAAAAATACAACTATGAAACTGTTTGCTACAATACATTTCATGCTCTGTTACTGAGAGGCCTAACTTGTCACTCCATCTATTAGTTCAGAAATAACCAGTAGCTGAAATTCATTTAATGACTACTATTTGCCACCAGTGTATTTAATTCGCTATGATTGCTACAATTTGTTTGTAGGGCATTTTAATTTATATGTTATTGAAACTTGCTCTTGACATTGAAGTACTTGAGATTCTCAATTCTGTTCGGTGCATGATAGTATTTCTCAGAGTTTCTATTCCAGTTAGAAAAACACTCTCAATTCTTGGCAGAGGAGAACTAGAAGATAAAGAGAGGAAGGCATCTTCTGTTTAAAAAACCCACTTTTTGATACTGGAACAAATGTTTCGCTGATTTTCCTGCAGTGACACAGGCAGCACAGCTTTTTGGTGCAGAGAGATTGAGTACCTCTGTTGTATGAAAATACTAAAGAATTACAGTCAAAGTATTTCTTCAAACAATGAACAGGAAACTTTATTGCAATAAACAAAAAATCCCACAAAAAAACTTTACACATTGACTGCTTTCTTCTGCTACTTATGGGGTTCATACAATCTTATCTTCTGGAAAGCTACAAAAATATAATACTCAAACCTCTTTCCTCAGAAACTGCATCTTCAGGAGAATGAACTTGTTTTGCTTCAGTGTCTTGTGCTGATGTTTCTATGTGCTTTAGATAATAAAATAGTTCAGATGAATAAGGATCTTTAATATCCTGTCAATATCCAGCCTCCAAAAGTGGTCCAGTTGAACTTCAACCACTTCTGGGCCTCAGGTGCCACAGTTACCTAAAGACATGTGCTAGTTCTCCTCTTACTGGGGGCACTGCATTGTATTCTCAATTCTCCGTAAATACTGCCCCCTTTGCTGTGTTTCAGAGCAGAAGAAATAAGGTAATGAAGGTGATGCTTGGACTAAAGGAAGAGCAACTGAGACTTTTTCAATTTTCAGAAAGGATTGAGAGAAAGTCTCTAAGTAAATTAACAGTCTCTTCCTCTAAATGAATACAGTATGAAGAAATACATGTGCTTTTTTTTCTCCCCTCCAGAATTTGTCACTGAACAGATTGACCCAAGCATCTCATCCACTCACAAAATGTATTACAATGGAAGAAAATTGTCTTTTTGGGTAGGATTTGAATCTCAGCCGTCTATGAGACAGTATTACAGAGGTCAGAAGGATTATATGTAGGGCTATTTCAAATGGTCTTGCATAAATATGAAACAACATAAACACTGTGCATTTAAAAATGGAACTCTGTCTTGGGGAGAATAGACTACAATTAAATTTTGTATTAAAATACAGTGAATTTGTAAGATGAAACAAAAACATCTCTCTGCTGATTATAGTGTACTTAAATTGTAGGGGAAGTATTTGTGAAAAATGTTTATTTGGGCTTTTTAACAGGGAGCCAAATAACTCATTTTTTCATTTAATTTCTGATTCGCATTCAACTATACTAGAAATTGTTTGTGTTGAGGGCCAGTCCAGGACAGTTTCAGTTTTACCTAGATACTTTCAAGTTGCTGCTGTGTAGTCAGTCTGCATTAAAAAAATGTAAATTCAGAGATGGAGAAAGCTGTGAAGCTGCAGATTTAGTCCCCACTTCCAAATTTCTCACTAGAGTGTAGTCACCACTGTCAGTTCATCTCTCTCTAAATTTGTCTGGTAAGATCATGATTTTGGAGACAAGTTGCAAAATTATACTTTACCTGAAACAAATGGTAGTGTACAATGGTAAGGAAAAGGGAGATGGTAACGTTTGGGGTGACAGGAAAGAAATGGGATGTTTTGGATACATATCCACCATTAACTGCTGCATATATGCAAATGTATAGAAACATATTCATATGCACACACAAGGACATGTCCAGAAAATGAAGTATACAAATAAGATAAAAGAATGAGATGACACTAAAAGGCAGTACTGGCTGGAGGCTCCAGTAAAGTTGGCTGTTACTTGGGCTTGGTAAAATGGCCACAGCTCCACTTGCCAGAAATCTGTCAAGGGATTGTGAAGAATAGTGCCTGCTATGGTGAGAGGCAGCCTTTCCTGGCAGCATTGTTCACACCAATGTGAGCTGGAGCAACAAATCCAGGTGTTCGAGGATCTCCCCTGACCTGCTTTCCCCCCTTCATTGAAAGAGCAGCTGGATCCAAACTGGAACACAGGCTCTTTTAGGATTTGATTCAAGTTAGAGAAATAACAGTTTGATTTGGCTTTATTGCATTTTGGTTTGTTTTGATTCCTTAATTTTAGCATGCTTATTTGTGTGGTATCTTAAAATATTGAGACTGCATTTATGGTATATTTCATTGACATCCTGCTAGCAAGAAAAGGCATTATGAAGAAACATCTCTTTGTATATGTAAGTATTCATAACTGGATGTGCAGTCTTGTTCTGAACTGTGGGCTGTTGACCACCGCTGTTTTGCTAGCTGGAAAGTTGGCCTGCTAAGTTAGCTACGTGGGTGCATTTGTGTGTAAAACCAAATGCTGGTCCCATGAATATTAATCTGTATGTGAAAATCTTTATGCAGATAATATTTTGTCCTGTGGCAGACTCTTGGAAACTCTAATTTACTTCTGTGGTTTCAAGAGGACCTGTTAATGAATATGATGAAATATGTTGGGAACTGAGAAATCCACTGAGCCAAGTCAGGCAGATATAGCTATCTGCCACCATTAGTTAGACCAACCTTTCGGCAGTACTTCTGACAGTGTTCTACACAAAGCTTTTGGTTATGCAGCTTCTATTTCCTTTTAAGCTGTCTAGAACATTGCCAAACAATAATAATTTCTTCCTTGAAGTTATACTTTTTGGATGTGGCCAAATTTTTTGGCGTTGAGGATAACTAGAATTATGCTTTGATGGTGAACTTGCTGCTTCATGTCTGAGAACATCTGTGGAGCAACTTGCCAAAAAGTTTGTTGGGGTTAGGAAGTACAGGAAAAAAAGAGAAATGAAATTTTACCTTTAGGAAATGTTTCTTCAGAGAGACTTGCTTTCATCTCATCTCTGTGTTTTTCCTGTCCTTCATGGTGTGACACTTAGTGCCAGGGGGATGTTAGTCTTTTTCAGGTAGGTTTTTTGAAGAACTGAATTTGACATGTAGTTTTGTTTGGACAAGGTGCTGTGAGATGGCATTTAACATAGTTGTGCATGTTGATGTACTTTTAATGAAGAAAGGTAAATACTTATTAGCTGGAGAAATATTTTACTCAAACCCAGAATACCTACTTGTATCCTTTCGAGCATGGGTATGCTATAGTAACGTTGAAGGTTTTAAAAGTTTGGAATTAGGTACTGTGATACTGTGATAGGACATAAGTACACGCATTATGCATCCGTAACTCCTCAGACGTTTGGCCTACAGATTTCTTTGCTTAGTCTTCTTCTGAGCTGAGATTTTTACTTTTGAGAGTTTGAGCAAATTCCTTCATCCTTTTTAATTATGCTGGAAAATAAGGATTTCCTGATTTAATGCAGCTGTTTGTTTCAGATAGCAAAAAATTTTAAAGTAGAACAAACCTGAGGCCTAAAGTCTTAGTCTGAATAAAATTGGTGAAGATTTAAGTAAGGCATGATTCTTAAAATTACATATGACTAAGCACAGGCTGCAGTTCAGAAACCCTTTGGGCTGATTTTAAGATAATTACAGTCTCTACTGCAGTGCCACATAAATTACATTAAAAGTAATTATTTTTCTAGATATAGAAATAGCAGTCTTTGCTTTATCTCCCTTGTCTGGGGAAGATATTCAGAGACCAGATTTTGGTTCTTATTTCTTTAGTTATTAGGTAATGTTATCATATGCTAACATTTTATGTGAATACCCCACCTAATCTAGATAGGACCAAAGAACAGAAGGCAATGTGGTTACGCACCTACTTCTTATCACAATGCATACATAAACAATGCTTTTCCACAACCAGTAGCAGTGTCTCCATTTCACACAGCTGCAGGATGATACAGTAAATGAAAGGGCCACAAGCAGGGTGTCCCCAGGTGCTACTAGAAGGCTGTTACTGTGGTTTGCAGCAGCCATTTTTCTGTGGTTTTTTCCCATTCCTGGCTTCAATCAAGAGCTCAAGCTGAGTGAGAAATACAGGACCCCTGTAACATGAATGCAACACTGTAGTTGCAACCATCTTCTAGGTACTCTCCTTCCCCTGCCTACTCAGCAGGATGGAGTGGAGTTTAGCCCCATAAAATAGCCCAGGGAAATTAGGTATGGACAGGGGAGATACTTAGAGGAAATGTAGGTGAAACAAGAGTAATAATGGCCCGTATTTGTGATATTCCATATTGTTGTGAGAGAAACTGAGTAAGCAAAAGAATCAGTACATACTACCTTACTAAAGACACCTCAGCATGCACTGCATCATTACTACAGAACTGCACCCCTCTCCTTTGCCACCAAAAAGAGCTCAAATGCACTCTAGTCCTTTTCTCTCTCCTGCATTTTCTGCTGGAGAAATAATAGTACCAATCAAGTCTTGTTTCCTTAATGGTTGTTGTCATTATATCTGATAACTATCACAAAGAGGAGAAATTATTTGTTTTGCATATTGTAGGCTGTTAACATCCTTTGCTTGTCAAATTTTACAATACTACAGACAGGGCTGTCACTCCATATTATTAATTTGCCCCTCAGCAAAAAAAAGGTACATGCTGTACTAACTATAAAGCTAAAGTGACAGAGTCCTTTATGCAGCTAAAATAAATACATTCCTGTCACTTTGAAATCAGCAGTGTTTTCTGGCATTATTTTACAGGTACTAGTAGAGGTTAAAGGAGGAAGTGAGAGGGAGCGAGCGAACTCATTGACTTTCCTTGCATATATATGTATCTATACTGATTTTAACCTTGCCCATAAAAGGTCAAGCATAAAATTATTTCCTCAGAGCAGCTGTCTTCAGAGGTTTGAATTAACATAGATGGAGAGGGCCATAGGAAAAAAAAGTTCATTTTACCTTAATTGGATTAAGATAAGTCTCACACATACTGCTAAGGTGAGGTTTCACTAGAGTACAAACTGCTGGGCTGACAGAAAGGGATTAATGTACGTACCCCTTGTCAAGTTGTTGACTAATAACGTATTGATCGTATCTGTAAGATATGCAGAGTGTCGGTCAGAAAGGAAGACACTCTGAAATTGAAAATTGGTAGCATATCTGATATGATCAAAGCTAAATTAATACTAATAGGCAGCAATGGGTAGGCTGCAGCATATATCAGATGCAGAGTTTTATGTCGCATGTCTTGGAGCAGACGTCCTAACCAAGCATAATACCCAGTCTCAGCAATGAGTGACTGATTTGTGTAGTTCCTGAATTTTTTTTTCTGCTTTTCTTTTACGTGTTCCTGCAGACATATTGAACTACTGCAGTTTAATCCCAGAGGAGCCTGCAGGTGGTATTGTCCTTGCATTTGAGGAGTTATTAAATTCTTAAGGTCACTATAAAAAAGGTTCTATTAAACTGAGTTAATAAAAACATTGGGCAAAGGTTTGCTAAAAGTGCAGGTGTCAAAGCCTTGGGAATTGGACTGTCTCTTATAACATCAAGCTATAAGAATATTTTAAAACGTATTACAATATGAAGATGCTAGAAGTGCTGCTTCTGTGAAGTTTTGGGTTGGGTAGGATAGAGAAACTTGTACTTTACTGAAGGAAATGTCCTATTTAATATTCATGTCTTTGCAGAAGGGAAGGGCTCTAGCAATTTTCACTGATGAAAGCTTCAAACTTTCTACAAAGAAATACTAATTCTTGCTTCTGTTGTTGTCTTCATGTATGTATGCATAGACAGACACAAAGATAAATAGGTGTACCTAAAAATGTAGATCAGATGTATAGATCCATGGGTGATCTGTTTTTAACCGTTGTTTTGTACTTAACCAGGGAGACTGAGCATGCTGTTCTTCCGATAATACTAAGATACGCTGAATGTTTTTACTCAGTGCAGTTCCTGAAGAAGAGCAGGATTTAAAATCATTTAAAGCCAGTGTCTTTAACAAACTCTGGGATGAGGCCTCTGATGAGAAAAAAATAATCATGAATTGGACTTCTCATTTTTAATATGTTACGACTGATGGCTTTTTTCTTTTAATGTTAATGTGAGGTTCCAGCTCCACTGAGGTAAACTGCAAACCCTCCTTTTACATCAGTACAACCCAGATTTCAGCACAAGAAAATGCATGTAGTTTTGCCAAAAAATTTCATCATGGCTTTAAGATGAATAGCTGATGCTATTTTCAACTCCAAAATACTAAGATATCATGAATTAGAAACTTTGTTTGCTGCATTTATTGAACAGCAAATGAAGTAAAAAGAAACTGCTATATTAGCTATTAATATAGAACCAATCTTTCCAAGGCTTTAGTTTTGGATGACAGGACGTGCAATAAATTACGTATTTAGTTACATTAAACAATAAATTTCTTCCACGTGCTGGATATGATTTGGATAGAATAGTTTTTAGTCATCAGCTACTTCCCTAATAAGCATGATATATTTCCATTTATTTTGCAATATGACTCTTTTTTTTTTAATTGAAGCATTTTAGCATATATAATATGTGGGGCTCTTTATTTAAAGGTCTATTTTGTAAGCTATATTAATTTGTCTGTTTGCTTGTTAGAGTTTGAGACACAAACATCAGGTATAAAATTGATAGAAATTCTGCTCACAAATAGAAGCATCAAATTTCTTGCATTCATATATAGCTTGTTGCAACATGCAAATGTCAAGCATAGAAAACTCTCTTTTGTTTAATGACTGAATACTGTGTGACTTGATGCACGACCTGTTAATAATGAAAATAGGCATAAATAAAATAGTAGGAAAGAAAACAACTGAGAAACATGTTACAACGGAATTCAACCCAATCAGACAGACTTGATCTGGCAATCCCAGCGACTGCTAAACTCCAAAGTGTTTCCCTCATTCTTCAGATACATTTTTAAAAGGATGATATTTCATCTGGTGTCTGCTTTTTCATGGAAATGTGTCAATGTACTCCTTCTCCTCAGGTATAACCTCGTATTAACTCAGACTGCTTAAGGCTGAAATAACATTTTGAAATTCTTTCCACATTTGCAGTCACAAGTGCATATATCTCAGAAGCTTCTACAAGTTAATAAATTCTCTTACTGTATTCAGAAAGCAAAAGTAGCAATTATTGAAGAGAACATATGGCAGGTGCCTTAAAACTCCAGGGTGACACTAAAGCATATGACTTCAGCTCATTATAAGTATTTTCCAGGTTCTTCTTAATTGCTCTAGTAATTAAAATTCACCAAAAATTGTGAAAATGGCAAACAATACATTCCTAATGCATGTATTGCAATATTGCGTGTTATAAGAGATAAGTATTTTTAAAATTTTGGATTAAGTTACTTAGTCATCTATATGGTTACAGGGATTTATTTATTTTCATTTTATTTTTTTCAGCTTTTTACATTTGTTTTCCAATTAAGAAACTATATGATTGAGCATTCAGGTAAAATGTAAATAAAACTAATTTAACTAAGGCTGTTACTGGAAGCAAGAGTGACGTGTGCAATAAATGACAGATTATATCTATGGGAGCGATGTGAATAGTTAACAGTAATGAGAATTCCATCTGTGGTCAATGAAGAGCCTGAAAAAGTTCTGCTGAAGTAGTTTAAGTCTTTTAAGACTTTGAGAAGTCTATTCAATCTGATATTTCATCAAAGCTACGAACGTTAAAAAATAACTTCAGGATCAGAGAGTGAGGAGTATACGTAAGAGGCAGAGTCTGAACAGTTTTGACTGAAATGTGAAGACTGGGTTTGTAATAAATAGAGTTCTTTTTTATATGAAGTTGGATTCTTAAATGCAAATCTTTAAATATTTAGTGGTATTAGAGGTTAGGTAATACCCTTGAGGAAACAGTTATTTTAGAAATACAATCTGAAATGCATGGCAGCATAGCCATTGCAAATTACCTTTCAAGAGAAGAATTAGTTATTATGTGTTTAATCAATCCTAGCTCTAAGGAAATTAAGGGAATAATGTAAACAGAAGAAAACACAGTTCTTTCTTAAAGGCAAAAAGAGAGAATTACAGATAACTGAGCTTTTAAGAGGTTTACAAAAAAATTTCCTTCGCAGGCATTGAGAGGGAAGGAGGGGGACGTGATTATCTATGAGCAATATTTTATTACAGCCAAAAGGACATCTAGCCCTTCAGTTGAACAGAAAAATTAAAAATTACATTATGAAGCTAAATACTCCTTCTAGAATGACTGTATAAGTAGCTCAGGTAGTGTTTGCTGGGAACCCAGAAAATGAGGAGATTAATTAGTAATTAGTTGGGAAAATATGGTGTAAGTATCGTCTCTGCCTTGTAAAATCGTGTAACTATGTTTTCCAGGCTAAAACTGAGGAACTGCAAGCCTGAGACTAATTTCACCTTCTCATTTCCTGTGTAATTTGTGAAGTTGTGAATGCATTTTCTCCTGCACCTTATCTGTTCCCTAGTCAGGATTTTTACAGCTCAACAGAGAAAAAAATCCTCTTGGGAGAGGAACCTAATGAGTAGGGATGAAAACAGATTTTTAGACACCTCTGCGGAGCAGTGGATGTTCTTATGGATTTCTTACTCCTGTGGCATTGCTCCCATCCATGTATATATGTTATTGTCCCATTTGGACTCTGATTTTATGCTTCTTGCCTTAAACCTGTAGTAGCAGACCTTTAACTGATCTTCCAACACATTCTGTAACAGAGGCTTGTAATATCTTCTGTACAAAATTAGCCTCCTGTAAGATATGAGCTGAGTCACTGTGAAATATACACTATGTCTGTGGAGAATAAGGTATGGAATTGTATAATTTAGCGACTGTCTTGGAAAGCGTGTGCCGTCAGAGACAAGGGAAGGCTGCAGGGGCAGCCATTTTTGTGGTGTTTCCTAAAGTGTGTGTGCTCAGTTTTGTAAGCTTGTGGCTTCTTCAGCCAGTGCCACCTTGGTGTAGCTGCAGGTTTCAGACCTGTGGATCCATAGCGCACAGTTGTGTTGTTCAGATGGGGAAAAAGATTGGTATTCAGAATATAGTAAAACCATCAGAATTGCACATAGTTTTTTCTGGTTTGCAAATGATGTTACTGCAGTTCCACCTTTCATAAACTGTTGTGAGGTTTTTTTCAGATTTTTCTTTTTTTAGAAATGGTGATTATTCATAGAAGAATGCTAAGGTGAAAACATGTTAAAACTTCATTTATGCTTAAAAACTTCTTTACCAGATCATGCAGTCAGACTTACTTACAATAAAACACCTCTTTTCTACTTTAGTTTAACAGCTGGACTAAATCTATCATACATACGGCTGCTTATACGTATGGAATTGTTGTCAAGAAAGTCTAGAGCTCTTTGTTCACAGCTGTTGAAGGAAAAAAACCAGAAGAAAGCAGGTTGTCCGTATGCAAGATTGCATCCATCTGCTTTTTTTTTTTCATGACATGCAAGAGTCTTAGTCAAGGTGCCTGTTTCCTTCATTTGCATCCGATCAGCACTTGCCTTGCATGGTGTGTTCCCCACTCCTGCTACCAATTTAAGGTGGAATGCCTCTACCTGTAAGTGGCATTGCACATTTGCCACATGAATGGTATTTCTTAATGATGTTTTGAAAGAGTACTGTGGATCTGCGAGGGGCACAAGTATAAATTGAGAAATCTGAGAGAGATCAGAGGTATTTTGTGCTAGATTTACATGAAAGTGGCACTGAGGAAGTTAGTATGGCTTGTAGATGCTAGAAATTCAGGACAAGTTAAGGAAAGTGTTAATGGCACAGTAAAAATTGTCCTGTATTATAGTATTTTAGCTAAAAAAGAATGAACAGAAAAAGAACCTGTAGAATACTTTCATTCCACTCTCATTTTCATAAGAGTTTTGTTGGAAGGTATTTCAGCACCATGGAGAATCGCACTTAATGTATTTTTGCTTCACAGAGAATAAAGTAGCATTTGGCAATATACCTCAACTCAGTGAGTAAAGTGCAAGATTTTTGCAATGACATCTAGGTTTATATATGAATTTGGGTTTAGCCTCTGTTCTCTACTACCACAAATCCACTTCAGGATTAGAAGAATGCATTGAAATTTGTCAGGAAAGCCTGTGGGTCTGATTTTCAGTGGTAGTTGGCACTGTTATCTTACCTAAAAAGTATATTTTGTCCCTTGCAGATGTTTGCTTAATAAATGTCTGAGCTTAAAGTAACTAGGGATTTGCAAAGTTGTAAAAAACAGAAATAAGGCTAGACAAGTAGAGAGATATGATTTAGGGTCTTGGGGAGACTATTGCTTTATTTAAGTCCGAGTACACATTTCCATTGGCAATCAGGGGGTACAGGCAGTGGCTTTGCTAAGCAAGGTTGCCATTTATACTATAAAGAAATGGGAAACAGCTTTGCTCATAAACTGAGCACTACATTTTTTTTGGTAAGTAAAAAGAAAACTCACTTGTCAGATAGTACATACTGAGTCGAAAAAGGGGTTCTTTACTGCCTGTGTTACAAATGAGTAAATTTTAGTTAGTGTTTACTCTTGACTTTACCACTGGGAAAGTGTGAAGGAGCCCTAACTAGTATAACAGCAAATGAGTAGCAACGCCTAAGACAATAAAAATAATCATGTGACAGGGAGAATAGTGAGTAAGGAGAAGGTGCTAGAATGATGAATGGGAAGCAAACATATAAGATAAGATTTTAATGGATTTATAACTAAAACTGAAATCATATGAAAGTGAATGACAATCAAAGGACAGATCTACAAGTTTGGAGTATTCTTTCATTCTTTAGCAGCTGAGCTGTGGTCTGTTTACAGTCTCCCATTTTTCAGATGGTGAAGAACCCAGATATGATATCTCCTCCTTCTCAGATACCCCTTCTGATCCATGATGAAGAGCAAATTAGGAACTGTTAGGACAGAGCATTTAACAATTATATGCAGTTTCATTCTGTGATTTAATTCAATGACTTTATGTAGCAGATGTTTTTGAAGTATCTCCTGGATGTCACTGGTTAAGCAGACCGTGAATAACACTGAAAGCTGAGGCAAGTGTTCTGCTTGGAGCATAGTAGTATGCATCTATTTTTTGACAAACAAAAAGGGATTTCAGAAGCAATTTAATTCACACCTAGTTAATCATAAACTAACATAAAAACAGGGATTAGTATTGTATACTGTGGGGAAGAGCACTGTTAAATTTGAATACCTGATGATTACATGCAAGCTCAAACTTCCACAGGTATATAACAAGTAATATTGCTTTTCTGCAGGTAACCTTAATTTAGATTACAATTTTGTCTAGTGGGAAAATAGCAGATGAGAAATCTACACTGAGGAAAATTCTGTAGTAGTAAAACACTGTGAGAACATCAGTATAATAAATATGAATATAATGTAAACAATTAACATTCAGTGTTTAGCTAGCTGACACTTCTGAAAAGACCTAGAGTAAAAGCAGTACCTAGTTATGTTGCCTCTGGCAGTGTAGCTTAGACCTATAGGGGACATGGGGGATTCTGCTGTTTTGAGCCATACTGTGGGAGGAAATCATGACTTCAGCTGTTGCTGCTGCCGACCTGCTCCATATGTGTGCGCTTACCTGGGAGTGAGAAGGTGCCATGGCACAGTAGTGGCAGCTCTTATCTATGAACAGGGTAAAAAAAAAAAGAAAAAAGAAAAAAAAAAAAGTGCTAGGAACTGAGATCCTCCTCAGGTCTCTGCGCAGATGTGTACTGCAAATTGTTGTATGTTCATATCCCCTTCAGTGCCAATTAGCTACAGCTAAATGCTGTTGTATTTAACTTTTTAAGATATGGTTTGACTTTTTCTTCTCTGTGGCTCTTCTGCTGCATCCCAGTTATAGCTGTGATGGTGGTCATTGCAAGCAGCAAAGTAGCAGTTTGCATGGAATGAGTTCTGAATTAAATTAAAGCTTAATGGCTGTGGTTATAAATAATTTTAAATGGATGGATTAATGTAGAAAATTGAACTTTAGAGAAGAAGGAATTAATCTTATCAGAAAACAGTGCATTTGTTATAATTTTTCAATAAGATATTTTTTTACCACATTCGAGGTGTAGATCTTCATTAAAGACCCTTATGAATGTGCCAGTCAATCTTGAAGCCAATCAGAAGTCAAAGGTCTGATGATTATACTTTTTTCATTAATTTAAAATAAAGATATGTAAACTACTGCCAGATAACTCCATTGTTTATCTGAGGGATTTTTAATGTGTTCCAAAGCAGCAGTAAATCTTTACTCTTTCATGCATACCTCATGGTTATCGCAAATCCATATGCAATAGGTTTTGTACTGTTCCTAAGTATTCAAAAAACTCACATGTGCTTTCAACTATGTATTCTGTAATTTTACAGTTCTGTCACCTAAATTGTCTTAACGCTGTGGTACCTTTCTTACATGATGGCTTAACATTCATGCAAGATCATTACTTTTTTCTTTTTTTTTTTTTCCTGACAAGGTGCTGCTTTCTGTATCGCCATTATTACATATATCTGAAAAATCCATTCCTTAAAACATTCATTCTTATTTCACATCCCTGTACACCTTTCATACAGGCATGTAAGGAGTTTCCTAGCAGTGTTTCTGGGGCAATCACTGAATTCCCCAAAGCATTCATAGGTATTAATGTTATTGAAAAAGTACAGATTTCCTGAGTGGTATTATCTTTTGAAGAGTAGATGACATCATGTGCTCACCCCTGCAGACTTATAAAAGTCTTCAGTCGATACTAACTTTTGCTGACTTTCTTTTATGCAGACCAGAATTGAAACCGCCATGTGGCATACTGGTTTCCGTTTTTGGAGGAGGATTTGTAGAAAGTCATACAGCAGAATTTAATTGTAACCCAAAATTTCAGTAAGGTCTGTTACTAATGGCACAGTTTTGAGCATGTTTCCACTTAGAAAATGTGAACTAGGGTGTGTGGTGTCTTATTATCCATCTACTTTTCTTTACCAAGCATTAAATGAGACATTTCCTTTCTTCTGAATAAAGAAAGGTGATCTAAAATAGGAGAAATGTATAGATAGTTATATACTTAATTTTCCTAAACCATGGACAAAAACTTCAGCTGATACAGCAGGACTTTTGTGAGAGACGTTGTCCTGAGTTCTCATTCTCTTCAGTTTTCTCTGGTCTTTATTTGGACCACCTCTGAATTTTCATTTCACGTTGTTTTTTTGTTAATGTTACCCTCTTACAAATGCAAGTACTGTTAACTTACTGTCTGCAATAGGTTATGTTTGTGTGTATATGTTTATGGAGAAAGAACTAGCCAAAGTGAGGTTTTTTAGTAATCTTTGAGTGTGCCATGGTAGAACCTTGCTCACTTGATTTAAGAGTGATGGGTCTCATTACTTTCTTCATCTTGGCTACAACTTCTGAATCTTTGGTAGATATCTCCTGAGTAATGATTGTGTGTATTGAACCAACAGCTCAGGTTCTTTAGCAGGTTTTGGTGGTGTGCTTGCTACTTCTCTGACTAATGGCATAATTTCTTTTTCTTTTGCCAGTTCCTTGCTTTTATTTAATACTGAAGGCCTTGTTACCAGAACAAGAGATAAGACTGCTTTAAAAATATTTTTTAGAAGATCTATATTTGCCAAATATGCAAATGTGAAAGGCAGACCTTGCCACAGATATCTTTCAGTCAAGGAGCAGGATTAATGAAATAGCAGAAGAAATAAATGAAACATGGAACGGTGAATATTAAGCTTCTGTAATTGCTGGAAAACTCAGTTATATTCATATTCTTTACTATGATCCACATTTGGCCCATGCATGTTAGGAGGACAATGGCAGGAAAACAAATAAAACCCCTTGAGTTATGGTGTCAAACAATTAGGTGAGGAAAAAACTATGTTTAAATGTAAAAAATACTGCAGACTCCCCCTCTGTGTCTTCAGGGTTCTTTCAGAGTAAGATTTTCTGTTTAGTCTAATGGTCACCTGAAATCTTACAGCCTTGCAGAAAGTAGTAAATGCCAGAGGTGTCATCAGCAGCCAGCAAGTCTGTCAGATATACTTTACTCATGTCCCAACCTGTAAAATATCTGATCTGGCACATCCTTTGACATTTTGGGATGTCTAGCCTTTTCTCACCCTGTAATTCTGCTTGCTGGGCTTGCCCTACATGGTATTGACACACGCAGCAAAAATTGAATGACTGTTTATTGGAGTGATGAAAGCAGCTGCCTGTGATAACATGGGAATAGACTTCATGATCCAGTAGATCCTTTTCATATTCTGTGTTTTCTGTGTATATGGGATTCTGGCTTTAGCTTAGTGTGTTCTGAATAGCAATCTAACAACTTCTTAGAAGGTAAAGTGCAGACTGGCTCCAGCTGACTTGTTAAATCAGAGCCTATGCAAGGATTAGCCATTTCAAACGGCAAAGATCTACATCCTTCCTTTCCCTACTACATTATTCCTCCCTGCGTGAGCCCAGTCACTGACCCTGCACCTCTCCTCAGTGTTCTCCTTCTCCTTCCACCCCCAAGCTTGCTTTATTCCTTGACCTTGACCACGCAAACAGCAACTGTTTCTAGAATGTCATCTCTTTGGTTCTTGCAGTCCTCCAAACAACTAGCAGAACTGGCTAGGGGACAGGGCAGCCCTTGAAGCTGGATACCATTTACCACCTTCCTCTGACTAGTGAGTCCCTGCCTTCTCCGTGTTTGCAGAGTGTGAGTGTCTCAAGTGCAATAAGATGTCTCGTTCTCCACAGGAGGACATCCCTCCCTAGAGATGGGGTCACATTTTGCACATTTGAAATTATTTACTTTTATTGTTCCTGCTTTGAAACTCTATGTCCTGGATGTAAGAATTTGTCCTAATCTGTGGTGGAGATGTATAAGGAGTCGCAGAACAGGATGGAAGCTTTGGTACTGCAATGCGGTTGCAAGTGAGCCTCCTTACTGAGAAAAAATTCATTGAGAGACACATGCCCAGGCCACAGTCTTGTCAGTTATGTTACTCAAAGTGTTTCCTTTGGTCTCTTTAGACAGAGATGCATAAAAAACACTCACAAAAGAGATGAGAATGCTACTTTTTATCTCTCTAACATTTTTTTGAGCTTTGGCAAATTGCACTGTTGTTCCTTTTGTCTTTGTGCAGTGTCCTCCTGCACTTGCCTTAGGCTCGTCTTAGATGCTGCTCTGTATGGCTAACCTTTTTTTAATGTATTTTGCCAAGACGCATTCTCTCTTCTCTAGGTTACTCTTCAAAATACTCCTACTCCAGAAGGTGTGTAGATAAGTGCTTCATTGCACCGAGATAGCAATCACTTGAACAGCTGCAAAGTATAACCACTGGAGCTCTGTGGTGAGTTGACCCTGACCGGCAGCTAAGACCCCTACCGGTTGCTCACTTGCTCCCCTATGCCTTCCCCTCAGCAGGGTGGTGGAGGGAATGGGAAAGTCAAAAAAAATGTGGGTCAAGATGAAGACATGTTAATAAGAGAAGAATAAGAAAACCAACCCACAAAAAACCCAAGTGATGCAAAGGCAATCACTCACCA
>Ga0181612_137051_pt1 | contig 16869 bp, 9 predicted proteins | sample HoacroProtozoa21_FD_119630 | JGI IMG/M metagenome (GOLD analysis project Ga0181612, IMG submission 119630) | Hoatzin crop microbial communities from Cojedes, Venezuel. Combined Assembly of Gp0051906, Gp0051904, Gp0051908
CCCGAGGAGGGGTGTGGAGTGGCTGTTTGTATGTGTGTTCAGCCTGGAGTGGGTAACACGGCCTTGGTAACGTGGCAGGGTGGCTCGGAAACCGGCGCCGTGACCCGTATCCTGGTGCCGAGCTTGGGATGCTCGGGGGTGGCCCTGCCAAGCCTGGAGCTGCTTGGGAGGGGAGGGAGCAGTGGAAATGCAGGGGAGAAGAGGACCCCAGCACCCATGTGTCCTCTGCCGTGGCTTTGGGAGGGAGGAGGAGGAGATGTGGTCTCTTGGGTGGAGATGCCTGGCAGAGTCCTGAGTTCACATCGCCGCCTCTGCAGTGCGTGTGGTGGGGAGCGGAACAGGGGAAATCGGATCGAGACGCCCGTTCGTCCCGATCAGCGGTCTTTACTTACGGCCGCGTTTGAGCACGCCTCTTACTGAAAGGGCATCTGCTGTTCGATTCAATGTCCCGGCGCTCTTCAAATCGGGAGGGGAGGAGGAGGTGGTGGTGTGAGCGTGCACGTCCACCACCCGCCGTGACAAACCCAGCAAGCCAGGCTGCGAGCCCGCTGCATGCAGCCCAGCCTGGGGCAGGGTCCCGACGAGCTCTGCTGGGTGATGCTGCGGTGGTGCTGTGTAATGCAGTCACATAAATCACGTTAAATCAGATAGAGCAGTGACACGCTCTGGTTTGAACTTCCCGAGCGAAGCTGCGGAATCCAGAACTTTCCGTATTTTCAGGCATTCGTAATGAAGCTTCAAATGCAAAACTTAAAAATTGCAGCAGTCTAGAACAGTTCTGGTTTTGTGGATTGCCAAGAACAATTTTAACATCTTGATTTTCGAAACACACTTTTTTTCCATTAAAAATGTTCCAGTACATTATTTCCAAAAGAGAAGCAGACCTTTAGAAAGCATGAAATAATTTGAGGCAGTTGTATTCTTAACAAATCTTGGAAAATTTACAGAACATTTCATATTTTTTCTTAATATACAAGTAACTTGGCATATAGAATTTAAAGATTAAAAACATGTTTTTCTCTTGCCGTATTGTTGTTGCAGTTGTGGTGAAAGTCTCCGACAGAACTATTTCAGCAACCATTTCTAATTAACTCATGGCAGCATGCCCGGTGTGCACACATTCACGCTCTCTCTCCCTGTGTATAGACACGCATCTCTAAGAGAGCAACAGCTCCTTACAATGAAATAAATTGAGTGATTACATTAGTTGACACAAATGTTCTCTAAAATAGCCCATTTAATTTTATTTAGGCATTTCCTGACTGATGTCTCCTTAGTTTGTAATAAATAACCTATTGTAAGACTTGCTAACGGGAGACTTTGTAGTGTGGTAGATTACAAGGTTAAATTATTAAACTTGTCAGCTACACAGTCTTGCTTAGACTGTGACTTGCAAATGCAGCATAAAAAGGTAAAACCAAAAACCCGCAGGAATGCAGATGTACGACGATACACCTTTACGTGCTTTGCTTCAGTTTGCATTTTGTGGGATTGAGATGTTTGAGTAGATGCAGTAACGAAAGATCCAGGAAAAATGGTACGTGGTGAACTTGGTTTTGTGTCTAGGCACAGTGTTATTCTTTCTCTCCTCCCATATAGGAATTTAAAGATCCGTGGCTGAATACAGTTAAAATTTTTTAAATGCAGATGTTTATTTTACTACAAATTGATAAAGAAAAGCTGCGTGGCTTGGTGTTTCTTGGTCTATAGCTGCCTTTTAAGCCGTGGTGGTCAGGCAGGAGGATTCCTGGAACATCCACGGACCCAGCGCGGCCGGGAGTGCCAGCGGGAAGCTTAGGGGCACCCCCGGCCGCCTTTGCTCTGGGTGCTGCTCTGCTGAGCCCAAAGGCGCTGCTTGTGGGTTTTCCAGTGGGGCTGCAGAGAACGGGAGCCATCGGAGGGCTGAGAAGATGCCGCTCCTTTGCTTCGCATTACTCGTTGTCGTTATCCATTATATATCGGTGTATTTCAGTGAAATTCAAGTGCTATTTAAAACGTGCCTTGGTTTTGTTGGCTTTAAAAAAGCTGCTCATGTGCGCTGGCAATGGGTTTTTTCTCAGTGACTGATCCAGGTACTTGGTAACTTTTTCCAGAATCAGCGTGACTTAGAGCTATGTGTACTTTTCTGAAGAAAAGGAACCCACTCAACATGCGCACATTTTAACTTAAGTGTTGGGTTTTTTTTTTAGTGTACGTAATTATTATCTATATAAATGGTAAAGTCTCTGTGGTTGAGTAAGATAATGAGAGTAGTGAAGGAATATGTTGGACCGCAAATGACAGTTCTTCTACACTCATTGTCCGTGCTTGGAAATGTCAGGTTTACAGGCAACTCATTTCTTCGTGTCTGTGTTATGTTTTTACAAATCGTGTGGCAGTTGCAAGAACTAGGTTCAAGGTGATGTATCAGGCAGCCAGTAGTAGGGACTATAGGTAGTTTCCTGTCGTTTAACTTCAGCCAGAGAAAAGTTAAGCACCTGCTCTATTGTTAAACCTCTATAGACAAGGAGGATGTCTGTTTGTCTGTGCTAGATAAACAGATTAAGGAGGGTGAGGCGAATCACCTGTGGATTTGTCTTTGTGGACATGCAGCATCCAGACAATTAGCTCAAAGATAGCAGCTAGCTTTGAGATGGCTAATGTGAGGTGCAATTAATCCTGTGCTAACAGGATCCCCTGTATTGGAAAGGGACAGTGTTACACATTTGAGGGTGGCACTGAAGAGCACCGTAGTCAGAAGCTGAAAGCAGCTTGCAGTATGGGTATTATTAATATACATTCCCAATATCTGCAAAAACATATTTTTGGACTGCTGTCACCAGTTTGTATCCTCCCTGTCATTTTAATGACTTATCATAACTGATACATGTTTGTTTTTGTGAATAACCCAAAGTGGGAGTGAAGTGATTCACTTGGAAAGTAGAAGCTCAGTTACTTGGGTGGCACGCAGAGAACAAAAATGCATCCTGAGGTTTGCAAAGGTGGATACAGAAGATGCACTGCTTAGGTGGTTCTCTTGTAAACAGGAGGTGGGAAATGGAAAAGCTGGGTTATGAACACTAGGCTTGAAGTCAGCTTCGTATTTGTAGTCAGTTTTTTTGAAGCTTGTGTACCTTGTGAAGTGGTAATGTTTAGTGTCCAGATGCATGCTGCTCAACTGCTATTCAACAAGACTTCTAAGCATTTCCGCTACAGGGGTTCATTCTTTTTTAAAATTATTTTCTTACACTATTATTTTTCCAGAGTTTAGACACTTGAGGTTTCTAATCTCCCCGGTGGGATTATTTTTTAAGACTGAGAAAAACTCTTTGAAATTTCTTTCAAAACAGGAAGGGAAATTATGCTTCATTTTGTCAACAGTATTTGACACTGCTAGCCATTGAGATATTGCAGTAATCTAGTAAGGAATATGTATCTTGGAGATAATTTCTGAGATAAACATGCAAATCTGCATAGAAGTTGAATAACTATTTTTTTCCTAATTTTTTAAAAGCAAAAGTTTCGAAATATTAGTTGGTCTATATGTGGTGATGTGTTTTCCCCAAAATAAACTCAATGTGCTAAAAAGCTAAGCTTTCAGTCGTGCTCCCTGTATTTCAATATGCAAAATGAGAGAGGGTCGTCAGCCTTGTCCAGCGGGCCCGTTGGGCAGGGGACCTGGGCACCGCTCGGGGCAGTGCAGCGGAGCCGGCCAGCCCGGTCTAGTTTTGGCCTCTTTTGCCCTCAGAAACCTAAGAAAGGTGGCCTATGGTACGGCCCGTAGTAAGCCGACCTTTTTCCGTGGTGTGGGGCGCGCTTATCGGGGGAGGCAGCAATGCACACGGGGTCACAGACGGTTTGGGGATTGCCTTGCTCTGGGCCAAGTCGTGTTTCCTGTCTTCATCATGTAATTTTCAGGAAAATCCGTTGAAGTCTTTAATCTATAATTAGGTTTATAAGCTGCTTTACACCTTTTGGATTTCTTTTTTTAAAGAATGGAATACAACGTTATGCTTCCAGGAACCTTTCTGAGATGTTTTCCCCAGAAAGCTTTCCTGGAGCTTTCCTATTTATTTCCTTTTTCTTTCAGTTTTTTAAAACTGGTACATAAAGATACCATTTCCATCCAGAAGTGAACTGAAATTACCTGGTACAAGTGACTGTGACTGTGTTATATAAGAAGAATTTTTTCCTGGCAGCACTGAGCATAAACATTTTTCAATAGGCTAAAGTCAATATGTATTTCTGAAATTAGATTCATACAGTAGGTTTTTCTGCCTTTTTTTTTTTTTAAAAAATAAGTTAATTAAAATGTCACTCCATTTTCATGTGTTAATACATGAACATTTGGCAAAATGAATCACTTCTGTCACCAGCCGATGGTGTGAGGCAGTTCTCTGTGAATGCCCCGATTTGCCTCGGGAGAAGTTACAGCCTGGAGGGACGGGGATTTTTGTACTTCACTGTATAAGCGTGTGTGTATATGTATCTACCTATCTATGTGTATCTGTGTGTGCATGTGCGTGCATACGCATCATACACAAGGAGTGTTGTCGCACAGCATTCCTTTCATGTTTGAGAAGCACCCTTCTGTGTGCCTCCTCTGCCCAAGTGTCATTTCTCCTCATTGCTTCCTCATTTTCAGGTATTTATTACAAACGTACTCTACAGACTTTTTTTTTTCCTCATAAGAATTTTAATTTTAGAAATATTCAGATTCAGACTTTTTTCTTTGCTTTCTGTACTACGATCTTAATAGCTATTGCCAGATCTTTAAAGATACCTATAGGAAGTTCTTTTCATTGGAAATGCAGCAGCATTAAATAGCCAGTAAATATATTATCAATGTGCTATAGGTAAGCAGTTTTCTTTTGGAGTCATTTCTGGGTGTTCTGGGGAATTTTGGTTCCCCTAAATTGACCTAAGGGATTTTGCTGTCGTGTTTTCTACTGATGAGTTCTGGTTTCCCTCTTCAGCTCCCCATAGCGCAAGGTTTTGGAGGACTCGCTGCTGGTCTGTATTCTTGGGAGGGATGTCCTTCGGTATCTATCATGACCCAGTAGTCTACAGGTGCTGAAGTATGTCCTTCTGCTCTGTACAAGCCCTGGTGACTCCAGGCAGTAAGCTAGAGGCATAGAAAAGTTCGGTCATCTCTAAACCATTTCTGTTGTTTTTTAACAAAGCTGCTCATACAGAATGCACTAAGAAAAGGGGAGAAATGGTAACAAATACCATCTTTATTTTAAAATTCTTTCAGACCAGGGGGATCTTTAAGAATTTACACATTTGGCTCAGCTGTAAGTTTCTTGTCATCCTTATGTTCATTTAAGGAAGTTCATATATATATTTGTAGGAGATACATTCTGGAGCTTAATGCAAAGGTTTGCAAACTTCCTGGCTCTCCATAGAGCCAAAAACATGCAGTTCTGTGTCTGTCTGTGTTTTTTGTGGATTTCACTGTTATATCTTGGCAGTTCTGTGGTCTTCCCAAATTCTGCTTCAGTGTACATACGTCTCAGTTCTGTTGCTGTTTTTTTTTTTTCCTCTTATATATTGCTGTTCCTTCACAGTTACATTTTTAATGTCTAGCACTTGTTTTATTTTCCAAAGCAGAAGTTATCAGTAATTTATGGTACTGTTTTTACCACACTTATGTTTTGTATTTTTTTTTTCCCCGTTCTGTAACCTGAGGCATGTTTTGGCCATTTCTTGTTCCTCTGCTTGGGGTAATTTTGTAGAAAGACAGCTACTGCATATACACCACCCCAGAATACCTCCTATTATTTTTCTATTTAGACATTTAGGGGGGGTCTGCAGAATTTTAGTCATAAAGCTGCTGCGGAAATGGGACTTCTGGAAGACCAGCTTTCTGAAAGCGTTTGCATGACTTTTCTGTGTATATGCAGTTCTTTTAAGATCCTTTATATGTTCTTGCTTACGGTGGGTAAATAGCATACAAAATCTTTGTTCACGAATAGTTTTTTAAAATTAACAAATGCTTTTGTGCTTGTACTGAATGTCATCCCCTCCCTTACAGATGTAGAGAGAAGAAGTATGATTATTACAGCCTGCCGAAAACCTCTGTTGTGATAGCTTTTTATAACGAGGCTTGGTCAACACTCCTGCGAACCGTTCATAGTGTTCTAGAGACATCTCCAGACATACTTTTGGAAGAAATTATCCTTGTAGATGATTACAGTGACAAAGGTAGGAAGAATAATTCTAAATAATGTTGATTGTTGATGGGTTTTTTTGGTCAGCCAGTCCACAGGAGAAAAAGATACGCTGTTTGGGTAACATACCATAAAATTGTACAACATAGGCATCTAGTTGAAAAATAGTTTTTCTTGTAGCGTGCCAGTGAAAAATTTGACTTCTGGACCAAGTTTAGTTTAGAATGGGGAAGCACGTTTGCTATGTTTAACATGAGTGCTTGCATATATAGATAACCTACAGTCTGGTTGGAGCATTTCAAGTTTCTTAATTTGAGCAAGTTTCAGTTGCTCCGAGGTTGCCCTGGTATCTAGTATGGTGAGAGCTGCCTGATTACCTGTTTTCATTTGAATTATGAGAGACAAGCACACTTGTGGAATTTTCCACTGCACACGAACTGTGTTAAGAATAAACCTACACAGAAAAAGTTTTACATAACATTTGAGAAGCACTTAACAATTAGAAAGTGAATTACAGAGCCAAATATGAAGCATTCTATTTCTTGAAAGTAACTGTGACTTGTGTTCATCCAAATTCTGCCCTTTTTACTTGTCCCTTCTTAATTTGGACTGTATAGCAGAATCAGAGTTCAAAATGCCGATATCTTTCAGGCACTGCTAGAAGTAATACGCTGCTGAAAAAAGAGCTTTCTGTAACATGACATAAACCAATCATTCCAGAACTATATTCTTCCTTTCTTTTTTTTTTTTTTTTTTTGTTTTTGCTTGTTACAGAGCATTTAAAGGAGACTCTGGAAAACTACGTGGCTGGCTTACGCAAGGTGCGTCTCATCCGCGCAAATAAGCGAGAGGGGCTGGTTCGAGCCCGGCTGCTGGGGGCATCTGTGGCGAAAGGAGACGTCCTGACCTTCCTGGACTGCCACTGCGAGTGCCATGAGGGCTGGCTGGAGCCGCTGCTGGCGAGGTGAGGCTGGTTCCCTGTCCCGCTGCAGGAGGATGAGAGACAGCGTGGCACGCTTCTGCAGTGGAAAAAATGGCTCTTGGTAGGCGTCTGGTGAAGTTCGCCAAAGTCTGGCCCCCAAGGCACCGTGAACGTTTGGTTCATGGTGGGGGGGTAGCAAATGGAAATGCGAGAGGTCAGGAGGTGGGTTTTTGTTTTCTCCCGAGGACTGGGCTGCTCCTTTTTCTTCAGAGAAGGGAAAGTTTTGTTTTCAGGGAGAGGAATCCTCCCCCAGCTTTGAAACTGCCTTGGGAAAGGTGGCTCCTTCTGTCAGCTTGGGTGGTGGGTGAGAAGGTCTGGGAAAATGCGTGCCCTGGGACATCCCCGGTTGCAGGGCACCGTACACCTAAGCAGGCTGGAAGAGAAGTCAATAAACGCCGTCTTCCCAGTCCTGAGCTAATCCATCTCTCTCCAGCTGGAGAAAGATTTCCAGAAGCACACACTATCATGAGGCGTGCGAGTCTTCCTTATTCCTAGTGGAACTTGTGTTCTCAAACTCCCCATGTCCATTTGAAATTGTATCTGGAATAATATTTTAATTTTTTTTTTCTTAAAATTGTCATATTGAACTTGTTTCTAAATTTCATACCGAGTATATTCCAGATAACTGTGGGGTAACCATGAACAGTATAGGTAGTACAAAAAAGGAAAAGGGGTGAGAATTGAAAAATAAGCATGGTTCTAACGACTGTCTTCTGAAGAAACAGTACATAACTGTAAAGAAGATTCTGTAACTTCTTCACTTCTTTAGCAAACCACTAGATGGCAATCTTTAGGAAGGATTCGGATATTTTTAAGTGTAACGAATCACCTTCTGTAAAAAGTTAGCCCTGAATGTGCCTTGGAATTTTTGCGCTTCCTGCTGCAGATGCAGACGTACATCTCTAAGGGGATGTTTGCGCGGCATATCTCAACTCAAGTGTATGCAAGCAATACAACAGTGTTAGCAGGTTGCAGGGCAAACATAGTTGTATTTGTAAGCTGCCTGTGCATTGTACCATCGAGTTAATTCTTAACTTACAGAAAAGGTGACGGCTTTTCACTTATGTGGTGTCTTTCTTAACTGAAATCTTGTGCCAGATACCTAATTTTTACTTCTTTTCCTTTACAGGGACAACTAAGCGTTTTTACATTTTGCTGGAAAATTTTTTCCTCTGTGCATGTATCATTCCCATTGCTATGTACATAAGCTTTATGCAAGTGAGACAGGAGATAGCAATATTTGTATAAGCAAGAGGTGTCTAAGCCTTGTGTAGAGAAGCTTACTAAAGAGTGGTTTAGGAGAAAAGCCTTACCTGGAGCTTGTGTGCTTGAAATTGATCTCTCCTGGTACTGAGAGGCCTTTCCAGAAGCTGAAGTGAAGGCAAAGGATCCCATGGCCTTTTGTAAGGGCAAATGGTTTTGGAAGGGAATGCAGAAAACCCTGCATGGTACTAAGAAATGGGAGGAAGGAGTTTGTCTCCTTGCAGGAGTAGACCTGCAAGCAATGTTGTCAGCTCTGATGTATTCTTGGTATGATAAAGATCTTAACTATCTTTACATCGGCCTTGCTGACAGGTGTGTCATTCCACAGTACTATCTTGCTTCTCCTTTTTGTCTCCTGTGTTGTCAGGTTTTCTGAAGGCCTCCTTCGTGTATGTTTCACTGTTGGAGATCTAATTCCTGTGTTGCATGTTTGTTTTTTGATGGGTTTTTTTGTTTACGCTCATGGCTTCTTTTTGAGTTACTGTTGTAGTGCTCAGTATAACTTTTTGCAGATGATCACAGTTACAAGAACAACCATGAGCCAAGAGCCTAGCTACCTTATTCATCCTTGCAGAATGATAGTCATGCTGCTTTCTAAATATCTTGAATGCAGCTACCCGTACAAAACAAAATAGATGTTTTTGTTGAGAATGCTGTGCTGGATATGGCAGCCAAGCCAGATGCTGAATGTGTTATCTCAAGCCATCTGGCAGACCTCACTTCCACTGTCCAGGAAGACTGATGTTTGCCAGGTGCCTGCAGCTGACTCCATCCTGATGCATCCTCGGCAAGAAATTGGTGGTTATTCTTGTAGCTGTCCTTCCCTTGCATTGCAGCATGAGTTGAAAAGGAGCAAAACTTGGCATTTGGTAGTTGTAAGCATTCTCTGTTCTTGAGAGTTCTAGTTTTTGAGAGGTGTTTCTAATGGAAATCACTCTTTTCTTTTAAAATCGTGTTAGGATTGCGGAGGAAGAATCGGCTGTCGTCTGCCCTGTCATTGATGTTATTGACTGGAATACGTTTGAGTACTTGGGAAATGCTGGTGAGCCACAGATCGGCGGGTTTGACTGGAGACTGGTGTTCACTTGGCATAGTACCCCTGAAAGAGAACAAAAACGGAGGAAGTCCAAGACTGATGTGATAAGGTTAATTTTTATGCATCTTATGAAACTATGAAGTTACAAGTACTTTTGACTTAACTTGGGAATGCAAGGTGCTGAAAAATATTTGAGAAATGAATATGTTACTAAAAATTATGTATCTTTAGTTCTCCTTTTTTCCCAAAATAGTTCCTGCACACTATGCTTCTGAAAAAATACTGCACTAAAACCTGAAACACCTGCGTGATCTTCCATATGGAATCCTTACTGCACAAGCAGTCTCTGGACTCGGGCAGGCAAACTCCCACAGATTCTTACCAGCACATGGAAAGGTTGTAGCTGATTAACTAATACTAAAGGATGTCCTCTGTGCAAAGCAGAGAGATCCACGTTGTAAAAAATGTATCATGGTCAATGATGAGAAAGGGGAAAAAAAAAAATCGTCAACCCATAAGAAGGCAGAAGTAATTTTGAAGACTTCATCTGTGCCGTAGTGATGGTGGTGGTTCCTTGCTCTGTTTTCAAAGGTGAACCAGTTTGCCAGTTCTTCACTGGGCTGAAATGGTACAGCTCTACCCACCACAGTTTCTATGAAGGGCTAATTCACAGGAGCTCATGCAGATGTCTTCCTTGTGGGTTTTAGTTTTATTTTAAGACAAGTTGCCATCAGTCGGTATTATCTGTCACTCCATACTGTGTTTTTAGGAGAGATAAAGTAAGAGTACGAACAACGCATCTGGAAAATGGATACTGTACACAAAGTCCTGATAGCTGAGGGTCTGCTACAGTTGCTGTGTTTCAGTAGTGTATTGTAAGAAATGAAGCAGTTGTTTGGCATTTTTAACATCATGATTTTGTTAGTCTTTGGTTTTATGTCTAATCTGTTATCTTGCAGACTACAATAAACACAGAATTCTCTCAGAATTTTCTCAGTCTTTTCTAGGTTGCTTATCATGGTAATAATACCCAATACTTCATGAATATTAATGAACTTATCCTCAACTGAGAGAAGAGAACTTTTTTTTTAAAAAAAAAAAACAACACAGGAAAAGGGAGGTAGTAATTCAGTCATCCTCCTGGAAAAAAGTTTCAAAATAGAGTAAATGTGTTTGAAGCCTTTAGCTTAAATATGATGCTTTTCTTCTCCACGACATATCTTTGGCATGCCAAGGGGATAACAGTGAGGGATAAAGCTTCACAGTAGCGCAAGGACTGTGAGTTTGGCCAGTGTCTGGAGAAGGCAGCAGTGCTGAGAGTCATGTCACCGACAGCTGTGTTTGGAAAGAGACCTCTGGAGTGAGACAGAAGAGATTGGCTCGTTATGGAGTTTGGGTTTTGTTTTTGTTTTTTTTTTCCTTCTGTTTCACCTCACCTCTTTCCATTCTTTGAAGCAACATATGACAGTGTAAGACAGTGTTGCTTCAAAAACATGGCTGGTAAAATTAGTTTCGACAGATTAAGAGTACCTGATTACTGCACCTACCATTTGTTAAGATTTATCTCAACAGCAATTTAGTAAAATTCATAAAGTGTCAGCTGAATTTAGTTCCAACTGGCATTATATGCTTGGCACTGTAAAGAGGGTCATTTTCTAAGACTGTAAACAGTTAGGAACAATAATGAACAATAATGAGCAAATTAATTTTTATATATACGTGCACACAGTACCGTACTGAAAGTACATCCCCTGAGTGTGCTGTCTCTCTGGACCTTGTAGTCTTCAGTGAGGATCTGATCTTGGCCCCTGATTTTAATTCCAAATGTAGCAAACAACTAAAAAAAGTACAGATGGGCAGATCTTAGAAAGAAAAAGTCTTTTGGGGGGCTCGCTTTACTTAATTCTGCTCAGTTGATGTGTGAGATATTAATGCACTTGATATTAATGGGTTCAGAAATGTTGTTATTAATTACCAAAGCACAAACGTGTTTACTTGCTATTTGAGTAAAATATATAAGGATACTGCACTTAGAATTTCAGACCTGACTAAAAGAATTCTGCCACAAAAAAGCTTATGTTCTACTATGTGAAGGTAAGAGGCTAGTCACCTATGACCACTTACAGAGACACTGTAATTGCAGAAATTTGTATTAACACAATGTTTATCTTCTCTGATTTCATTGTTATTTTTATTTTAATACATTCTGGAGCTCGTTTCTGATACTTTTTTTTACTACAAATTTAAATTTAAATGGCTTGACAATATACTACTTAACCGATCAATGGTTGGCTGTTACTTTGTATCCAGAAAAGACTGAGAAAATGGAAAATAAAAAGATACTGTATTTTGATCTGTGGTTTGTTAATTTGTATTTTTCACTTCTTATTCAATTCAGAGCTACTATTCTTTTTTGTAGGTCTCCAACCATGGCAGGTGGATTGTTTTCTGTGAGCAAGAAGTATTTTGATTATCTTGGTTCATATGACACAGGAATGGAAGTCTGGGGAGGAGAAAACCTTGAATTCTCATTTAGGGTAAGTGGCTCAATTGAAACTTGATGCTTTTATTTCCTGATAACAAAACCAAGTTTCTTATTTCTTTCTTCATGCCCTTTTAGTTAATAAGATACCTGTAAGAGAATATTTTGGGAGATGTTTACATGAATCTCTTTTCCTTGTTCTGATGCTTCAGTATAATTATATTTTCCTTCAGAGTAGCCATTTTGAAATGGTCGGGTTGGATGGGACTTAGAGCAACCTGATCTAGTGAAAGGTGTTCCTGCCCATGGCAGGGGGTGGTGGCCTAGATGATCTTTAAAGGCCACTTCCAATCCAAACCATCCTATGATTCTAAATAGCATTTTAATGGTACAAAACCACTCTCTTGAGAAAGCAAGCATCACCAGGTCTCACGTGAGATGTCTGTCTGTTAACCAGAGAAGCATGGAGTCTTCATGGCTGTGGTTCCTGTCTCCTGCTGCCTGTGGTGCAGAAATTCTAGCAAAGAGGACAGAAAGAGCAAAGAAAATGATAAGGGAGGATAATAAGACCTGCAGTTGACATGGTTTCTGTCTGGCGAGGGATTTCTCAGCAGGGATCACTGTTTGATCTGAATTCATGATCACCTCTTTTCTCACACAGGGAAAAGTTTCTCTGGCATGTAAGTCCAACTACACAGCCTATTTGTCTTGGTCAGTAAATTCAGCAGGTCTCCGCCTGAAGCTCAAAGCATCTTACCCACCTCCATCAGGTCTGTGAGCTTCTGAAGCAGGAGTCCCCAGCTAGCTCCAGTTCTGGGGTAGACCATGTTGATGTATATGTTGCCATGATCCCCTCTTCCCACTGGAAGGGATTTCTTTTCTGTGGGATAATTGCATCATCGTGGGAGCAGAAGCTACGAAATAGCTATTGATGAAATTATTGTTATGCCTTCTTTTGAGAGGCTACTCAGGGAGCCACGAGTAGCAATAGATTGAGTTCATACTTGGGGCCCCCAAAAAATCATCATGCTCATCATCGGTTACAACCCAAGGTAGGTTAAGCTGGAAGGCAGCCTGGTGGTGGATGCCATTCCCAGCTCACTCTGGGAAGGGAAAATGTTTTTTCTTGCTTACTGAGGGGTTAGAAGAGGTGATGAAAATAACGGAGTCGGGCATTTTTGGGTATAGATGCTTGCTGACCTGGGGCTTGCTTTCTCAGCTATGACACTGTTGCAGCAGACAAATAAGCAGAGGCAGAAGACTGTAAGCGTAGTGGCAAGCTACGTCAGAGAGCGTGACACTATCTGCCACAAACGTGTAGCGTAACAGTAGGAAGCATGTTGGATATGTGCATCTCCTGAGCAAGTCTGGCTCTTGCAGGCCCTTGTTTATGTTTGCCAGTGCATGTGCAACCAGACGGAGCACCCGTGAGGCAGAGAGGATGCTGCTTTTGAAAGTAGTACTATATACTCTGCCTCTCAGCAGAAATTTGTACCTCTCCCAAAGCAGTGAGCTTGCAAACAGCCATAGTTGACAGAACTGGACACTACAGGATCTACTTCATGTTGTTTGAAATGTCTGCAGTCTTCTGTGACCCTGGCTGCCACAGATTTGGTGCTTTGGTGATTTTTTTGCACTGTCCCGGGGACTCCGGGTGGTCCTTCAGCAGCCACGCACCGGCCATGCACCGGGCTGAGAGCAGGGACATGGCTGTGGCGGGTGCAAGAGGACCTCAAGCGAGGAGGCAGAGTGAGAGCTGCGGTGTGAGGTGAAGGGCTGTCTTCTGGGGTGCCACCAACGGTTTTGCAGGACAGGCTGTGCAACGGCCAGCGAATGTGCCCAGGCGTGTTAATTTTACTAGTGCCAGCAGGATCTGGGTGTTTGGATCCAAATTGTGCACAACACATTTTCCTGTGTTTGATTTCGAGCCCCTGTACTCTGGTGCCTTCTGCAGTGAGGCTTTTCATGGAAGAGAGCAGAGCTCTCTGATGTTGCTTAACTTTGTTCTTCTGGCTGCCCGTGGTGCTGAAGAAGGTCAGGAGTGATAAATCAGTGTTAATTCTGTTGTCTCTGTGGTTTCTAGACCGCAAAATTAGGAGCAGGGATACTGAAAAATGCTGTAAATTAATTCATTGTTCTTCTCATCTCTGAAAACACCACCCTCTCCTGATGACCTGAAAGGACTTGTCCTCAAGCCTCCTCTTTCTCGTACTTCAGTTATTCTAAACAGAAAAAATCTCTGTGGTTTTGAGAGGTGCAACAAGGACAAAGCTTCGGCTAACAGTGTGATGACTAAGAGAGTTGGAGGCTGTGTGATGAATGCAGGATCGCGTCAATGTGCCTTGATTTCGCATTGCGTAATGCTGTTTGGGTGGATGAAATTTCACTTCGTGGGTGTAATGGGCATTGAAACTCCTCTTTCTGAGGGATGCAGAACATGCCCTTTCATCTTCCCCCTCCTGTACATGGAGCGAAGGGAACCTGGTTGCAGCTTTTTTCCCCTCTCTGCTCTTGGTCCTGCTAGTGGCACTGCAACGTCAGTTTGTTTCTGGGGACTGCCACTTGATACCCCTGCAGTCTGTCCTTCAGCCCACCATCATGGCGTGAGGGAAAACCATGCATGTGCAAAGAGACAAAGTTATTTACTGAAAAGTCCTTTCTTCTGTTGGGAATTTCGTTGCCTGTGAGCCTGGATGATATGTCTCCGATCGATTGGAGTCTTCTCTTTTCTGATCTTTTTGTATTGTTTCTTTCTGTTGGGATCTGGAACTCTGACTTGCGGCAGGAGCAGCTGGGGTGGATGGGCTCTCTCGTGCAGCTGAGGATGCCCCTCTGCCCTCCCGGCTCCCAGCAGGTTGTGCACCAGCACCAGGGGGGCTCAGCCACAAGCCAGCAGGCAAAACTGCAGCAGAGAGAGGGGCAGCAACAGAGTATTTTCCACAGTTTGTCTTTGTTCAGGAGGTAGCGTCCTTTTTTTTTGTTATTTTATTTTTTCCAGAGAGTCCTAAAATGTTAGAATGGAGGTGGTAGAACTTATAGAGCTTTTCTTCTTCAGCGTTCGTTGACCCAGGATTGGGTCAGTTGTCCAGAGACCCTGGTAGCGACGGGGATCCCAAGGCGAGGTCTGAACATTTACTGTGGCTTTTCATAATGCCACCACCTGTCTCTGAAAGGAGAAGAAAAAATATCGATAGTCTATGTGTATCAAGATGAAAGTGAAAGTAAAAAGGAGTGTCACCTTGTTTGCTCTTTGTGCTGAAGGAAAAAAATACACTTTTGTAATGAGAGCTGCAAGGCAGCCAGACCTAGTAAGGAAACACATTTTCATGCACGTGAGCATGCAAAAGATACATGAAATCTGATGTACTCCTCTGTTACAGAAGTTTGAAATAATAGTTTTAGGGGAGAATCTTCTCCAGAGTCACTTATTTAGCATTTAGTAATCAACTTTGGTTTCTCCACTGAAATCATTGCTTTATTCTATGGCTGTTAATGTGTACCTGATTCTATATAGAAGTTGAAATGTTTTTCATTAAAATAAAAATATGTAAACCTTTTGAGGAATTGTTTAGCTGAAATATATTTAATTTTTGTTTGTAATTGGAAGACAAGAGAAGTTTTGAAATGTTTTAATGAAAGAAGCATAGTTTAATGAGCATTGCTTAGCAACCCACAGTTATTTTCATAGTGAAATTCAGAATTTTAGTTATTGAAAAATCAGCTGTGGTGGATTTCTCTTTTTGGCAGCAATTTGACAGAGATATGGCCAGTCTGTTTTACTACATTTAAATCAGACTTTATTATGGAAGAGTAGAAGAATGTGCTTGCTTCTTATCTGTATGTTTTTACTTCAGTAGTCTTTATACCTTGTTTAAAACCAGACTGATCAAAACAGTAATTATCAATTAAAAAATGCTTATATGGAATATAAAAAATGTGGAAATTGTTAAACTTTAATAAATTTAATGGCGCTTAATATTTACTGACAAATCTGGTGTGATAAATTTCAAGTTCAAAAAAATAATCTTGGCTATAGAAATAATAATGTAAGAAAGCTGTTGTTTTGAAACAAATCTCAAAAAGGGAGAGCTTAAAGTGCTTTCACTGGTTTCTTAGCAGCTTTCGAAATGGCTGTAGTGTAACTTACATATGAAAATATGCAAATTCTTTAAAAGATCAGTACAGAATTCTAGATTTCTTGTGTAATTCCTTTAATCATCTTTCTGTGCCCATGACAAATATACTGCTTCCCCAAAAAGCAACAAAAAAAGAAGAAAGAAACCTCTCATGAAAAGCAAGAAATTAAAATTTTAAATCCTGGAAGTAAAGATTATCCAGTGCTCCCTATAGTTGAATTATGAATTACCTATACCTTTAAGGAAACCGTTTGTTTTAAAAGTAAACATGTATTGGAGTACTAAAGATTTTGTTATCAAGCACAGTATTGTGTCACGTCTGAAAGTCTGACGTCATTATCCAAAACCAAATCAAGAGAGACAACGTTCATTGATTTCTAAATTAAGAAATATGGCAGAAATCATAAGTAACAAAAAAAAAAATAGCAATCTGAAGACAACGTCCATTTTGTGTGTGCTGGAAGCCTTCATCTGTAGTGACTTTCTAGATCCCTAAAAGTCCCAGGGAGAGAGATGGGAAAGGTCCCATTGCTGATCTGTTGTCATTGATAGAATCATAGAAAGTTTTGGGTTGGAAGGGACCCCTAGAGGTCATCTAGTCCAACCCCCCTGCAGCGAGCAGGGACACCACTAATTAGATCAGATTGCTCAGAGCCCTGTCCAACCTGGTCTTGAATGTTTCCAGGGATGGGGCCTCCACTACCTCTCTGGGCAACCCGTTCCAGTGTTTCACCACCCTCATTGTAAAGAATTTCTTCCTTATATCTAGCTTAAACCTACCCTGTTTTAGTTTAAAACCATTACCCCTCGTCCTGTGA
>Ga0181612_176587_pt1 | contig 16869 bp, 7 predicted proteins | sample HoacroProtozoa21_FD_119630 | JGI IMG/M metagenome (GOLD analysis project Ga0181612, IMG submission 119630) | Hoatzin crop microbial communities from Cojedes, Venezuel. Combined Assembly of Gp0051906, Gp0051904, Gp0051908
CTGAAGGACTGCACCCCGTGGGAAGGACCACACTGGAGCAGTTTCTGAAGAACTGTATCCTGTGGGAAGGACTCATGTTGGAGAAGTTCATGGAAGACTGTCTCCTGTGGGAGGGACACCACACTCGAGCAGGGGAAGAGTGTGGGGAGGAAGGAGCAGCAGAGACATGTGATGAACTGATCGTAATCCCATTCCCTGTCCCCCTGCACTGCTGGGGGGAAAGACGTAGAGAAATCAGGAGTGAAGTTAAGCCTGGGAGGAAGGAAGGGGTGGGGGAGGTGTTATGAGATTTGGTTTTATTTGTCATTATCCTACTCCAATTTGATTGGTAAGAAATTCAATAAATTTCCCGAAGTTGCGTCTGTTTTTCCTGTGACGGTGATTGCTGAGTGATCTCCCTGTCCTTATCTTGACTCATAAGCCTTTCATTATATTTTCTCTCCCCTGTCCAGCTGAGGAGGGGGAATGATGGAGTGGCTTAGTGGGCACCTGGTATCCAGCCAGGGTCATCCCACCACACTTCTATAGCAGAAATTTACGTTCAGCATTAGTCTTGAAGGACAGTGCTATCACTTATAGATATGAATGTCCTAATCAATTGTGCCCAGTGAAGCTCTGGGTTAAGTTTTACTAATTCATAACCATGCATAGGCAAGCAGCTGAAGTACACAGTAGGCAATAGGGACTTTGAATTCATAAATATTCACAAGGTACTTACACGTCCCTGTGGTGGAAAGCACACGCTGAGAAGCGCCAAACTCCCTGGACTGCTCCTGTGTGTGGTAATTGTGGGGTGTCAGCTCAGCTTCTGTGTCTGACTTGCATTATACCATTATTCCAGACTCATGCTACGATTCCTTGGAAACTGTGCACTTAGCTGAATAATTTATCACATGACTTTCAATTATTTATGACTTCTTATAACAAATGAAATAAAATCTAAAAGTGGAAGAGTTTTGTAACTTAAAAATATCCAAGCGACAATCAGCAAATTGTATCGTCAAAACCATGTGTTTGTTGCCTGTTTGCCACTCTGAAAGTATTCCAAGGGAATGGTCGTTTGATACTGGATTGGTTATAACAGTAACAAATGACTCCCTGCCAGTTGTCGTGTGTGTGTTCATCCAATCCTGCTGTTGTCCTTTGTTTTTTCTCTTTCAGTTAATAATAATAATTAGAAATTAAAACTAGAATCCATCAGACCATTTTAGATTTGTGAACAGATATTCATGATCTCCTTGGAAACTGAACAAAGGTGTATTTCCTATAGGACCTTCCTGATTGCAGTTTATTTTTAAATAAGCTTTTCTTAGTGAGCCGTCTTTTCCTTGGTTCAGTCAAGTGTGTCTCCACTTCTTAGTCTAAGGCTCAGGCTACCACATATCGGCTGAGCTGCAGTCGCTGCTAAGGTGTACAGTCATTCATGGCCCCAAATAAGAGAGAATAAGAACAGTGACAGAGAGGTCTTGCTGATTTAGCTAGAGCAATTTTGAGAAGTTAGCCTTCGTGAGATTTCCACTTCAGTGGCTGAGCATGACTTTCATATGTGAAAAATGCTACAGGAGTCAAGACCTAGCTAAGTGTCAAAGTCGTTGCTGAAACCTCTGCAACAGAGGCTGATGCTCTTCTGCCTTAGTTTAAGGGTTGTCGTGGTTTAACCTGGCAGCCAGCAGCTAGGACCGTGCAGCTGCTCTCTTGCTCCTTCCCTACCCAGTGGGACGGGGAGGAGAGTGGACAAAAAGGAAAGCTCATGGGTTGAGATAAAGACAGTTTAATGAGACAGCAAAGGAAGGCATAACAGTAATGAAGAGTATGCAAAACAAGTGATAGACTATGCAGTTTTTCTCACTGCCGGATGACTGATTGTGCTACTAGTCCCTGAGTGGCGATCGCGGCATTTGTGGATTTCACAGAACTTGTGGATTTCGCCGAACTTATGGAAGAAGTCTGAACCCATGGAAAAGATCAGACTCATGGAAAAAGGGGGAGCCTACCCCCTGGCCAACCCCCATTCATAAACTGAGCGTGACGTCCATGGTGTGGAATATTCACATTGGCCAGCTTGGGCTGGCTGCCTGGCTCTGCTCCATCTCAGCTCAGGCACACCGCCTCATCAGCTGAATATGACAAACTGGAAAAAAGTCCTGGATTTCTTAGCAACAACTGAAAACATCAGTGTATTATCCACACTCTGCTTGTACCAAATCCAAACCACAGCAGCTACTGGAAGGAAAATTAACTCCTTCCCAGCCAAAATCAGGACAGGAGTACACCTTCAAATGAAGATTGCCAGAGAGTGAAACTGTAAATGTTTTGTTTCAGTTTTGGTAGGCAGTTGCAGCTATGGTCATGATTGTTTCAGATCATTTCTAGTCCGGGCCAATACTGGTTCAAAGACAAGTCTGATAACCCCGGACTTATTTAAAGCAGTTCTTGCCGGAGACAATGGGGCAGAGGGCTTTAGTCCCTACCTCCTGCGTCTCTGCCAGTGCCCAGCTTTTCCTGCAGCCCAGCATGACACTGTAGGGCTTCTCACCAGCCTTTGGCACATGGAGTTAAGGACCTGCAGACCTCCCTTGCAGTGGGAATGTGGCAGTGCCAAAGGACAGCACAGGTACAGAAGGCAGGAGCTACCCTTAGAGCCCGCTACAGCTCTGCATTCCTCTCTCCAGTAAAGCTGTGCCTTTACACAACCACCACAAAGCTGTGGAAACGGACACACACATGCGTCTTTGCAGAGGGATGCTCTGCTAAAATGGGTAGAACAACAGAATTGATCGTTGCAACACACAGGGATCCAAGACAGGGACCATCCCACACTGGAACAATTTATTTAGAGCTCAATGTGAGAAAGTTTGGAAAGTGCCTGTGCTGGGTAAGTCCCTAGTGGGTCTGCAGGGTAGCTTGGCATTGGAGCACAGAGGTGAGGTTTTGCACTGCCCGTGCTGGTGACAGATTTGGCGATTTAAAGCTACAGCCATGCTGCAGGCCTTGTCCAAGGCATTGCTAAAAGTTCTGGTTCCCTCATTTTCAAAAAATGTAAAACTTGGTATCCTGTGGATTTTTTGAAATCAAAGGGTGAGTACTCAGAACATCTAATGCATTCAGCTGATGTAACATAGGTGCCTGGGAAAATTGTCTGCATCAATGTCCGGTAGAACTTTTACATCTGCTCAGTCAACTTTTTGAGCTTTGGTGGTATTGTTATTGGTTTTTCTTTTTACCTCTTTTTACCCTCTTTGACTTCTCTCCTTTTAGTATACCTTTCTTTGGCTAAGTAGCCTGCTTTTTTTGTTCTCGGTGGGATTTGTCCATTTGGCTGGAGTCTGTTCTAACTAGGTCTTTAATTTATGTGAGTGGGATGCAGAATTCCTTAAAGAAAATATTACTTGGCTTTACTTTAAATCTCATCCCCCTCAGAGCTGAGCTCCTGGGAGCTCAGTGCTGCAGCACCCGCTACGTTGTGATCTTGTGTGCAGGCAGGGAGTTGTGCTGATAGTTATGTTCATCATTTTTCAGAATGTTTACAGCATTATTTTCAACGTCAAGCAGAGAATTGTGTTTAAGGCATTATTGGTAAATTACTGGTTCTTTGAGATGCACGATAGAGACAGAATTTAATGATTTTGTAATTAAGTAAATGCCTTGAGATCACTCCTGTCTCGTTCATTTTGTTATAAACTCATGTTTAGTTTTTATGCATTTGTAAGCTAGCTTTAGTAAGAAAATGGAAAGGTACAGCATTATTACTTTAGGTCAAACTGTGACCATCTGCCTCATTGATACAGAATGTTTTTGCAGTGTTTGAATATGCCTGTGTATTGTATCTTGTTGCAGTTTACCCTTGGTGGCAAGGTGTTTTCTCTTAAGTCTGCATCAAGGATATAATATTTTTTTTTCCATGCAGAATGAGCCTCCTGGCTCGTTGTTGCATTCAGTACATTGTAATGAGAAAACTGCTGCAGTGAGTGGATTTGCTGGACAGTCAGTGTATTTTTCCTTTTTTTTTTTTTTCTCTTTTTTTGTTGTTGTTGTTGTTGAGCTTATGTGACACATTAGTAAATGTAATTCCTAGTTCAGTGTTTCTCTGACACACATGGTGTGCCCTTCACGTGTTCTAAAATAACTTTTCGCTTTTGCTGGGTAGTTGCTTCATTTTTGAATTGCACATGTTTGACTGATTTCTAAGACCACAGTATCAGTGTTAGAAGATTTTTGTCTAACAGTAGATGTTATACACAATTCATTTCCTCAGCATTGCTTGATTTCCTTTGCCTTTGGTTGTAGACTATTTAGTAATACGCTTTTTTAAAGCTATGAACTGTCTTTTTATCTCTACACCACCACCCCCCTATTTTTTTTTGTACCATAGATAATTCAGTGCGTATCAGAAATAAACACTGAAGGAGATGCCTGCTGGAAAGAGACATGTAGGAAGAGCGAGTTTTCTCATTAAAGTTGTAGCAATTAATATTTAAATTACTTATGGGAATTAGTTCCACTGAAGGGACAACGCTGTTGACATAAATATCCTTGCAACGTTGAAAGGAACATAATTCTGCTTGCAAATATATTTACATTCAGGAAAGAACCATTTAGATTTTACATGAGGAAATGTTTTAGTTTAGTTTCTGTGGAATGCATTCTTATAGCAATTATTAGCATGCCTGGGTGCACTTTGCAACTCCTTCAAAATTGTCTGTTTTCTGTAAACGGATTCATATAGATCAGGTGATATGAGGGTCTGTCTTCAAAATTTCTAGTTGAAACTAATTTCAAATTTTAAACTAATTCCTATATAAGCAACAATTCATTTTGGCAGGTGCTGTAGCCCAAGGCTGGAAGTTAAAGAAATGTATAACATGGCAATCGTGAGATGTTTAGTCATGTTATAATGCTTGAAAACAAAATGCTGCATCCAAGCTTTAGTTCTCTAACAGTATCTCTTTTTTCTGAAAGGGAACATTAATTAGTGGAGAGCAGTTAATAGTGAAATGTATTGAATATGTGTAAGGAAATCACCATGGAGAAATGCCCAGTTTAGATGATTTGAAGTTTGATGGAATTAAGTCTTCAAAGATACAGAAAATAAACGAATTATTTAGTCTTTGTCACATTTCTGTCTCAAATTCTAGTTAGGATAATGGCAGCATGACATTTAATTACACTCTTAAACAAGACTAGGCTGTAGAAAAAAAAGGATGAATGAACAGTAGATGGTGATAACGCAACATGTACAGGTAAAGTATCGCTAAAAAAAAAAGAGTACATTCACAGGTATTTAGTCTGTACCCCATAATAATTTTTAATAGTTTTCCTCAGTTGGCACAAATTTCTCCAGTTCAATCACAGTCCATGAGTATTTGATTTAGAGCTAAAACATATGAATAGACTGTAAATGTAATTACATTTTTTTTTAAATTTCAGTCGAGTATAAAGATTCTAGGTTTCAAAAATGTGGCTTTAGAGGAAAATTCTTCCTTTATTAATCAATGTCCACATTTATTTTGTAGTTTGAATCACTATGGATGACAACCCAAAATCTCCTAAAGAATTATTCAAAATGAATACATTTGAATATCTAAATAAATAATGTTAATGGCTGCTTTGCTGCAGTAGTAATATGGCTTGTTCAGTTCTGTGGAGAATAACATAAGTACTCTCCTTTGCTTTATAATTACTGATTTTTTTTTTCTAACATTGGCACCTGTGTTTGACCAAAAATTATTTGAAGTATGCCCCTTTGTGTATATGAGATTTTGCTCAGTGCAGAAGAAAATTATATGAGCTGTATTCCTTGAAGCGAATTTATTTCAACAGTGTTATCATTCATGATCTTGTCCCAGAAAATATATTCCCATTTCTTTGGGATACTAATTAGGAACTGTTAATTTTCAAATAACCATAAACTGTTTACATCATGAGCTGAACTGTTCAGTGTTGGTGCATATGTTACAGTGTCTGAAAATTGGGTGTCTTGCAAAGTATTTTTAGGTGCTATAATTGTGACTTGCTGATGGAAATGAAAAGTGAATCATCCATTTCACTTGTAAATTTATGAAATCTCATCACCACTCAAAGATATTTAAGCACTGTTAAATTCTTTAAAGTGCTTATTCAGAAAACAAAATATTTAATCCATCTATGGATATTACAATGCTCATATAGCGATGTAATTCTTAGTGGCTGACTCAGGGATCAGTTCTCGATGTTTATGAATGTTTGTGAACGGCATGAATAGGCTATTTTGGAGGATAGTAAAAAACTATCATTGATAACTGTTACGACTTTAGTAATAAATCAATAGCATCCGTGGGGATGACAAAAGCAGCCCACCATTTGATTTAAGGAGTTGTGCAGCAATTCTTAGGTTTGAAATGAGTTTATGGCTTGAGCAATAAATCACTAACAGCCATGGGAATAATAAAAGGAGCCCAACATTTGATTTAAGAAGTTGTGTAGTAATACTTAGGCTTGAAATGTTTTGACTAATGAGTAAACATATATATGTAAGTAGGAATAGCAAACAAACACTCATCATTTGTTTTTCTTTGGAAGTGTGGTAATCTTGATTTTCCCACAGAAATCAAGTACTCTTAATTTACTGTGAGTGTTTCTTTCCTTAACTAAAACCACGTATTCGTTCTAGTTGCGACTGATTTGTGTATGCTGACTTTTTGCATTTCATGGTCTCACCAGCTCCTTCTTTCCCTAACGGATAGATGAATGTCTTTAAATTATTTGAACATGCAGATCCTGGTGCTTCAAATACAATGGATAAAATATACAGAATGATTATTTGAATTTTTGATACTAAGCTGCAAACTGAAGGAAAGCCAGTCTCTGACATCAGCAGAGAAGTCTACTAAGATTGCTAGTGGCAGGATAACAGTACGGGTGATGGATAAGGATTAGATGAAAATTACAGTGGAACTAGAAGACCAACCTAAGTGAGGGAAGTAGATTCACAGAATCACAGAATGGTAGGGATTGGAAGGGACCTCTGTGGGTCATCTAGTCCAATTATCTTTCCTCTCCTTCAGTCCTATATGTGTCCTTGTATTATAGGCTCCCTGGGATAATTCCTTTCCCAGAAAGTCAGGCAACCTGATCTTGACTAGGTTGTTAAACATAATGGCACAATAAATAATGAATAATTAATAGCTTTTTTTTCTGTAGTAGCAAAGGTGGATTTCAGTGCTGACAATTACTTGAAGTAGGGACAACAATATTTTGCAAAGTTACCATCAGGCAAATACCAGTAACTAGATGCCTGGTAGTTACACCTTGTGATCAATGTCACCAGGATATGGCAGTTTCAAAGGTACTCAAGGCAGAAATTAAATGGTTTCTTTAAAATATTTTTTCTGATTGATGAATGCTTGTGGCCTAGCACTGAGGCGTGCTTCTTACCATCCATTGTGTACGACTTGGATGTGCTCATTGTTAGGTTATGTGATTGATTATGTGATTATGTGTGGATCCTCAGCCTGACAGAGGAGCCCAGTGTGCCAGTGGAAGGGTGGAGAGCCCAAACAGCTCTGTGAGACCCAAGCCCCTGCCCCATTTCCCCTGGGCTGCTCCAGGAGTCAGTTACTGGAGGGAACCATATGGTGCATATATGTGTATGTATTTCCCACTAATGGACCATTGTCCTGATCAGTCAGCAAGAGAACAGGACGAGGCTGTTGACAGTGTTTGTGTTTGTGTGGGGGCTGAGCGTGCCTGTAGGTGTGGTTGACCATGTGGGCATACACCTATGCTCAGCCTCTCTACCTGCTGGACCGGGAAACATGGAGCGGTGGCAGTGTGACCTCTACCAGGCCATCAGGTTTGTCAGCCCCTAACTTCTGTAAATCCTTACACAGCATTAGGTTGCTATTGCCAGGCAAAGTGACACAATATGCAATTCCAAGGTATTTATTTCAGGTATTTTCAAAATAGCATGTCTGAAAGCTTAAAAAGAAAATTATGTCTTCTTATACATTTGGTTAGCAATTATATTTTAATTTGCATGCGTACAGTTACTGGAAGTATACTCTTGTATCTTGATTTTTGATAACTTTTCGAATAAGTGTGGTTTTAAAGGAATGGCAATTGTTTCCCACGGTGTGTTCTCACCAGAGACTTGTCCGAGTTTGTATAGGCTAACTTAACTTTCCTGTATCCCAGGAAGATACGTTTCCATGCAAGAAAATCCTTTGGTAGAGCTGATGCACATTATTTTGTTTGGTGGATACTGTTGCCCCCTAGAGGCCATTTCTCAATTATCACAGTATTAGATTGGAACTTAAATTAAAACTTAGAAATGTTTGCTATTATAAACAAAATATTCCCTTTAGCAATTAAAAATATTGTGATTTTAATTAAAAGGGTTTATGAGCTTATCAGAGAAATAACTGATTTCTTACTATGCTAATTATTTTTCTACATTTGCTGTTTAGATTTGCAAATTACTAGACAGTAAAATTTAATTGCTTTTTAAGGGAGATGAATATTTAATTTGAATACAGTACTTGGGAAAAATAAGAATTTTGTGAAGATGTGTGTGTCTTTTAAGCAGCATTAAGCAGTGTGTGTCTTTTAATCAAACTAGGGATTTCAAGAGTCTCCCACGTGCACCGTAGACACATTGCTACTTAGAGCTACTATTGCTCAAGTAATTGCATGAAAAAGGGCAATGCAAGGCTGTGAGTTGAGTAGAGGCAGCCCTGGACCGTATTTGTGCTTTGTAGTTGCTCTGTTGTCCCTCACTGGAAACAGTGCTGAAGCCAAAGGCAGCTCACGGAGCTAAGAGTTTTGCTTAGCCATTTATAACAAAGGTTAAGCTGACAGCCAAGCAGGCAGTTACTCAAACCTCACATCCAGCTTCTTCTCCACTGCATGGCCTCCTGGCGAGGGCTCCATGCGGGGAACACACAGTAGGGGTCACATTCCCATGGTATCTCACAAACCTCCTGAAGCGGAAGCTAGATTTCTGCATTTGGATAAAAAAAAGTGCTCTCTTTCCTTCACTTCTGGGTCTGCTAGAGACTTTGAGCTCATTACAACAGTTTGCTGAATGACTGTCTGCAACTGACATCCAGCCTAGATATCAGTATCTGTTAGTCCTTGGCCAGTGGTGTCATAGCCAAACTACCAAGCCAATTGCATTTGTAATAATTAATTGGGTTGCCCAAGATATTTTTCAGTGCGAATAAGAGTTTATTTCTAAGTATTTAGTTCTTACAGGCATTGCTAATCACTATCACTAGAGGTATGAATTATTAATTTATACATGTCTAATTGTTTAGCTTTTGCAGTTTGTCCCTTGTCTACACCTGTAATTAGGCTGTTTTTCCTCCATAAATGCTGTACCTCCTTGCCTTTTTTCTCTGCTGGTGCTCTGATTTCTGCTGTGTCCCAGGCCCCATGAGGTGCTGGAGTTAGTTCTTGCTGTTCTTCACTTAGCTTCCTGCCCTGGCGAGCACCAGCATTTTGGGAGATAGCCATACCAGCAAAGAAGCAACCCCGTCCTAGTGCGGGGACGAACGGGGCTATCTGTGAAGGGAACAGGACAAGGACAATACTCCGTCTGTTTCTTCCTGGCAGCTCCCAACCTGCCTCTCCGTACCTAATCCTCCATCTGGGCTCCTGTGTGTGTTGCTTTTCATAGACACACACACACACACACACACACATATATATATATATTTTTTTTTTTTTCCCCCTTATTTCACTGTCCCCAGCTCCTGAGTGACCGTACTTGCGGATTAAATGAGGTTACCCCACAGCTGCCTCCTGCACACCCGCTGCAGAGGTGCTGGCACAGCCTGGGCAGATAGGTGTCCCAGCCGGGGACCAAAGCAGCCAGCCGCTTTCCAGGCAGAGGCACGGAAGGAGACCGTTGGAGCAGGAGGACGTAGCAGGGGAGGAAGGAGGGCACTGCAGGGACTTGCACCCTGTAAACAAGCCAGCTCGGAGGCAGGTGGGATGTGCAGCTCATCCTCCAGGGAAGATCTGGCACAGCCCTGCCAGAATCCTCAGAGTAGGTCTGATTGGTGGACCGTAGATCAGCGTGCAAAGGGGCTTTCGGGATAGGAGGGGGAAGTTTCACCAGGTTGAAAATAAGTGAAGCACCAATCTACTATCCTTTTGAAAACGAAAAAAAAAAAGTGCATTATTTGCAGACAGGAGTCTTAAAATAGTGAGGGAAAGAGCAACATTTTTGCTTTCAAAATGTCATTTTTTCCTTTTGTATGCTTGAGACTTTGGTCATAACAACACTTGAGAAATAAAGCCTGCACACGAAATGAGGCCTCCTGTGAAAGCAAAGGGGCTCAGGCTTAGGAGCGAGGGTGGAGGAGGGTGGCCAAGGTCAAGGCTGATCAGCAGCACCATCCGCGAGAGGAGCCTGCTCGTCTCACTCTCCATTGAACGCGACTGCAGAGCCTTTACCATAATGTTAAACACATAGACAGCGCTTTCCCAAGACAGTCTTTGAGAAAACTGAAGAGCTGTTACGGGGAGACTGAGGCACTGAGGAAAAATGAGGTGTCTCCCCCCAAAGCAAAGGTAGTCTTGGAGATAAGCAATCCAGGTGTGCTGACTTCTGACCTATATTACTTCTGTTGGTTAACAGAGGAGGGAAAAAAAGGTAGATCTTAAAGCCATATTGCTTTGGAGAGGAGAGAAAGTTAAAATATCCATGTCTGTTTGAAAGGTACCTCTTTTTCCTGTTAAAATCTCCAGTTTCGGGAATGGGGCTTTAATGGTGACCACAAGGAAGGTTTAGGCTAACCGTGGTAGCACCGCCAGCTAGTCCCACCTTCTGTTTCTGATCTGACCACAAAGTGCACACCCTAACAGGCCCAAAGGCAATGATGAGGCGAGGGCTGCCCTGCGTGCATGCTGGGTGGTATTTACAGTTACAGAAATATGAATAAAGCATGCTCCAGAAAGGCGTTAATTGCCATCAGTTACAAATACCACGGCAGGAAGGAGAACTAAAACTGGCACGCGGCTTCTCATGTTAGTGATGCAGGGCAAGTATAACCACAAACGGAAGATTTGAGAGAGAAAAAGGTATTTGTAAATAACAGAGAGGAGGAATTCTAAATCGGAGCAACAGCACGCCGACCACAGCGTGACCCCGGGGCCATCAGCACCACCGCTAGGGCCGGAGCTTGGCTTCATCTGCCGCTGCGAAGGGGTGGATGGATGGAGGATGTCACTGCCACGCCTGTCTCTGCGCCGAGCAGCTGGCCAAGGCCCTGCAAAAATTGGCAAGACTTCCAGCGTTTTACTCTGAAGTGAAGGAGAAGGCAAAAAAATAAAAATCAAAAGGACTTGCTGACACAAGAAGGTGTTATGCATTGTGGTGCACCAGTGACCCCATCCTTAAAGCCCCTGAGAATCACTAGCTCAGTTCAGCAGTGTTGCTCTTGCCAGGCCTAACTTACTCAGCCCAGTAACACCCAAGCCTCTGCACAGCTATTCTGGTTGAAGTCAGTGTGACTGACTGGGGGAGAAAAACACACAAGACCTTTGGAAGGTCCCTTCCTTTGACTTATGTCCAATGAATTATTTACAGTTTACATGAGCAGCCACACCCTACACAGTATCACTAAACTTTACAAGGGTTTGAATGAACAGCTGCATCTTACGTGGTATTTTCTCATCTTCACGTGTAAGACACTGGTTCTTTCCAGGCTGTTCACAAGACAAGTAATGTTATTTTTTTATTCAGACACAGAACAATCTGCTACTACTTCCTTGAAAAATTGTACCTCCGTTTAGAGTGAGTGAAACAGTATTTCTTAAAAGCTACCTTACTTTTGCCTTGCAGGTAAGGTGTGGGAGGGGAAACTTGCTCTCACAATAATTTAAAAAATGAGTTTACTTCACAGTTACAGCTACAGCTACAGTGCTAGTGACTCATGGCATAGAAATCTTTTGGGTGACACCTGTGGTGGAGAAAGCTCCCTGCCTTCGTTCTCATGTTAACATGGGGACTTACACTGCTGTTAGACCAAAGCCTCCAGGAGCTGCCCCTGCTTAGTGGTCGGAGATGATTTAAGCTTGGGTAAGTCTGGTGGAGATATGGTGTTGAGGCCTGGTTTTGCCTACATGCACGCTGACAAAACGCAAGGACAGCTGCTACCTGGTGTCTGATAGGACTTACAGGGCTTTCCATATAGGGCCTAAGGTAAGCAAGGTCTTGGGAAGCAAGGTCCCAAGGGCTTGGGAGGAGTCTTATGTACCATAGCCACAGCTGGCTCAATGCAAAGTCCAGTGAGAACAAAAGTAACATCAGATTTTCCTGTAATGCAAAATGTGAGGGTGTTAACCTGAATCTATAAGCCTGGGTGCCAAAGACTGGATGAAGATGGCATAGCAGAGGTACCTAGAGCAGCTGTGTAGAAGCCACATTTGGGCATCTGCTAGGCTCTTAACCTCTGCCACCTTTCAAACCAAGAGACAAAGCCTGGTGGTTCCTTCAGATCTCAAAACAGCCTCATGGCAGGGCAGATATGCTTGTACTCCCCATTCTAGGCCCCTCCTTCTCCTTGGAGAGATGTGAAATAAGGGTTTCTAAAACAGAGGCTGGATCAATAAAAGGTGGTGATTCGCTTCAGAGTGATCCTGATGGAGACAGGGTGGCACAAGCCACCTGTATTCAATGCTAAGGCACTGTTAGATGGCTTTTCCTACACTGTCTTGTGCATTTGCTGTTTGTTTCTGGCTCATACAAAGGAGTAGCATCCAAGTGTGTTTTGTAAATTGACAAGTGACAAGATATCAGGTGGCTGCTTTTCTGATTTCTCTTCCTTACAAGCAAGGCCTCCTCTTCCCCCTGCTGCTCAGCAGAAGTAAACAATATTCCCTGGGCCAAAATTTAGCTTTGCTCTAGCTCTTCATAACATTTAGCTCATGACAGTAAATGCCATTAGTCAGAGATCTCCAATTTAAGTCTCATAAAATACTAATTATAATAAGGCTCTTGATGTCTCAGCCTGGGTGTAGCAGCTCAGGATGCTGCTGAAGTCCTATTCGGCAGGAGTTACCGGGCCAGAACGAGAAAGGCATTTTGTCATGCTACAGGGGCAGGTTAATTAGAAAACTTCTTGCATTATTGGTGAACCTAATTAATGTCACTGCTTTGGAAGAGATTCCTGATTACATCTGGAAAACAGCTGATAACCCGAATAGCAAATTGTGGGTAATTTGATACAAGGCCATTGAAGTTTATGGTTATATGGCAACAGTGCATTTTTCTCACTTTTGAGTAGGAGTAGTGACTAAGACCTGGGCAGTGAGAGCAGCGCAGAATGTCTGAGGGGCAGAAAAGCCTTGTTCTGGTTTCCTGGGAGGAAGTCCTGATGATTTCAGGGAGTAAAAGAGCATGTTGCCATGGAAGGAGACCTACTTGTTGTTCCCCATTTCCACTAAGCAAATTATGTCTGCAGATCACCTTCCCAAGGATACTATTTGTCAATGCTTACTTGCTTCCCCTATGTTTAAAGTCTGCTGCATGGTACAAATGGTCTGTATTCTTTATTCTCTCTGGGTTTCCAAAGACATAATTCTTGTCAGAGACATTATGCACATAGACTTACATGAACTCAAAGTTAACATGGCTTTCAACCACCCCTCTGCACCTGCCCTTTGTGAAGATGTATTTCAAAAGCCGTTTTCCCACCAGCTGCTGAGCTGGTGATAAATGGGATTTCATTAGTAAGGCAGATAGATACAAGCTGACATCCTGGTTGAATCAGTATGGAAGCTGGGGGTTACTGAAAATCCTTAGGCATGCATGTACAGGCATGTAGAAGCACCAAGGAAAAGAGCAATAGAAAGAAAGTCTTTATCTTTGCTATTGCGCAGAGCTGTGATAGTTGTCCCAAAGGTTAGGCTAGCTTTGGCTGAATGTAGCAGAAAAGCCCTCTTGAGCTAAATAAACACCTTTTATTTTGTTGTATCTCCTTCCTTGTAATGTATTTATTAAACCTCGCATGTTAAAGTAATAAATACGTTATTACATCTGGCTTGCTACAGCCTGTCGGTAAGAGTGACTGGGAGGCTGGCAGAGCTTCCCAGGGATTCACCAATGCTGGGAAGTCCCACTGAGGTTTTTGGGGCGTTCCTCCCCTCAGCTGCCAAGCCCGGCCCCGGTTCTGGTAGCTTGGGGTTGGGGAGCAGAGCCTCGTGGGCATGCAGCAGGGCGCTGGCAGGACTCCCCAGGTAGCTGCGAGGCTGTAGAAGAGCTTCCAGCTGCCTCGAACGGTCATACGGTGGCTCTGTAATGAAAGGAAGGAAGAACAAAGGTGAGATCGTGCCCACACTGGAGCAGGTTTGCTAGCACAGATTTCCAAGGGAATTCTGTTCGAACAACAGGGTAATGTTTTGTGTAAAGTAGTTCCTTTTCGCTGTGTTGGCAATTGCGACTTTTTTGCCAAATGGATCTTGCACCTAGAGCTTTTGCCATTGTAAGCGTGTCAGGCAGGGAATGAAACAGAAATCATAGCCGCGCTGACAGTACCTTTCAACAGTGATGAGGAATGCCTACAAACACACACAAGAGATGGGAGATGAGTAAGAGACTTGAGGCCACGTTCTGCTCCAGCTATGCAGAGATGCTGAAGAACAATAAAGTGGAGCAGTTTGCTTAGGAAAGTCTCTCAGGGCTGCGGGAGGTTGGATATGTGCCCCTATTCTTCTGGAATGTAATAGCATTAAGTCATGGAGAAGAGAAAGGAAGACACACACTCTTCTGAAAAATGGCCTATTATGCCTCTGTTTTTCCCCTTTCAGTCCAGGGAAAATGTGTAATGCAGGTGATGGATGTGTTACATTTGCAAAATTAAAAGATGAAAAGTCAGTCCTTGCATAACTCAGAATCAAGACAGGTTGAGTAAGAGAACAAACCTGGCACTGCAGATGATCTGTTCAGAAGTGGAAAGTTGTACTTACGCCTCTGTGCTGCTACAGATCAGCATTTTGTAGCAGACTGTGTCCTGCCCCAACAAACTTTCATGCCATTAGTAGGGTTAGGTGGTATGAAAGAATTTCTGTCAGGAGGCTTTGGCAAGCTGAGTGCCCAGCTGCTCCAGGCCCCGCAGCGTCAGCCCAAAGGTTTGTGACAGGCAGAATTTTGATCGACGAAATTTGAAGCATTCAGGTTTGCACACAGACTATGTCTACCTGGAGTTTCCCAGGCCCTTTCTCACCAAAATCTGAAAAAAAAATGCTGAAATTCTGTTTGTCATTGCCTTGCTGACGAATTTATTTTTGTTTGCTCTCTCACTGCAGATACCTGAAGAAAACGCGTTTTGTCTTTTTGGAAGAGGCTTAAAACAGTTTACCTGACTTATTTTCATCTAAGCTGTTGTAATCAGTTTATGTATGGGTATGATTTTTTTTCTTCCCCATAAGACCAGCTTGCAGTCTTTATGCCATAGTTTAAATCTTGTCAGTAGAATCTCGATAAAAGATGATGCCGAAACTTTTTATAAGCATTATTACTGATTGTTGGGGATGCAATGTAAGTATTAAAATCTGAGAAGGTTCTGCCCACTATGCCAGCAAACCCATTTCTACGGCAAAACTTATGACACATTGAATATTTAGGTGTAATAACTGTCCCACATAAATTGCAGTAATGCCATCATAAAGTTTCTTTTCAATGCAGAGCAAACACGACTGTATAGCTTTTTTCCTTCTGTTTCTAGAAATCTGGCTGTTCTGTACCTACTAGCAAGTACTGAAGTGTTTATAATCATGCTGAGCTAAAGGCCTACTTTCACAACCAGAATATGCTCCTGAATGCATCCAAAAGGAGCTGAGATCAGCCTGTGTATGGAGGGTTGACTTTCCCTTTAATGTGTAGCCAGTGGAGTGCGTTTCTGGAAATGTAGAAGGAAACCAAGCATGTAGATGTCTGGGGACAAGGTTCTTAATTTATGAAATCACTACTGCCCAGCGGAAGTCAGTGAAGCTGTGACTGCTCGTTCCTGCAGCAGATCTGCCCTTTGGCTTCTGCAAATGCATGCTTGTATGTGTGATGTGGGACAAGCTGAACGTGGCCATCCATGCTGACTAGTGTCCTTCCATGGGACACCAATAGGACACTACTCTCAGAAACATTAATTTTGAAAACTGTGTGCTGCACAGGAACTGGTTTCTTTCTGGCAAGGCAACACAATGATGATGCAGCCTGCACTCCGAAAGACTCTATTTCTTATGAATTATTAAAAACTGTCAAATGACATCAGAGGTAAAACTCATATTGCCTGAGAGGAACTATCTGGCCAAATCAGAATGCATCAAAAAAATTCAACATATATTCTTACAGGTAAGCACATCATACCTGCTCCTACCTTTTTATGTGTCAGGACTGAAGACCCCAGCAGGTCTCCAGGTTTTGCTGATTCAGACCTGTAACAGGGACACTATTAAGTAGGTTCAGGAAAGATTTCAGTATTCCTGCCCGTTTCCACATCTTCGCAGAGACTTACTGTTGCTAGTGATTTTTCTACAGCAGATCATTTTTCCAGCAGTGTGCACGTGGAAAGGAATTTGGCCCTAAAAAAAGAAAAAGAGAAGAAAAAAACACATAGTTGTAAGCCAGAACAACTTATGATGAACTTGTAAAGAAGAAACATTTGCCATCCCTTCTTCAAAACACAGTGCAATTTCTCTAAATTCATTCCTACTCATTTTCTTGTCCCTCGTGGATAGAAGATGAAGAAACAGGCTCAAAATAAGAGAAGAAAGACTCAGGCAAGGCATTAAAAGCAGAGATAGTGAAGCGCTGGGACAGATAGCCTGGAGAGGCTGTGGAATCCCCATTACTAGTGTTTGATGTTTGTCTTATCTCATCTAAGGTAA
>Ga0181612_115639_pt1 | contig 16868 bp, 7 predicted proteins | sample HoacroProtozoa21_FD_119630 | JGI IMG/M metagenome (GOLD analysis project Ga0181612, IMG submission 119630) | Hoatzin crop microbial communities from Cojedes, Venezuel. Combined Assembly of Gp0051906, Gp0051904, Gp0051908
CCTCCCTGTCCCACTGGGGACAGTTGTAAATCAACCTGTACAATAAATGAGTAGATATAAACTGTAGTTGTTCTTCACACAGTATTAATGTCTTAAATGTGACAGGGTATAGATCCATGTTATACACTGCAAATGCTTGGAGAATTTAGTTACGTGTGTTATGGGAACTATGACTATGTTTCAGTTTTGGGGCGTGTACAGGCTCTTCCATACTGTTTCCTTTACATAGTTTTTCACATTTTATCAGTCATAATGTCTCCCAGAAGACTGATCCGTTCACACTCACTCAGCTCTGGCTCAGTTCAGTTCTATCTCAGCAGAGAATGTCCTCACCACTATACTAGGAAGTTGCTCGTGAAAGTGTGTTTGCTGCTTCACTTCATTATTCACTTCAAAGTCTTCTCTTGTTGTATATTCCAGGTGGCAATGATATTTACTTGTATGAAATAAATAATAGTACCTCCTTGGTTCCTGTGGTGAGCTTAAGGTTGTGCTTATTGTCTGTTCTTTTGGTTATATAGGAAAATCTGAAATCTTTCTTTCCTTCCTATAAAAATGTTTGTTCTTATCTTTAGGTTCTGAACTGTATTTTTCACTAGGATGCTGATGATATGACCAAAGTGAAAATACTTGCTTTTCTGTAGACCTGGAGGCAATCCCGTGTCTTAGTTCTGGAGAGCTCATATTCTTATTTCAAGTGAACAGTAATACTGACCAATCTGTATTTTATATACAATAGCACACTCTAGTGTGTAGATTAATTAGCCATTATGAACTGATTCTTATCATGTTTAACTCAATTTTTCAGTGATTTAGTTCTATGGTGTTCAGTAATATTATTTTTTTCTATACTTGGGTGAATTGGAGGAAATGTGCATCTTCAAATGAGAAGTTACCAGTTACTTAACACATTAATTATGATACTAGATGTTATTTATTATTTTTTAAAATGATGCTTTGAAAGAAAAAACTGATAATTTTTGTGGAGAGGAGAATCTTGACATAATGGAGGAATTGAGTCCAATATGAAGAATCTTAATCATGTAATTGTATACAGCAAAACAGTATAAGGTGGAGTTAAAATTTGTCTTCTGATTTAGTCGCCTGCAGGGAATTACAGTTTGCTTGTTTGCATTAGTAGAAAATGTAGGAGGGAAGAGAGTACATCACTTTTTGAGACGTTGGCTCAGACTTTCAGATAATTCTGCAGATACCATGGAAGATAGGCAGTCAACATCAACTCAGATAACTGGCTTGTACTTTATATATAGTAATAGAAGACTCTTAACAGTTGTTACAGAAACATTTGTACAGTTAAAACCTGGATGCTTTGTGCAAACTTACAATTTTATTGGCATGTTTTTCCTGACTTTTTTTTTAACAGGGTTTATGAATAAGAAATATAAAAAGCACAAACTATTAATTGACCCCAAAATACAGGATTTTATCTTATGGATTATATTTGATTATTTGGGAAAGTGGGAAAAATTTGGGATCTTTTTCTGAATTGATTTTATTTCTTCTATCATTTTTCCCACATGTAAATGTGATCTCATAGTGCTTCTTTGCAGTACTGACTTTTGCCTCATCTGTGTATTACTGCTGTGATCTTTTTTAATGTTAGAAGTTGTGATTACTGATAACCTAATAAAAAGGAGGAAGAATTAAATTAAATTTCTTTGGCTCTGATGTCAAGCGGAAAATCAGTGGGGGGAAAAAAAATACCTGTGGAGAAAATGTCGTAAATTCAATAGGCATGATCTACATTAATTTCTTCAGTTATTTTAAAAACTTTGGGTTTTTTTCATGTTAGTTATACCTGCTGTAGAACTGGGATTGGGAAATTATTATTGTGTGTACTGTTGTGGGCTGATTATTATCAAAAGATACTTTGATACGTAGGCGTTTGCTTACTTTTCAGGTGGCTGTGTTCAGTGGCCCTAATTTGAAGTATGAAGTTTCTTTTTTTTGCTTCTGTTTTTGATACGTGTTAGGAGCATTGAGACAAAACAGTTTTTCTAAGTATCAGCTTTTGATAAGGAGAAGAATTGCGGTTGCTTTGAATTAGATGAGAAGCAATTAGACAGCGAGTATCTTTTTCTTCCCTTCATTTATATTCTTTCACTTACTGCTGTTAACATGTGTGACATATACAGGCATGCCGTAGTGGAAGGTTAGTAGGGAATCTGTGCAGAGTCTGTGGGTGGCATGCACTTTTCCCCAACAATTCAAGACAGTTTGCCTCTTAGAAAGTTAGTAGAAAAATGTATCAACTTAAGGGTAAATAAATATAAGAAAATAAAATAGTTTTGAGGTCTTTGCTCTCTCTTCTTCCACTATCTGATCCTACAAATCCTCTTACTGCAGGTCTTACATAGTGCTCTGCTGAGAAGTGTTACCCTTACACTTCCCAGTACGCGCAAACACATGCCCTGCATTTCTGTCGAAATGCTGGTTGTTAACAAAGAACCCTGCTTGAAACTGTTTATGCTAACAATGGTTCAGTTAGACTGAAATGATTTAAGAAGCAATTCAGCTAAAAGATCTGAAAGAAGTACTAATGCAGTTGGCAGGCGGTGACAAGCAGTTGGCTGGCGGGTGGTCAGTAACCTTTGCTGCTGTCACAGCCGCTTCAGAAGACTTCTCTGCTCAGTGGCGTCCTTGGGAATGGCGCCTCTCGGCAGCTCATCAGGCATTTGGATCCATCTGCCTCTGTAGTGGTTTGATTCACAGGGGCCTAAGAGAGTCCGGAGTCACTTGGGTTTTAGACTGTAAAAAAGCTTTCAAAATTCAATCCCATTTTCTCATCCTTATCATTCAAATTTTATTTGAAGTATTTCTGAAGGCACATATATTTGGTACCATTAAAACATTTATTCTTATGCATAAATGGTTCGCCATGGCATATTTCCCCATATGAGTCACAAAATGAAAAAACTTCTCAAATCCTGTTTGATTCCTTTCTTAGGTAAAGGAAGGGGACAACAACCTTCTTAAAAAACATCTTTGAAGTCATACAAACCATGCAGGAGAATTCTACAAGAGCCAGAAACCACAAAATTCTTCTCTCTTTGATAGGAAATATGAATATTACATTTTAATTTCAGGTCTACACCATTCAGAACTCTTAACAGAGCTTCCCTTTTTGTTTTTGCAAGCAGAGTAATAATTCCAACAGTGGTTATGTCAAATCATTCAGCTTATTTTTGTATCAAAAGTACACATTTTATTGAGGTTTTGTGAAGAACTGACATGACCATTGTTCATCAAATGCATATACTGCTGTTCTTGGAATGTTTCTGTTGTGTTTGTAGCCAAATCATGAAACTCAGGAACTTTGATGTGTCTTCATTGTTAAGACAGTAAATCTATACATACACTTCCATAATGTGCTACTTAAAGTGACTATGGGTCTTCTCCTTACCAGTTATTACAAGGACTAAGCATGCATTCCTTTGAGGGATGTATCTATAAGATTTTGAAACATTTTTTTACAGACTTTCAGAAAAAAAAAGGCCAGCCAACCTGCAAAGAATTGAAATGCACCCTTACAAGTTAAAAGAAATAAACTTGCAGGCCTCATGTCTTAGCTGAAAAATCTTGCAAATAGACACAGAGAAAAAACAGTGTAGTGTTCGTCAGACTGCATAAAGCCCTTACTTGGAGGGAGCATTGCAATGTGACCTTAAACTTTTCATCTTTGTGCTTGTAGTTCCCTTTCATTCTCTCTTTTCTCTCTGTTGTAGAAATTGGTTGCTAGACCTGACCCAAGCAAAACTGATGTCTTGGTATTAGTTCTGTGCTACTGACTCTTTTCCTTTACTTAGGAAATGTTTTAAGAAAGTAAGTACTCTAAAATATGTTGGGTGTAATCTTCATGTTGGTAGTTATACCTTGATGTTGGTGCTTCAACTTGTGTGATCAGTTCACATTTAGTATATGACTGAGAAAGTCACTAATTCTGAAAAACTTGAGAGATTTACTGTAAGAGGACAAATTGCATTTTTCACTTTGTGTCTTCATTTGCCTGGTAATGCTAGTGAGAGGCACTGTATTTTTTAGGGGAATGAAATACGTTACTTCCTCAGTCAACACACTTCATCGACTTTGTCTCGTTGCTTTCAGGTCAGTTCTGACAGATGGAAATCTTACTGTTTTAACTCTTCTCATTTAAAGGCATTTCTCATCACGGAATGCTTACTCTTCCATTTTGTTTTTGTTGTTTTGGGTTTTTTTCAGTTACAATTATTAAAGACCATTAACAACTTCTTTATATATAATTCTTTTTTCATATTTATGAATCCAGGGTATACTACTATAGTAATTACATTTTTCTCTTCCCCCCACACTCAGTTTTTGCAGGGAATGTATTTGTTAATGATTTGTGAAGTTTTGGAGTTAAGCACTGTATAACATTTTCCCCCCTTACACCAATTCTGTAGTTTTGTACTGTAAAAATATTTCTAGCTCAGCCCTTTTTTTTAAGTGTATAACATCTGAGTTTACCTAGTTTGTGGTGTCTATGATACCTATGCATCACAGTGTGATTAAACAGACGTACCCAGTTGTTGTGCATTGTTAACTGATGTAGTAGTTTGTTTACCTTCAAAATATTTCCATTTTCAGTTCTTCTGCTTCATTTCAGTTGTTCTTGCAGGGCTTCACAAAAAAAACCCAGTTCTACTCAAGAGAATCTCAACGTCTCATATTTGGGCCGACAATAAGGAGTTTGTGTAGCTATAATTTCAAACTTTCTGCTGAGATGGCCCATTCAGGAGAAAAGAACTGAATGGCAGAGCAGAAACCTATGATCAAAGATAGAGTTACAGACTGATTATTTTTAATGGTGTTATATGGCCTTTCATAATAAAATTGAACATGCTTTTAGACACTAGGTTTTGCTTATTTCAAGCATAAAGATCTTAGAAAATATGGAATCGTGTCAATTAATTTCAACTTCCATCCAAAAAGCAATAAATATGTAGCGTAAGTTGCGTATGGTTTTACGCTGTAATCACTGCAAGGTAAGGTTTGCGATGAATGTCTTTCTTTTTTCTGCACCAGTTTTCCAAGGTGATTTCAAGCACCTATGGCCTGCTGTACTAGCTGATTTAAGAACAGATTCGTGAAGCAAAAAATGAGGGAAGAGGGAAAGTTTTTCATCTTCTTACTAGTTGGTGATTTGAAAAAGCGGTGCTGCTCATTGATAAGCATGAAATGCTGCTGAGAATCTAATGAGGTGTTCACATTGCAGACTCAGAGAGCAAACCACAGACAAACATTTCTATGTAGAGGCAAAACTATTAGAATGTTCTTGTCCATGTTATCTTTATGTAATACCGGGAATAAAGTAAGAAGTAAACAGTAGAGCTTTATTTGAAAAATATATTCAAGATGTCTTATACAAGAATGCTTTCCTGTGAACCTTAAGAATAAAAATAGATTTAAAAGGAACTATGTAATGAGTAGGAGAAGGGTGTGCTTTTCTGAGGAAGCTGGATCTGACACTAGTCTGTTTCAACATTTTCATTAATATAGGCAGTAGATAACGTTTACTAAGAGAGTGATTTGGAAATCCTGCCACCCACAGGTATACCAAGAAACCAGAAAAATTAGAGTAACAAATTTTTTGAAAAATTTGGAGAACTGTTTAGAATTATCTGGGAACTAATAAAGTAAAACTAAGAAATAAAGAAAAATAAGATTAATACTATGACCAACTTGAATTGAGCATATATGTAATATCTAAAGAGCCAAGATGTGTGCACTTCTTCATGAAAGATACCAAAAATGAGGAAAATAATTGGTCTTTACTCTCGTAATTAAAATTGTTATGTCAGGTGCCTATGTTGTATATAATCTTTCCATGTTTTTGTACAGGAAAAGCATAAGCAGGAGTTAGAAGACATGAGAAATGCTGGACATGAAGCCTTGAGTATTATTGTTGAAGAATTCAAGGTGAGTGAGTTGCCAAGATAACACAATTTTTCCAAATAATATTGTTGTAATAGTATATAAGTGTGCACTACAGGCAGTCTTCTTTAATATTGCTTGTTCTTCAGATAAAATATGTTAGCCATTTTCAGTAATGAGACATAAAACCAGACCAAGAAAAAAATGCTCAGTTAATTGTGGTAAATTTCAGGTTTGATTATTTATCACATATCCACATTTTGGACCTCCTCAGTCTCAAGAGACCACTTGGTGGAAAGCAGCTTCACAGAGCAATTCAGCAGGTTTTTATCTACACAGCACTAAGAGAAGGAGTTAAGGATGAAATAAGGCTCAATCTGTAATTCTCGCATGTTGTTCCTAGTTCCTCTCAGCTCTAAAGGTGAAAGAACTGGGTGTTATCATGGAGGATAAATCTATGTCTTTTATACTATTATGGAAACTTTCTAGTAACAAATGCACAGAGGACAAAACCTGAATCCAGTTAGAAGGTGTAAGTAAAGCTAAGAAGTCTAATTAGGCTTAAAGAGGTAAAGAAGATCCGTCTCGGGGAAAAAAACTGGTAATGGGAAATGGAAAAGAAGGCTGGTTTTGAGAATGAGAAGGAGACATCAGACCTGGCAGGCAAATGTGAGCTGGGAACACAAATCTGACAGTGTAGTTAGTGAAGGGGAAATTCAGTTTGTAACTGCTCAGCAATGGTAATTCGTGACCAAGGAATGATCTGGCATGGACGACAACAAGGTTTGACTGCAGAATGGTTTAAACTTGCTGGAAGCAGAAATGCCAGAGAGAGAAGGACTTTGTGTAAGGGAGTGTGATTTCCCTTGGTAATGAGGTAAGAAAGGTCACAGCTGTGTCTCCTAGCAATCCATCCTGGAATGTGAATGCTGAGGGGCACTTTTGGAAACAGGGCTGATGCTGGGGGATGAACTGAACACTGGGCTAAGGTGCCCCATGCCGATGGTCATGTGATCGGTGCGGGTTCAAAAGTACATAAGGAATTGTCTCATGTTGCATCTTTGCAAACTCTTTGTAGAGCTACTTATGGAGGTAAGACCGTCCACTCCATTGTTTATTAAATCATTTTCTGGTTAAGCACAAACATGTTTACTTTGCTTCATGGGGTGTGATAAAAATTCCCCAACATTAGTTAGGGTTGGAATGGAACTGCCAAGGGAGAAAGGATTGAGGTTGGATGTTGTGTTTCAGGTAGTAAGCTGAAAACTTGAGTCTAGGACCTGCTGGTCAAGAAGCCTGCAATACGTTTTTAGGTAGGGCAGGCAGGTTTGTTTTCAGCAATACCCAAAACCTACTTCCAGTGTATGTTTCTTTGTGATGGTGTCAGGATCTGCAGCTCCAGGAGAGCCATCTGTGCCAGATTCCGATCCGAGTCTGTTGCAAAATTTGGGATATTACTATTATGCAAAACTTTTTTTTTTTTTAAATTAGTTTCTATGGGACTTGTAGGCTTCATTCCTCACATGTAAGGTACCCCTACCAAGTTCTACGTCTGAGAAAGCTCCACTCTGTAGGGGACCTTATGATACTTTTAGGAGCCTCTGCTTGAAGGCAGCCCATGTCGTTGGCTGCAGAAAAGTATAAAGTAATTCTGGACACCATACAAGTTTGCAACAACTCAGAATAAGAAAGCCTTCTAATAATTTTGCTAATAACCATTAGTAGTGGTCTAACTAATAGTTAAATTGGAGTAACTGTAGAAATTTGTCTGTCTCCATCAATGCAACTTACACCAATTTCGTCTAAAGGGAACCTATCCAGAAAAAAGTTTGAAAAGTTTCCATTCTTGAGAAAAGTTAAGCATGGCCGCTGGTGATGTTCTGTTTCTCTGTAAGTCCCTCATTTCACTTCTGGAGGAGAATTATTGTGTTTGTTTTCCCTTACTTCTTTGGGGAACACTTTGCAGTAGAAGTACCCAAATCTTAATTTTCTTTGGGTTGTCCCACTTTGGATTGCTCACTGAACATGTTTTGTATCAGCATTTTTGCTTTCTGTTTTGTGCTACGTGTGTGTGAAATATCTGGCTATTTCTGTATGAACTTATATTTTGAAAAACCTGTTGAGCTATTGGTAATTGCTGTACTTATGTTTCCTCCTTTTTATTTCTGAAAATACAAACAAATTGTCATCTGTGGCCATTTTATAGTATTGAAGGAAAGTTTTGTATGTTTTCTAGATATACTTTTTCACTGTTTTAATGCCTTTGTGTGAGGTAAAGCAGAGTTTTGCATAGATGATATTGTCCCTTTTAAGGAACAATTTCTTCATGTATAATTGGATAAAGGAATATACTTATGTGCCATATTGGTTTTTGAAAGCTATTTTACTAGTCAACAGCAGCTGGTAAGATCTGATATGCTATCTGGAAAAGAGGATTTATATTTATCAGTTTCTGTGATTTGACGCAAAATATTAGGGATTTAATTGAATACTGTGATTCTAAGCAATATTTATATTTATCATATAATTTCTCATAGACTGTTTATATTCAAGTTATATAAAGACATTTGTTAATACAGGGGAACCATGGTATGAATATACTTGATACACGTCTTCCTGTTACCTCCTGTGGATAATTGCCATATTTTGGTCAATGAGATCACAGTACTCTGAGGAGAAATAACATCAGATATGCCAGCCTCTGAGTAAAATACTTCAACCAACTTTGTCTGCAAACATGCAGTGAGTTTTTCTTCAGGGTAGCAGGAAAAATAAAAAATGTTTGTTGGATTTAAAAAAAAAAAATCAAGGTTTTGTTTGTTTGTTCATGGCTTAAACACATTTTTAGTAACTCTTTACCATGTACTTAAAAAAAAAAGGGAGTAACAGTGAATCATCAGAGACTTCAGAGAAAGCAAAAACTGTTCTGTAGTTTTGTTTGAGAAAGTAATCTCATGGATTCTTTTAAAATGTTAATTCCTGGTTAATATTTCAATATGGAACAGGGATATTTTTTCTTAAGTGAATGAGTCAAGTCTCTTTTTGTAATTATAAATGTAATTTTTTACATTTTGGGGACCTTCATATCTTTAGGAATTGATTATTTTATGTTGGCAGTTAGTAGTCGGAGGTGTCCTACATTTAGTGTTTGATCAGATTTACTTTAGATTCTTAAACAATCCTTTTAGTGAAATACAGAATTGTGAAATTTAGTGACTCTTTTAATCCAGTGTTGATTAGCCATGCTTAATTTTGTGCTGAAATGTGTCGTCTTTACGGTTTGAGACTGTGTTACATTAATACATATCATTTATATGCAGCAGTGATTTCCATTTTCAGTATATTTTGTAAGTACTATCTAATTAATTCACAAATTGCCTTGAGTGTGGAAATTCACCTGAATAAGTCTACTGCATTGTTTAAAAGGCATAGAAAGGAAAATCTTTCTTATAATGAATACAGTTCTGTTTTGCATTCCTTGGGTTTTAATAAAATGAACGGATGCAGATTATTCCAATCAAGTGCTTGCTCACATCCCAAATTAAGTTCTGTTGCAGTCGTAGCTGTTGGAATTATGACTAGTCCTCTTTGATACCAGCCAATTATAGTTTTGCAAAGCCACTCCAAGCAGAGTTGTAGCATGAGTGAATGTAATGCTGGACTTCGGTTGTTTAAGGATTGCTGTGTACAAATATGAACCGTTCATCATTAGCCCCGGAAAATAATCCCGAGAATCCCTCAAGCCCCAAATCCTCCGAATTTGATATTGAAACTCTGGGTTGCACAACAATGGAAAAGAGTTGACGACTTGCCTTTTTGTATTCACGGGGTAGATGAGTCTTTCTGCTGGTACATTTGTGAAAGTGCCTTTCTTTTGTCCTACGAGGGAAAAGAGAGTTGCAATTTTTTCACTTCCGTCTACAGTGTTGCGAAGTTAGTAACCAAAAGCTTGAATTTTTCTTGCATTTAGAGCTAATTGTTACTCCTTGCAGACTTACTTCAGCAGACCAGTTGTTGTTGTATCTTTCTCTGCTTGAAAATGGGTTATAATTTCTGATAATTGCTCTCCTGTATTTTGGTGAATTATTTGTTGCGATAGGAACCATGTTTCTGCACGTTGATCCTTCATTAGTACGTTATACCTAGGCAGACCAGGCACTCAAACTTAAGACTAAATCCTCTCAATTTCTCCCCTTGTTGTGACTTGTCCTTTTTAAGATGGCAACAGTGTCGAAAATGGAGCTTACAAAAGAAGTCAAATAATGAATGAGCTAATGTCAAGGACCAAAGCCCTTAGAATTATTGCAGTTGTCTTTGGAATATTAGCTTGCCAGCTGTGCTGGGAAATCCATTAACAGAGACCATTAGACACTTTGTAGCACAACCCCTCAAAAACCTTGGCCACTGTTAAGCATCTCGCATTCTTATCTTCCTTTCAACAAATAAACCACCCACAATGCAGTCACAAGATTTGTGTTAAAAAACATAGGAAAACAAATTAAAAATTAGCTTAGTGTTCCGTGTAGGCCAAGTTTCCCCTTCTCATGTTTACCTAGTTTTGTTTAATTTTTGTCTTTCATGTCATTATTTTTTTAAACTTTTATCCCTGATAATGAACTACAGTAAAGAAAAGTAAATGTAGATCTTGGAGATGATGCTTGTCACATTTTGACGTGTTTACCACAAGCAACATAAGGATTTTTTCTCTGCTTGTTTAATCAGGCTTTTGTTCTGAAATTGTCATAGTTCTGTAAATAGATGAGCGAAGATTTTTAATCTGTTTTGTTTATATTTCTCACCATATAAAATATCCTCTAATGTAAGCTTTAAAGAATATGAGGTTACAGGCAGGTGTATTTATTTGATGGTATTTATTTACTTAGGGAATTTTATGCAGTTATTAATCTTCTAAAAAAGACAGCTTGCGTGAATTAGATGTGTATTTCCTTTCATGGAAATTAACTTTAAGATGCAAAGTCCTTTCCAGCCCTTTCTCCAGTGAGGGTTTTCTCTATCCATTTTCAGTGTTGAGTGGTTGGTTTTTTTCATATTTCCAGAATGTAAGAACAGACAGATTTGCAAAGTACAAGATATGTGATGGGCATCAGATTGTCTTTCAAAAATATTTGTGTCAGTAGCAGACCTCTGAACTGAAAGGTTACCCTCTAATAAACAAAGGATAATTTAAAAGATTTCATTACAAGAGAAGTTACTCTAGAATCAGGGTATCTTTTTTTAGACATAGTTTATCCCTAATGGGGAGGAAAAACTCTTGGAAGTGTGGCCAGTTCTCAGCTCTTTAAAACGCCAGTTTAGCTTACGAAGTTTCCGAGATGACATGCTGGCTTAGAAAGTCCTGACACATAAATAAGAGGATAAATTCAAAAGTTGTTGCAAGGTCTTGTATTTCACTTCCAACTTCTATACTTGTCCATGTACAAGTCGCACTAGAATTCAAGTGGGCCTAGAATATAATATGATATTCTTTTTTGTCATGAAGATGGCTAGAAAAGAGATTCTGTGTCATATTTACAATATAGGAGTATTCATGTACAACAGCGATGGATGCTACTGTAAAAATCTTTCTACGGAACTCTGATAAAAGCAAGGTACAATAAAATCTCAATCTTCCAAAGATAAGGCTATTAAAAAATATGTTATTATTGATTAAAGCCTCTTGATACTTTAAAAGTAATTGAAAAATAATTACAAGATATCTCTCCCTCCCTTTTTAGTAAGGATGACTTTTTATATGTGATTCTGACTATAGAAGAACAAATGCAATGCTGAATATTATAATAATTGAAAGGTTTGATTAAGAGTGAGTTTGCAATTTGTTTCTGACATAAATTTGTTTTGGGGATAACAGTATTTTGTGGAAAAGAAATCATTGAAAGTCACATGCCAGTAAAACTGAGATATAGAATCATAGAATCATAGAATCATATCTAGGTGAACTGAGCACAGTGTTCAAACTGTAAATTGTTGATCATTGCTAGTATACCAAAAGTAGCTGAAAACGAAACTGAGTTGTTATACCACTATACAAAAAACATGTTGCTCTACGCTTGTATTTGATCCAAATGTCTTTTATGTTATGGCTTTGAAAGACTTGACTAAAATTCAGTTCATGGTTAGTGAAACCATGAAGCTTCTTCATACCTTGATGCACATCAGAATGTGTTGACCTTTTGTAAAGAATGACTTGTGAGAAGAATTTTCCATGGAAAATACTTTTTGACTTGATACGTAAAATTTTGCAAAGCTCTGTTTAAAGATTTGGTAGCATGCCATGACTATGAATGGAATCAACATTTTGCTTTATTTCATTTAGAACCTACTTCATTGTAACTTGCAAGTTGACTCTGACCTAAACAGGAGTTTAATTGCTTTCATTTTGATTAATATTCACTGACACAAAAAACCCCTTTATTCCTTGGCACCTAAAAGGACATGTTTCATTTTCACTTAAAGGGAGACTCACCTGAAAATAGCCAGAGCAGGAAAATATACAGTATCTTGGGCTGAAGTGGACAAGTCGGATTCTGTTGAATAAGACATTTTCAAAAATCTCTTTAGTAGTTTTATTTATATAGTATGTGTACTAGCTAGTAACTGAGTTATAACACAATTGGTTAAATAGTACATTTTATTGAGTTAATGTATCTTCAGCAAGGGTCAGGAAAGTATTTTGATTGTGTCCTCTGCTCTGTTGTATCTTTCAACAATAGGTTAATTATATTTTGCCTTTAAATAAAGTAGTAGAAATTAAGTAGTGGTGGAGACAGGATGCTGAATTAGATGATTTATTGTCTAATGCTATGAAGCATAGAAGTTCTTATGTACTATTGCTGAAATTAATGCTGGTAGCTAATATAGTTCTTATGGTTGAAGTAGTATGGTAACTTTGCTTTTCGGTAGGTATCTTTATTGTTAAAGATGACCTGTTTTGGCCATCCTGATCCAGCACTTTAGAAGTAAAGAAGATGTTTGATGTACTTACTGGCTTGTATTTAGTTACTTAAGCAAGTTAATGATGCTTGAGCAAGGGAAAGAAACCAGAGAGGGTATTCTTTAGGATTCACTAAGGGTTTTGTTGCAGTGCTTTTAAGTAACAGTACAGAACATAACGCAGCAGCCTATACATCATGATGCATGTTTCATACTGATGTTTCGTGTGAGTTGGTTTAATATTTTCAAACAATGTTAGACATCTGAAAAGTCTGTTTTTTGCACAGATTTGAATTGCTTTTATAGTGTTTTTCAGAAGAGATGAGAGGGGATAATAAACTCTGCTTTGTTTTTCCTTTTGCTTTTTTTTTTCCCCTGAACTAATTTTTTCCTCCTATAAAAAGAGGGTATTGAGAGAAAGAGATCTGGCATTTTGTTACTGTTAGGGAATTTGGGATGAATGTAGGGGTAACAGTCTATATTTTGGCTATATAATCCAAGAAGTTTTCTCATAAATTCTGTTTCTTGGCCATATGGTAAATCCTGTTCTGGGCAAGCATCTGTGGTTTCTGTTGCCAGTGGAATTAAGACAGTATGCACTAGAGCTGGGCATATAGGTTTGTATTAAAAATGGGCTGGAGTGCCTGTGCTGTAGTTTTGGCAAAATCTTAATCATTGCACTTTTACCATTCCAAGGATGAGGACAGATTTTAGAAAGTGTCTAGTAGTCTGTGCATGACAGAGCCTGTAGTAATAGGGGATGAAATTTGTGATCATTTGTATTTTCCAATCTTTAAACTTTTCTTCTCAGATTGGGTACACTACAGTTTTTAAGTCTCTAGTCCATGTGCAGTGACGCAGTTCTCTAGTGCTTCTGCAGTACGTCTAGTGTGCTGTTGCTAGTATTGCAGGACTACTTAATTCTCTGACCATTGCTAAAGCATATAATAGAGTAATTAAGATGTGTATTCGCTTAAGGAGACCCCAAGGTGATTATGGATAAAGTTCTTATTATGATGTTTGGATCTAGTTTCAACTCAGGGTCTTCCAAAATTATTCTATTGTATGAAACTTACAGCCAAGGTTAGCTCTTTAAATGAATTCAAACAGGGCTTTGGACTAATTTACTTAGTTACACTTTATTTTGTTTTGGTAAAGTTCCAGTTTATAAAATTAAGATGGATTCACTTTTAATCTTTCTGCAAACTAATTTTAAAATGTTTTGTACTGTCATTTAAATGTGTGAACGTTTTGATAATGGTTTGAGGAAGCAGTAGTTTCCGTGATTTTTTTATAACCCATCATATATAAAACTAAAATAGATATGAAGACACTTTAGAGAACTTGTTATTAAGGGATTTCATTCTCTCTGTTCTGTCAGAAGCCACCAGGTATTTATGGCTAGTGAAGGAAAAGTAGGATCAGTTCTCTGATAGCTTTTTTTGGGTTAGGAGCGTGAGAAAGGAGAGAAGAAGCAGGATTTCTTGAATGGTTTGGAATGTTTCTGATAGTTCAAGCTTCAGAAGAAGACTTACTTTGCTGTCATTGTCATCTTACAAGGCTTGCTATTTGGAGCATTCATTTCGAGCAGCCACACTGTATATAGTTACTGTTAAATGTGAGCATGTATGTTACTCCTTAGCTTTCCCATTAACAATGTGAATTTGTTCTTTTAAAAACCTCCCCAAAGTTGTTCATGTATATATGTTCAGAAACAATGAACAGAAAACATAGAACAGTTTGGTGATGAAGTATATGTGCGTTGGGACTATGAATTATTTCCAAGTGGCGAAGTACCATGTAGGAGACAGAACTTCTCCCAAATGATTTCTAGAATTTAAACTACGTTATCATATAATTAAACCATTACAGACACCAGAACATGTCCTGCCCCACCCCCCCCAAGGAACTACAAGGTTCTAACACATTCTGCAATCCTGCTATTATTTTGTTATTCCTTGCACCGTAAAGGCTGCTTTGCTAACAAGAGTCCAGAGATACAGGTATTAGAATAATAACTATAATCAAAGAATCTTTGAAATTTTAGAACTTAGAAAATTTCGCTTCATCTGTAGTGGTTCAAGAGCCATTGCCCTACTCTCTGGGAAAGGAAAGTCAGGACTGAGGCAGAGTGCAGACTCTTAATTTTCCTTTTTGGTTAAATTCCAATGGTTTTACTCCTTATAAAATGAGAAGAGCATATAATGATTTTTTCATTTGTTTCTGAAAGGAATAAAATACAACTGTACATCAGACTGTATTCCATCTGATACCTGATAGATTTTGGAAAGGGGCCTAAAGGTTTGCTATTCCATATCTGACTCTGATAGTTTCTTGTCAATTCTTTGAATTATCTTAAGTTCCTGTACCAAAACAGAGGATATGAACCTGGGTTAATTGCTAAAATATGATGTATTTTATTCTCGTCCCATATTTTTTTGACCAAATAAAACCCACTGGATGTCTTACGTCAGTGTAATTCTTGGAAATAATTCTGGTTTTAGAGGAATTGAATCTAGATGTGCTGATTTGGCACCCTTGTCTTGCTCTAATAACTGTCTCAGTGCTACTTTCTACTGTCATTTTCTTTTTCTGATCTATAGGCCAAAACAGCTATAGACCAATTTTTAGCTTTGGTTAGCTAAGAAGATTATATTAAGTTGAAAATGAATTAAAACTGATCCAAACCTAGTAAAACAATGTCAGTGTAGACATTAATTCTTGGTTTTCTCAGTTAATGTTTTATTGCCCAGTTTAGTAATGGTAAAAGTATAATAGGCGATATGAAGAAGAAGGATATGTTAAAAGGCCATATATTTGTCTGATTACTTGGAGGTGTGGTGATATTTTTTGTTTTCTCTTTGGGAGTCAGAGGAAAGATGTTACTATTCTTATTTTATTATACTGAAATATACTTTGATTATTTAGTACATAAACCTTGTAAATTCTGTCTTTGATTAGCAGAAAGGCATCAGTTCAAATGATGATGTACTTACATTCATAACTATAGTTCGTTCTTATGTTCATGCATGGCTTTGTATTTGAATTTTAAGCAAACAGCTTTAAGTAGGTGTTTATCTAAGGCACCACAGTCCTTTGCACTCTTCCCTGATACAACAGCTTACATAAGGGAGGGGGTCAGAAAATTTCTGAAAGCTGAGGACATTAAAAATGGGAAAAGAAGATCTAGTAATTCCCTGGAAAAGATTGTTTGGCTCTAGTAAAGACCTAAGAGGCAGACGTAGTTAGGGTTTGTGAAGTGTGTTGTGCTGAGGAAAGAAAAAAGAAAAGCCAAGAAGCAGTAAGGACTACTTCATAAATGCAAAGAAATACGGAAAATATGAATTCACCACTTCCTCTGTGACTATAACTAAAGTGTAGACTGAGGCAACAAATGTGATAGGAGTGTAGAAACAGATCCACATGAAGACTGATGCCATATCAGTCCTGAAACTGGCTGTTGGTACAGGATGACTCATGCCACCCTGTGTCAGGGAAGTTCATTGCACAGTATCTAGAAGGAGAAATTAATTACCAAGAGTACCCGTTACAGAAATCCTACCCTTTGCCTTCATGCAGCAGATGCTATAGGCAATATTCTGCTGTAACTTACTTGAAGTGATTCAATGAGCCATTAAAAGGATGCTTCGAGAATGCCAGCTTGTTATCATTAGGTCAGTGGCCACAGATTTATGGAACATCAGCCCACTGGGATCATTGTGTAATTAATTAAGGAAGAAAGTGGTGTTTCAACAGTGATAAGTAGTTGCCCAGAATAGAATTAGTCAAAAGACTTTTAGTGTTGTTGTACTGAAGGAGGTATGTGACTGTAAGAGTTAGAAAAGTTGTTGTGGTTTAGCCTGGCTGGATGCCAGGTGCCCTCCAAAGCTGCTCTATGGCTCCCCTCCTCAGCTGGACAGGGGAGAGAAAAATGCAATGAAAGTCTCGTGGGCCGAGATGAGGACAGGGAGAGATCACTCACCAGTTACTGTCATGGGCAAACA
>Ga0181612_142903_pt1 | contig 16866 bp, 10 predicted proteins | sample HoacroProtozoa21_FD_119630 | JGI IMG/M metagenome (GOLD analysis project Ga0181612, IMG submission 119630) | Hoatzin crop microbial communities from Cojedes, Venezuel. Combined Assembly of Gp0051906, Gp0051904, Gp0051908
ATTTCTCCACTTCCATAAATTCTTCCTTCTAGAATGGGAGAACCTGTCCACGTCTAAGGAATATGCTTCTAAGGGAAACTTTTAACTACACAAGCACACACATATATTCACAAATCTGATCATATTCATGCCTGAGCCATCCTCCAGGATGGACTGACCATACTGAGCAAAGAGACTATACTGAGAAAGAGGGGACATTTAGTGTTGGGGTCCTAGACATAGAGGAGGAAATGGTGAGCCCAGGAATGAGGACTGCAAGTTGGATTATCCTGAGGAAGAGCTTTGATAGGGAACACTAATATGCCAAGGTGAAGCAAACTGAGCACCCTGATCTTGCACTCGTAACGATATACCATGTGTGTTCATTTGGCAAAGAGGGAAGAGTTTGTGTCTCATGTGTAAGCCAGCACTACAGCCCATAAGCTGGGAAAGCACAGGACCAAAAATCATCCGGCCCTTTCCAAATTCTGTTTCTTCCTCTTTGCCTTCATCTGAAGAGGGGAGACAAAGCGACTGCATTAGAGATCACCACATGCTGATGCAAGAGCAAAACACAACAAACTCAGGCTCCACAAACTTCATGCTGGAAAAAGCTTGTAGGTTTAAGCCTGCAGAATGTTCGGGCTGAGCTCCTCCCAGCAGCATCCAGGGAGGCAGATCTTCAGCTGGTGCCAATCTGTGATAATCAGTGAGGTGATTTAAACCTGCTGAGTACCCACACTCACTTTTCTTTCTTCTCTCCCTGGACGGGCTTAGACCTTTTGTCTCTCTTCTCTTTCTAATAGCTTATACTTTCATCACTTTTTCTTCCTCAGGGTTTCTTTGGTAGCATTCTCTGAAGTTTAGTCTGTTTGCTAGACACAGAGTTAATGTTATTATTCTATACTGGCTTGCAGGTACATTGTCCATCACTTAGGCATGACAGAGAAGTGAGCCAAAAATGAATCAAGCTATCACACCCCAACGGATGGGGGAATCTCCCTTGGAAACCCAAGCAGGAGCACTCGAAGAGGAAATTCTACAGTGAGTCATAGTATAGGAGCGGGAGTTCATCCTCGCAATAGTGAGGATGGAAGTTTGAATAATGTCTAGTTGCCTAATCTAAAAACTGTCTCCTTCTCTCAAGACTCCAGGTTCCCTTGCCAGCGTAGAGCATGATTTGAACCTTACCATGTGCCTTGGACAGCTGATGATTTTTTTCACCCTGCTTTTACAGGAGACTAGGTATGTTTTTAAAAATTTCTTTCATCTATGCTGGCCTTAGCCTGTTGGACCTCTCTGTGTAGTAGACACAGGCTTGGTTGCAGTATGTAGTCTGTCCACAGGCTGTAGTACAGTAGATGGATCTTCTGTGGCTGGAAAAACTTCCTGAGCTTACCTTTTCTAAATGGGAATTGTTAATTTGTTGAGGGGAAGACAGGGAATTGGAGGAGGGCCGCTGAAACACACAAAAGGGGGGCAGTTGGTTGTGCAAGAACCTAGAAGTTTTAGCCTTGCAAATTGACTTACAGTGTGTTTGGAGATGGGATACTTGAATGCTGAGAAGTGCTAGCTTGTAGACTCCTTATCACAAATGAGAGGAAGAAATGCTGTTGAGGGGAGAAAAATAATTTGCTTGTCCTTTGGGAATAACTTCTGCAAGCACTGACAAGAATCATATAGCTTTATGGAGAAGCCCGGGAAACTCTGCTGTGTGGAAGGAAGAGCCTGATACAGCACTGGAGAGGTGCAAGAGCCATGGAAGTAGAGAAACAGGCAGAAGCACCAGGCAGCGAGAGTAGGAAGCCGCTTCCTACTGCAGCTTTAATTTGCTAGTAAGAGGGAATTCAATCCCTCATGTGCTCATCAAAGCTGATAGAGTAACAGAAGTGTTAGTCTCTTAATTGAAAATGGAATAAATCCACCTGCATATAATACCTCCCCAGAACATTCCTCCTTAAAGATAGCTTCCTTTTATTTTCTCAACCATTACTAAAATTTCAAAGTTAGAGATTAATTATAATGGTAATACTACCATTTATTTTACTACCAGCTGTACAGTGAGAATAAATCTAGCCTGAAAATAATTTGATTACTGTGTCTACACTTAAAAGCTTGTGATACTGCCTCTGTATTAATGAAATATTATTGACTAATTCCATTGAATTTGGCAAAAGCCCTCCCTTGCTTCTTGCACTGCACTGAGGCACAGATCTTGGAAAAATAAGACCTTGTTTAAACAAGAGTTCAACTCCTGACATCTAGGAAATAGGAACATTAGAAAATAATGATGAACACACTTTCCTTCCTCCCCCTTATTCTGAAACAGCTTGTTTCCATTCCCCCTTCTTTTGTTTATTTCTCAGAAAGCCAATGTGCAGCAGGTACCTCCTGGTAGTGTTTTATGTTTAAGGGCACAGATACCCATTTAATTAACTCCATAATTGTATGGTAACTACTGGCCTTCTGATTGCACGGTAAGCAGCAGATAGATTAAGACAGTAATTTCATGGTTATTTCTGTCTTTCCTGACTGCTGGTCTCTTAGGGACAAATTCAGATGTCCATTTTGAAGCTTATAATTAGGCAAAGCCTCTCACTCAGGCCAGGGAGGGACTGATGTACCCAGGGAGGCCAAGGCCAGAATCTCTGCATGTGGCTATAGACCCTGTTGCTAACAGTGTAATGAAGGAAGCTGGAGTGTCCTACTCGGGGCTGAGCAGCACCAAGGGCCACATGACAGAGAGGATCCCTGTCTCTTATGCTTGCAATATGAATGAACAGCTGGGCTGGGGAAATAAAGGCAGACGGTGAGGAAATGTTCGATGCATTTATCAGGTGCCGTGTTAGGAGTGTTGACCCCTTAATTCCTCTGCAATAGAAAGGAAAAGTTAAACACCTCCTAAGGATGTTTTAGCCCCCCTACAAAGCTGAATGGTCTCTGAGGGAGAGAGTGACTGCATGAATGATCAGAGTGAGGGGGAAGGCAGCTCTGATTTCTCCAGAGCTCTGCTGCATTGATCCAGATATGGCATGGGAGTCAGGAAACAGCTGCTGGACTTAGTGTGCTCCCCTGCCTCATCAGCACTGCACTCAGACCAGCAGGACAGGAGCCCAGGCAGCCTTTCCCTGTCCAGGGATGAGGCAGTGCTACACGAGAAAGTTCAGAGGATGGCATCGGTGCCCCTCATAGCAATGCTCATGAGTCATCCTTGCTGATGGAGATGAAGGCATTAGGCTGGAAGGAGATGAAGGAATTAGGCTGGAAGGCATGAGGCAGGAAGATGCCTGGTGCTTATGCTAGTCACAGGGAGCACAGTGAATAGGACTGGAGGGAGCTGGTCAGAGAAAGTTGATAGAAAACTCCTGCAGCAAATCTAGGCCAAGGGAAAAAAAAAAACCCAAACCTCTTCTACCCCCTGTCTTAGCATCTCTTTTGCCTCTTGCAGTATCTCTGCTTGTATAATTGCCTGATTGCTCTACACTTGGATGTAGTTATCTCTATCTGAATCCATTCTCATAACTATAAAGACAGATTTCCCATGAGCTGCTGACATTTGAAACTGAGGTCTACAGGCGAGATCAGCCACAAGTCTTTCTGGGGGCTGCAACTGTGCAACACAGTGAACAAATCCCACATGACTACAGAGCATGAAAGTCTTGGCTTTATTAACTCAAACTTCTTTACTGATATTAGACTTGTGATGCCCACAGAACAGATTGCCTGTTAGCTAGGTAAATTGTGATAAAAAAAGACAACGAGTTCCCTCCTCCTCTCCCAGTCCATCTCAAGCAGTGTGTTGTGATCTTGCTTTTTCCCTTTCTGTCAACAGGTAGTTTGTGTCAGATGTGAGGGTTTAGAATCTAGAATCATATCAGGAATGACAAAAATCACAGGGTCTTCACAGTGTCTGTTGACTATGAGGCTGGGCCACAGCCTTTTGAAACCAATGGGAGACTTTCCTCCTTTTGACTAGACATTGTGTCAGGACTTAAAAAGGATTAAAATAGGAAATAACATGTAGGAGCAGAATGAGAAATTGGAATAACTTGGCAGACACTGCTCTCGATGAGCAGTGACTGAACCTAGAGCAAACCCTGTACCAGATTCAAATGTGAGATCTGCTGGTAGTTTCCACTGGATCTTCAAACTGTCTTTAGTTGTCAGAAGATCTGGGAACCATATGATACCGATGGGACTTGCTACAGAGCTGCTTGTGCTGGAAATTCTGTTTAGGAACCAAAATAAAATCTTCTTGCTGGATACACTTCCCAAAGACCAAAATTGTGATACCCCTTCAACACCAAATGGGGGCCCATTAGCACACTTGTGTTTGAACATTTAAAGCAATTATTCATGTTCATCCAGCTCCGAATAGCTACCAAAACACCATGTGTTTTTCTTCAGTCTTAATAAAAACCTAAATGATTCTTCATTAAGCAGCCCATTAAGATGACTGCAGTTTCCTCAAAGCTCATTAGAGGATACTCTCACCGCTAAATTATCACACTGGAGTTTTATAGAAGTCTGAGGAAAGATGCCCTATTGCGATTAATTCATGATAGATTTTCTCTCCTTTGCTTGCAGTCTGTGAGGTGCTGAGCTTGCCATCAATCCTTGTAAAGCTTATCCTTCTCTTCCACCAGGACCTATCCTCTGCAGAGATGGTTCCTGCCATGGAGAACCTCTAAGCCTTGTGTAGGCCTGGTAGTGGTGATGGCCAGGAGAAAGCTGGCCTATCTAGGACAGGGTCTCCATTGGCATGTCTCTGCTGGGAGTCACTGAACCACCTCTTGCCCATGGGCAATGCCGTGCAAGTGGCATGCAGGACTAGAGCAATGGTTTCGAGCTCTGCCTATGCTTCCTGGAGCCTTGCTCTCCAGACACTGAAGTACCACACTGCACCCATTAACCATACACCCTTCTCTCCCACTCAGCTGGGACCTGACCTGCCGACTACTCCCGGATCCTCCTCTTTAACTCTTCCATCTCCAAAGAATTAGCATCAAGAGCAGCCTTGCAAGGCAAAAATCTGAAGACAAAGCAGTGACAACAATAACAGAGGATAGAATAAGTTAAGTCTGTGCAGGTTCAGCGTGTATCGTCCCCACACCAGGTTCTCCTGAACTCAGTGCCAAGCTATAGGAGCTGGGGATCACTGAAGTGTGGGAACACAGGCTGCTTTGACAAAACAGAACTACCTAATCTCATTTTATGGTACATTATACACTTGGCCTTTTGAACAATCAGTGACCATAAATGGTGTTTACATCCTGAAGCCAAATCTAGGGAAAGAACAAGAGATAATCCATCTGGCTGGAGAGGATAAAGCGGGAAGGGCCAGCAGTGCACAATTATTTATGTCCATTCAGAGACACAGGGAAATTAGGTGCATTAACAGAGCTGCCAGGCCCTCCTCAGAATAGGGCTTTAAATGATATTGATGTGGTGCTAATAGGTGCATAGTTTGTCTTTTTTGTGTTACAGCTCAGGGCTTGGAACAGGAAATTGGATAGCAAGTTTAGGCGTATATTCTTCATGAGGATTTATTTCTAGGGATTTTGATTTTTAAAAAGCTGCAAACACATTTGGCCCAACAAGAGGACCAGGGAGTTGTCAGGGGTACACAGACACGGTGCCAAACCCAACACAGGGCCCCATTCAGCATGCCACTGACAGAGCACCGATATCCACTGTTTTCACTCCAACTTCATTCGCCAATGAAGGGTCAGGACTCCTTAAATCAGGATTTTGCCTGAATGAAAAAGGAATCTGAAGAATATCCCCCATCTGAAGATGACCTTCGGCAAGCTATGATTTGAGGCAGGCAGAACATCTAATTTCTAAAGAAAAGTCTAGATTTAAGACCAGCTCTGAAGCATCTGTGATAATTTCTGGGATTATTACAAGTAGGGACAGATTTGTATTTCAGGAATGCTGGATGCGCCTGGATTATTCTCTCCTTTGGGACAGGTTCGAACACCCCAGGGCACTGTCAGGGCCACTGTTATCCTGCAGGGGTGTGTAGGTAACCTGCTGGCCCTGCCTATAACTGTGGCTCTTTGCGGGATATTCCCCTGTCTGGGGCCAATTTCAGTGTCAGACAGCTTGGGGAGGGAGGAGGTCAGTCCCTAGACAGGTACGTGCTTCTCTTTTTCTGTCTGGCATTCCACTCACAATTGCCAACAGGAGTTGTTTGAATTAATCCCTAAGTATAGCAGCAATAATAAAAGACTGTGCAAGGTATTTGGCTGAAGCCCATGGGCTGCATACAAATGAAAGTGGCACATTCCCCACTCAGATGATGTGGAAGAGTTTTTGAGGGAGCTGTGTGAGGAACAGCTCATGGTTCTTTCTTGACTGCAGAAATTCTACTACTAATTCCATCTACCCAATCCAGTCTTATTATTTCTAAGATTTCAGTCACCACTTAACCTTATAAAGGGCAAAATTTCTTATGCAAGTGGCATGACACCACCCTACTTATTTTTAAGAGACTGTGCTACTGGCATCCAATTTGCGTTTCATCCTTGAGTACATTCTGCACCACGTCCTCTTTATTACAGAGCTCTGCCTTTCACATTTGGGCAAGGCCTCTTAGATCATTGAAAGTAACTGGGCAGTGACCAGGCACAAGTAAATGCTGCGTAAGTGGGGGATCCTGTGGAATTCAGATTCAGAAAGAAAAGGAGGACTTAGCCCTGTGTTGGATTTTTGTGGCAGAAAGCTGCTCCCTGGCATGGACTGTGTACCACTTGCAGATTTCTGACCTGGAAGTTGATCTGTGAGTCGTTCTGAAGTAGGATGCATTAGGGCATGACAGTATCTCTGGAGCTGTGTGTCCCGGCATTTGGGGCATGCCTTATGCTGAAGACTGTTGTGGGGACTTAAAGAGCTTGGTCTTTTGCTGGCCTCTGGTCCAGGGAATTTCTTCTTTTGCTTCCCTAGAGTTTTGAGACATACCTCCTATAAGAGACCACGTTTTCTCAGGTGATGGAGAAAACCTCTGTCCACTTTTTCAGACTGTGTGGCTGCCCTTGTAAGGCTGCCTAGGAAATCCCTCCTACCTATGGATAAAATTTCCTCGCATGTGGCCTATTCCTTTCAGCTTTAATCTTCTCCAGAATCAGCTATTAAATCAAGACTGTGTGTGATTATCTGCCGTCATCTTTGGCGGAAAAGGTGCAGAGTCTGAAGTCAAACGCTGTTTATTCATTCAGTTCCTTCTGCAGCTAAGGCAGGAACACTGCTCTTGGCACAGAATTAGCAGAGGAAGGGCAGTTCTGTGATTTGTTGGCTTCATTTGACAGGCAATTTTCAGGTCTGGATCAGAAAGCTATAGTGAAGGTTTTAGAAGTGACTGCATTTGGGTTTAGCTTTGGGGGAGAAGAGTGTTATTTTTACTCTAGTTTCAGAGAAAAGATTTTCAGTATGTCATGGCAGTTTTTAATGACTCTGTTCTGTTACTGTAGCATCAACTGAAGTTAGCTGAGACCAGAGACTAGCTGTGCTATGTACTGCACAGGCATGAAGTGAACAAAGTCCCTCCCCAGGGAGCTGCAATATGCTAACAAACATAAAGAATAATCAGGGAAATTAAACAGTGAGTAATGAATCACAATGACGGATGTATGTAATACCATTATTTTCTAGTTCACCTCCTTCTGATATGAGGGTGTAAATGCACCACTTAGATCAGCTGAGTGAAGCTGATCTGGTGTCAAAGAAGTTATTGGACCACATCTGTGCAGTGGACTTGTGCACGGGGTAGCTTACAGCATCTGTTTCTTAAGGGTAAACTTTCTCCAGATGTCTTGGGGAAAACACCAGCAGCCAAGATGATTTGACAGCAATTCAGAAATCCAGGCAGGAGCCCGCCAGACCATTTGGGCACGTGCTGCATAAGTTTTTTTCTCTTTCTCCCTCTCTTTCTCTCTTCATGATCTGAGACAATTATTTCTGTGCATTGTGATTCTAAAGCGAACATCCCTGATACTAGCTCTGCCTCTTATCATGAGGAAGCTGCAAAATTGCTTTCAAATTGTTTTACAATTGGGTTTTGTTTGCGAACCTCTCGATTGAGCAAGGCAAAACTGACAGGAGAAAAGCATTTGGGAAGGAGGGAGCAGAAAGGAGGCCAAGAGGTTGAGGCTAGGGATACTGCAGAGATGAAAGGAGGGATGAAGGATGCTGTTTTCAACAGAAGCTCATGGGTCACAGCAGAAGGGATGGCTTCCTTAGCCTTTCAGAGTGGGAAGCAGCTCATGTGCTGTGTGCACGAGTGTTGCTGCTGCCCTATGTCTGTGCGGAGCCTAGTACATGCAGGGCCTGGCACGTGGTTAGAGAGGATGCAAAGTACTACAGGAAGGCTAATATCTTTGTATATAACACCTTCCCACGAATTATGGTTAAAATACGTCTAGTTGTTTGGGACAGACCTAGCATCCATTCAGCCTGGTGTCTTCTAACAGTGGTAGAAAAAGGGGAATCACAGTCGTCATGCAAGCAAGTATGGAACCTGGTAAGAAATGAAAACCTCTGGGTGAAGTTGTGTCCTCTGAGAATTGAAAAGTAATTTTTCCACTGACTGCATCTGACCACAGTTCCAGCACCCCCCATCAGATGTTGGGCCAAAGTTAGCACTGCTGCCAAGGTATTTCCTTGCAGTGCGATAAAAATAAAATACTGTCTGATCCAGCGGCTGTGATAGCAGTGACTTTGTTTAAGCAACTTTATAATGAATCCTAGTTCTTCTCCCAATAGATGCCTTTGCTATAATATACTGGAGTGGCAATGGAATAAAATAGATCAGCTTTTACAAACTCATAAACACACAGAAGGGAATGTAAACCAATTTCTGATCTAGTTGAGGTGCACTGAGATATCACAGAGCGACATGAAGCTTGAGTGGATTCTGAAATTGCTCTTGAGCCTATGAATTCATCTCTCCTTTCTCTCCTCTGCCAACAGAGATGTTGCTCTTAACCCTTTGAAGGCTGTCCATGTATTCACACTTTCTTTTGGTCTCTCTCCGTGTATGTGTGCACAGTACTACCTTGTGTAGATATGTGCAGGCAACCCCAAGCATGCACACACACAATCTCCAGGGGCATTTTAAGAACAAAAGCTGAGAGAACCCAGATTTTTTTGCTGTGTAGTTAGACGTATTTCACTCTGTTTTGCCGAGCAGGTTTTGATTTGGTGCCTTTGCCTTGTCTTCTTACTGTTTCAGGCTCTGCTGTCCACAGCATGGTTACTTTCATCCTAGACATGGCTTCATTGCCAGAGGAATCCACATATAGAATGTGCAATGTGCTTCGGGCTAAAAGGTGACAGGGCAATGTCAGCTGTTGTTACAATCATTCCCCGGCCTCGTCTTCCCTTCACACTTAGTCTGGGAAGCATCAAATATCTTGGCTGAGCCAGAGGGAGCAATACATTTCCTTTGGCTTGCCACTTTTCAATAGAAAGATCACCTGCAGAAAAATTGTTTAAAGGTCAGCTGTGAGATATGGAGAATTCAAAGGGTCAAGACACTGAAGTCTCAGAACTCTTCACTGACCAGCAATTTAACAGCTCTTAGGAGAAAGGGGTCATCTGGGACAGAGACCATAGTCATGTCACTTGCTGTTAAATGCCTCACTCAGAACACCCTGGGTGTGAGTCACCTGGGACATATGGGGCTGGGTACACAGCTGACAGCTGGAGCAATGCTGTTGGTTACACTTGAGCAAAGTTGGCTCATACCCAGCAAGGATCTGGCCCTGAGAATAAAGATGCTGCCACTCCATGGGGGAAAAACAGAGGAGGGCACAGGTTTAGGCCCATTAAAAATGCTGCCACTGTCTGGTACAGATGGAAATACGTAAGAGATCCTCAGGGGCCTGAGGAGACAGAATTGCAGCCTCTGGAGCCATGTCAAGAGACAACCCCAACCCTTTTTGAACCATGTCTCTTTCCCTCATAAAAGTTATTGCAATGTAACAACTTGACTGTAAAGGGATATTTCTTCTCAGAATCCATCCTGTGGCATTCTCTGTCAGTATTCCTTGTGCCCTCTTCTGTGCTTAGCCCCACATCTCCTCCTGTGCTAGCACTTTGCCACATGGCATATGGGAATGCTTTTTAGCTTTGTTTGCATCACTTCCTCTTGCTGGAGGTCAGACCACAATTGGGCAGCAAGTGCAGCTGGGACCCACGCACACTGCACTGCCTTGCGATAGGTGCTGGAGAAATGAAGTTGATTTCTACCCACTGAAGAGCCATCCCTCTGCAGCTCCATCCCCTAGCTCATGCCTAGAGATTGCCTCTGGGGCCCAGGAGGGAAATTTTCTTCCCCAGTTGAATTAACTACATGCATTTTCTGGAGGGAAAATGCAGGGCTTTCTGCCTTCCCTCCAGACTCACCATCAGAGAGGTTGTTGCTGTAACCCTTCTTCATCTCCTGGAAAGGGAGAAAAACCCGCCAGAGCAAGTCAGGGAGGCAGGAGAACTCGTATGATGCCTTGGAGTGGGGCTGGGGCTGACATGGCCCCGAGCCTCCCAGTACTGGCCCATGCAGAGAAGCAGCATGCAGCATCACTGTGACGATATGGGGGGTCATGCACTTTATCCAGCTGTCAGAGATAACAGGGAACGGGAAAAACAAAGCTGAATGCCAAAAATAATGCAGGGAGCAGCAGGGATAGTGGGTGAGTTGTGGCTGGGAATGCTTGGGTTTGATTTCGGTGATGGCTTCTCCAGTTACCTGCTCAAACTTGTGCAAAACAAACAGCATCTGACCTGCCTTGTGCCAGGTGGCTGCCGACTGCACCAACTGGCTCAGCTCTGACCATGTGCTCGGCTGCGGGAGCCCATGCGGACAGCCCTGTGTCAGAAAGGGGAGACAGTGTATTTCACTGGCTCTGCTAAACAAGTTCTCTGCTTGCTGGGACCTTGGTGGTTCAATGCCACTGTGCAGATCTGTCCTTCCCTTGCTCTCATCCTCTCTCCCTCCTTGCCTATGGGTACTGGCAGGAAGCAAGAACAAGTTCTTGGTCTTTGGACCCCATTTTCCAGACTACGCATGAAAGATAGAACTTGATTTTCTTGGGCAGACTGATTAACAACCCCCCACTATACACCAAGTCCCAGGAACATCACCGGTGAAGTCTGCAAATACTCCCAACAGACATGGTCAGTCCCTTCAGCGCTGCATGTTCTCAAGTGCTGCTGGGAAACCAAGACATGTTTTCATCATCAGCCTGTCTTCACAGGAAACAAATTCCCATCCACTGTGTAGTTAACCCAGTTAACACAGACATTGATGCATGCTAACTCCATGAAACCAGCTTATTATCTGCACTGCTAATTAGCCACAGGAAAACAAACATGGGTTTTATGAATATGTGTGTGGGGGCGGGATGGGGGGAATGAAAACCTTTTGAAACTGATTTTTCCCCATTCTTCCTTTCCTCTTTAAAGAGATATGAAAGCAGAAAAAAACTAAAGATACCCATATCAAGCAAGATACTGGTTTGACAGGCTCAGGCAGAGTAGGCATATTTCATTTGGCCCCATCTGGCCCCTGCAGTGGTGAACAGGGAAAGAAGTTTTCTAGCCTGGGTCAGACTCTCTCCTAGGAGTGTTTTTTCTATCAAGTGCTATGAGTACCTGTACTAGAAGTGTTGCATTACGTACACAGCTTTAGCAGCAAAGCTGGGCTTTGCTCTAACTGCGTGTACCCTCCTCTGCCTGCTACATTAACCTTCATCTTGTGAAAAGGTGAAGATTTTCCTATCTGTCTCTTCCAGACCTTTCAGTGTTCATTCACCTGTCTGCCATGGCAAGCACAAGCAGGGAACAGAGGGACTCTCTCTGCAGTGGGGGGTGACAAAAAAGGCTGATTCAGTTGGGCCATGGCTGCTGGCTGTTGTCTGGGAAAGTGGTGGCAGACTCAAGGCTTAAGAGTGGTCATGGATCGAGGGAGAGTGCAGTTGTGGGAGACCGGAGTGAAGAGCTGTGGGGGGATGGGCTTTGCCATCAATTCCTGTACATCTTTGGGTTGCTGTGACCTTTCTGCCTGCCTGGCTGTACTGATCAATGCTGCTATTGACCATGTTGCCTGACCTGGCTGCAACACGGGGACTGGAAACAGCCCTGAGCAGGGACTGGGGAAGACAGCGGCAGCAGCAATGTAGCATCCAGAATGTGCATCCAGTCTTGGCCTAAAAAGCAGAGCCTCGAAGGAAGTTCATTCTGGAGCTTGCTGCCTCATTTAGTATTTGGATTAGAGTAAAATTTACTGATTGTGCTGATGGGATATGAAAGGCAGGATAGAGTTTTACTGCAGAGCAGTTGACCTTGCTCCAGAGACGTTACCGATACGCAGCTGCTATTCAAGATTTCTAAACACCATAGTCGATATGTGAATCTGTCTGCTAAGAGAAGTAATTAGACTTCAGAGCATTACAATCCGCCTTTCAAAAAACAACACATACAGGCTGCAGCATAGGGCAGTTCCCTCTCTGTCTCAGAGCTCTGGAGGAACACACAGGGTGCCTTGTGCTGTCATTGAGGGTCCAGGCAATGACCCTTCCCCACTTCAAAACAGTTGAAGACAGGGTGACAATGTGTTTATATATAGGTTGATCAGTTGGATGGAAGTTTGCAGTGGCAATCTCCAATGGTGAGACCAGTCGGTGAGGGTTTGAACACTAGAACAAGGCCTGTAGACTCTTCCAAGATGTCCTCATTAACATGCTTGGCTGCCTCAACAAGATCACCCTGCTGCATGCAGCTCCATGCTGGGGGAAGTTAAAGCAACAGTAGCATGGTTCCACTAATGGCCACAGCCATTTCCTCCTGTACACTGGCTCATCGTATGTCAGATCTCATCACTTCACTGTGAGGGTATATGAAGCACTGCTTGGCTCCGAGGTAGAGATGGACAGGAGTATGGCATCTTTAGGGCTTGCTATTGTGAAGGAATTTTGCAACCTGTGCAGGAATGGTGTATCTCCAGCACAATTTGGGGCCTACTGGAGGGGCTCTGATGTGCCAAAAGCCATATGTTTCTGCTGGAGTACTGTTTAATGATAAAACCTGATTCATGCTGAGCTTTTGCCTGGCAGAAGTTTATCCCTTTAAATTCTTTAATACCAGTGTTAAGTAAACACAGTGCTCGAACAAGAGGCTTAGATTGACCACCCCAGAGTCCTCACCAGGGCCCTGCTCCCACTTGCCTTGTTCCCAATGAATTCAGTAGGACAACTTGAGTTTTTGAAGCTCAACACATGCTTAAGGGCTTTGCTCTACTGGGGGCCTTTGTGTATCAAACAGGTGATGGGCACCAGCTGCACAGATTTAATAAAGTCATGCCTGATGCTGTTTGTCAGAGCAGAGTTAGTTTTCAAGGCTTCCTTTTGAAACACTCTGCTGCCAAAAACAGATCAGAGGCTTTTCGGACATGCATGCAGGCAGGGTGACTGCCCGAAGGCCTGGAGGGTGCCGCACCACAGTGTGAAGATGAAGAAGATGGAGAGGAAGACTGAGAGCTGGAGGGCTCCATGCCTTTCCCAGGCTGTGCATTCTGGCTAGTGGAACTGGAGACGAGCAACCTGTTTCACATGAATCTTTCCATAGATGCTGAAGTGTACTGACACATTAGGGTTGCTGGCTCACTAGCACACATCCTGCAGGGAAGGGACATTGCAAGGGGACTCATGAACAAACTGTGTCTGTGATGTGGCTTGGGCTTCACTTGGGCATGTTGTGGACTGAACTGCAGAAGTGGAAAGGAGGGGAGTCTCCCTCTAGCAAGAAGCTGTAAGGCTAATCTCAAGGGCTGTTGCAATATAGGATACTCAAGACAAGGGAGGGAGGACAGAGGAGGTTTTTGTGCTAACTGGTGAGCTGTAATTATGCTGAAAGTCGGTATCACTGATTACACTTGTTCCGCTTGTACAGCACAGGGCTGGTGGCTTGCTTAACAATGCACAGCACATTGTTCTCGCTCCAGCCCTTAACGCCACAAAATTGATACTGCTTTTCCACGGGCAGAGGGATAAGCCATGTGTTTAGTACACTGTCAGGGCCATGATACCATCACCACAAGGGGAAATTAAAAATCTTGACATGGCAACAAAGCCTCTCTTCCCTCCTCAGCATGTCGCTGGGCAACACAGAGGTTCCCAGCAGGAATAGTAAAGAGGACAGCAAGCAAGAAGGGATATACCAGTGAGGGACACCCTGAAGCTATGGAAAAGCGAGGAACTCCTTCTGTGCAGGAGGGGAGCGTATTAAAAAAAAAAAGGATCTCGCAGCCATTAGGGAAGTTGAAGTCACACTGGAGATTGTCCCTGTAAATTTAGGCTGAGCCTTTAAAGCAACCAATGGATTTTCTGCCCTTCCCATGCCAGCTGTCCAAAATACACCCTCTCTTTAGCTGGGCACACAGTCAAATGTGTGTTTGTACAGCAGAGGGTGGGAAGCTGTCACGTGGTACCATCGGGGATGAGGGATGATTAAAAGGGAATGAGAGAACTGGAAGGAGAATGGTGAGCATGAGATTGCCTCTGACAGACAGAGCGGCAATTTTTCCCCGAGATGCATTTTTGTCCTTCACTGAAAAGTGCTGATTTGTTGCAGCAGAACAATTCAAGATTTGGAAGCATTCATGATGAATTTTCTGGGTTGGAAAAACATGGTTTGAAAATTATCAAGGCACCCCAGTCTCATATAATCAAGGCACAAAGTCTGGGAGAATGTTAGCTGAAACTTACCATTTCACTTAAAGTTTAAACTTGTATGCTTTAAAATACCCCAAACCTCAAAATCAAAATGGAACAATCTGAAATTATTGGAGCAAAGTGTGGAGTGACCCAATCTAAACTCTATTTCTACTGGTTGTCTTGGGAAAATGGCAATACCTTGACTTCTTACCTCAATTTGAGATGGATTTCTGGTGGTACAAAAAATTATTTTCTGCCCCATCCTTTTTTCTGTTTATATGGTGCGACATGAGCACGCCAAGGGGTATATCCTCAGTACCCGGCTATGTGGGACCCTGCAGTCTCTGTGCCCAGTGCACATCTCTAGGAGGAGTCTCTCTCACCATGTTGGCCATTCCACGCTGGGCACTGTCTCTGCTGTGTGGGATGGGGCTGCCTTCCTACCTTGTAATGAGAAAAAACATATTTTGTAGTGCGGCAGTGCTGGTTCTTGGAACAGAAGGAACACCACATCACACACATGTTTTTGTCAGACAGAAGGCTCCAGGAGACCCATCGGCTCAATATGAGAAGAATTAATGCAGTTTAAATTAAACTTATTTTTCTGCCTGTGTGGGCCTGGGGGAGAGAAAGTGCTCAGAATCAAAACCTGATGTGTTTCAGAACCTGTAGTGTTTTTTCCTCCTCTTTCTTTTCCTTCCCCCTTCTCCTTTGAGACCTCATTCCTTTCTTCTGCAGGAGTCACTTGCACTCCTGAGCAGGGCCTCTCACCGGAGCTGTGTGAAAACTGCGTGTAGCAGGGGCAGGAGACTCATGATAGGTGGCAGAGAGCTGCTGTGAGGCTGAGGTTGCACAAGGGAAGAGTGGAAGGTGGTGAGAGGTAGTGGGAGCCATGGGATGAAGGTACAGCCCCAGAAGGTATGAGGTTACCACCAGGTCTGGGTGAAGCAGTGCCACAGGAGCCATGAGGGGTACACTGCCTGAAGCCAGAATAGAAATAGAGAAGGAGGAGCAGAAGACATTGGCAGAGCTTGAAAGAAGGTAACACAGGCAAATAAAATTTGTTGCCTGAAATGTCTGTCTCCACTCCTCAAAGGCCTCCCCCTCCCCATCACTATTCTGTTAATGAAGTCAATAATAAAACAGACCAAATCCTGTTAGATAAGTAGTTGCTCAGGAGGCTTCAGCAGTGGAACAGCACGCATTTTTGCAAAGCCAGAGATCGCTTTGCTGAGAAAACGCACAGTACAGGCGGATGGGAAAGCCTGGGGAGGGTGGTATGAGGAAGGAAAGTGCAGTCACCTATCTGGGTGATCGGTGATGGACAGTGAGAAGAAGCTGGGTCAGAGAGACAAGGGCTGTTTCCTGAGTGGCCCCTGCTTGTGGGGAACATGTGTTGGACAAACCTCCTGACCACTGCTCCGAGGCTGAAAATGAGGGGAGGCTCAGGTACTGTGGCACTTTAGGGGGAGGCATAAGGCAAAAAGGAGGAGGGGCTGCTGCAAAGAGAGGTGAGCGCAGGTGATGGCAGGGAGATACTGTTGCACAGGGGCAGCTGATTTCAGCTGCTTGGAGTTTTAGGCTGTGTTGTCCTGCTGCTGTTCTGAGAAAGTCACACCACAGCCTGGCTGTGACAGGAGTGGGTTTCCGTGACCCAGCCTCCCAGGCCCAGCGCTGCAGCCAGAGAAGAGGTGGGAAGGAAGCTGAACCTCAGTCCTGACCAAGTCAAGAGAAAGGCAAGAAGCGGACACTCAGAGAGGGACAACTTGGAGAAGAACATGCGGGGGCATGTTATCTCTCAGCAATTTTATTCTTTTTTAGGAAATAACAAATGAATAATCCCTAAAATGAAGATCTGAGGCATAATGAAATCATGTGGAATGTCCACATATTTAAGCATTAAATACTTTTTTTTTTTTGTAAAAGGCTGAACCAGCATTTACTTGTATCAGACAGAACTTCACTATCTCTCATTTTAAAATGACATTTTGTCATCTAATAATAGCGTTCACCCCACAGAAAGCAGCAAATCAAAAGGGTGGACCATCCACGGGGTAATCCCCAAAGCCAACCTAAATATTCTGACTTGAATATAAGGAACTTGCAAGTTTACCCAAAAGAGAAATAATCAGTTTCTGTGTCTCAACCCCAGAATATGTTTTCTTCTCTTTCTCTG
>Ga0181612_155108_pt1 | contig 16866 bp, 7 predicted proteins | sample HoacroProtozoa21_FD_119630 | JGI IMG/M metagenome (GOLD analysis project Ga0181612, IMG submission 119630) | Hoatzin crop microbial communities from Cojedes, Venezuel. Combined Assembly of Gp0051906, Gp0051904, Gp0051908
AGAGGGGAGCTGGGCCGAGCCCACCCCACCGCTGCTCCGCCGAGTCCCCCCCGTCCCGCTCCCCGTCCCCGTCCCCCCGCAGCAAGAGGGCTCGGTCGGGGGGGCTGCGGCCCGGCAGCAGCGCGGTACTCACTGAAGGGGCAGTTCTCCTTCTTGGTGCCGCTGACCTTGCCGTTCTTCTCGATCTTGAGAAAGTACTTGTTGTAAGAGTAGAGCTTCCTCTTGCGCACGTCTCCTTGGAGGTGATTGTAGCTCCGCACGTGTCTCCCCGCACTGGAAGGAGAGGAGAAGGACGAGGGGAAGGAGGAGGATGATGAAGAAGAAGAGTTGGTGGCCTCCGGGGACAGCATGTCCTGGCCGAGGTCATGGCAGGTGACAGGCACAGAAGACACCAAGAAGAGCAGCAGCAAGCAGCAACAAGGCAGGTGGGAAAAGGCTGAGGCACCATTTGTCAGTATCCATTTGCACATTGTACTGAAACTCTGGGCGCTGGAAAATGTCTTATCAAATGAAACATACTGGAAGGGTAAGACCTGGTAAAAGGCAAGTGGAGAGCCGGTGGTTGCTGCTTCTGGTTAGATCCCTCTGAGCTCTGATCTGGCCTGAAGTAAGTGCACCAACATCCATAACTCAGGGGACAAATCGCCTCAGAAGTTGCTGCCTTTTAATCCTTCGAGTCCTCCCTCAGAAAAAAGAGCTGTTGGTTTTTTTTGGGGGGGTTGCTGTGGTTAATCCTCTTTTTCTTTTTCTCTTCCCCACCACCACCCCCCCTCCCCACATGCACACACACTCCCCAACCTGGTTTGAGACTTCCCAGTAGTTATTTTGTTCTCTTCCTCACTCCTTTCTTCACCATCTTAGATGCAGAAAGGTCTGAAAAATAGATGACAGCAAAGTGAGCAACAACAACAACAAGAATAAATAATACCCAGCAGAAAGGGGTGCTGGAAGGGATTTTTCACACATACCCCTTCAGATACACACACACGCACTCACACTTTGTGGCTTTGCACCTTCTTCTGATTCCCACCCCTTTGCCTCTTTGCAAGTCCCAAACTAGTTGCACAACTCGTCCCTTTCTCACTGACAACCCCAGAGGAGGCAGTTTCTTTGTTTTGCTTTGAATTCTCCAGAACAGTATTAAAAAAAAAAAAAAATCCAGAGAGAGAGAGAGAAAGAGCGAGAGGGAAAAATCCCAACTTGTCTCCCCCGCTTCCCTTCCTTTCCCTCCCCCTTTGGTTGTAAACAGGTTGGGAGCCGCAGCCTAAATGTCAGCGATTACAAGTCAGAGGTGGGACGTGCCTCTGGTGGTCAGCCCTTATTCGCAGGGGGTCAGGCAGCGGTGGGACATCCGACCCTCCTCCCGCTGCCGGGCCGAGCGGTGCCCGCTGCGGAGGAGCCCCGGGAGCTGACCCGCTCCCCCCCGCCCCGGGCTGCAGCCGCCGCCGCCGCCCTCGGCTCGCTGCTAATTGCTCCTAAAGCCTTCTCCTCCTCGGAGCGCCGGCCACCAGCATGGCTCGGAGACCCGTGCTTTGCCCATTTCCCTGTCTTCCAGGCGGAACCAATCCCCTCCAGGGAGGCTTTCCTCCCGCTTCGCCCCCCCCCGTAAGAAACTTGTTTTCTAGCGGAGGGCTTTATTTTATTTTTCTGGCAGTGAAGTGCTTGAGAAAGCCACCTGGAGCTTGTTGCCTGCGAGATCTCCCACTCCCACCCCCCTCCGCTGGAGGAGGGGTTGGGTGGAGAGGTTGGAAAGAAGTATATACTACAGGCAGACTCTGGAAAAGCAGATTATATGCTGGTCAGGGAGAGTAAAAAGGGAAGAGACATAATTAGCTCCTTTTCCTTCTTCTTTGCCAGCTTCCATGGAGGTCTTTCTCCCTCCTTTAATGAATCACTGATTTCTCGCTTCCGTTGCTGAAATAAAAAGTTCACACTTTAGCCTGCTCTTCCTTTTAAGCCTCTCAAGATTTATTACGTTTCTCTCCCCACCCGCACCCTCCTTGTCTCAGAAGAAATCAGGGCCCTAAATGACCATTTTCTAATTGCTAACATGAGTCATTTACTGAATCACGCATCTGACTTCAAAGCAAAAGGGGCTTTATTGGGATTGCAAAGGTTTCCCCATAAAATCTGTCTGAATATTTTGCCGTCTTTTTTTTTTTTAAACTAATGCAGTTTCCTTTGCCAGAAAGAAACAAATTTTCCATTTTCAGGGCTATTTTAAAGCAATTTTTTAAGCTATTATTTTCCTGGAGGGGCATATGTTGTTGTTCTTCCCTCCGATTCCGTCTCTCCTAATGGATTTGTCATTTCACATACTGAATGTTATGACAGGTTCATATTTCTAGCCCCTCACTGAACTGTCAACTTCCCCAGTAATTAACAGGCATCTTCCATATGATGTACTGTCTTTTAACACCAGAACAAAGGGTCACGGACTGGTAGAACATGGGCAGCATGCAGGACGTTAGATTTTGGTCAGTAGTACTGTAAAATAGCTGGTTTGGAATGCAAGGAGGTTGAACATTCTCTAAGAGAATGGAGTAGTGGAGAAGTGAAGTGGTACAGAAACACTGTGGGTAGCTCAATACGTAAAACGAGAACTTTTCTGAAATGGAGGCTGTTCAATAAAGCGGATCAGGGGGATGCAGTGGAAAACCACCTATGCAATTACATCTGGCATTCAGAGTAATTCTTAATTTAAACAACAGAAAATGCAGAAAAGAACAAATAGTTCTAAAATTAGACTGATTCATTGGATTACGATGTTAAATATATTATGACCTTCACAACAGAAATTAGAAATTATTTTCTCCAGTTATGGTGTTTATTCTGGAGAGAGTCGGCTCCTGAATTCATGTGTTCAGCTTCTGGGGGTGACATTTAAACAGCCTTAAAAACAAAACCTTTTAATGTTAGAATCAATATGTTTTACAATGTTGTTTATGGTACTTCAGAGTATTTATTCTGCATGTATTTGCACTGATTGCAAAGCATTTCAGATTTTTTTTTTTTTTTGGTGAATCTGATTTAGGCTTTCCTTTTGTGGCAACTAAGAAAAAAAACCGAAAAAACCAAAATGAACAGCAAAAGCCTACTTTTTGATGAATGCCTGACAGCTTACATGTATGTCTAAAAAGCTGATGCCAATGTCTGCTTGCTGTCTAGGTCATGAAGGGCATGACATGTTATCCCTAAAACTGAAGTTCTTTTGGTTCCAACAGCTTAAATCATAATTAATTACTATAATGTCTTAAAAGTATACATATTAAGAAACCTTTCATTTTTTCCCATTTTCCTGTCAAATGCTGGAAAATAGGATAAATCAGCATTTTAGGATCTCTGGTGGCAGGAGACAACACTAGTTTGGGGGTCAAACAGATATATTTAACCCCTTCTCCTTAAAAAATAGGTAGTCTTGAGCTTACTCAAGAACAGTTCTGTTTATACCTATTTCTATCTTGTGATTGGCTTTATGTTGTTTGTAAGATCTTGTGGTTAAGAACAAAACCCACATATCCAGAATTTCATGTTAAATCTGCTTCTGGCAGGTGCAATATTCAGTGCAGTACTTTACTACAACGCATAGAGTCCTTTTCTATCCCGTGTGATGACAGGGAGGGCATTTACAAAACAGAGTCCAAATGAAAAGCTGACATAGCTTTTTAGATTATATCTCATTCTTTTTTCTACTTTCTGTATAGCCTTTCTTTTATAGCACAGTTGAATCCCTAAATACCCCACTACTTTGTATTGTCAGGTCACCTCTTAGGTTAGCCTGAGAAAGCCTGAGAAAAGTTCCACAGGAAAGATGCACTATTTAACGGAATTCAATCTGTCCCAATAGATTTGAATCACTAACATAAATGTATGAATGTAGATTATATCTCTGTAATGAGGCCTGAATCATTCTCAGTTACTTCAAAGGACTGAAATTCAACCTTCCTTTTTAGCAGCAACAATCAGACCTTAATGGGTTCCTTTATTAATTGTTCCATGGCTAAGCTTGAAAAGCAGCTACCTTCCGTACAGGTCCTACAGTAGAAATGGTACTTGCTGCTTCTAAAACAGTGTTTCTGTTTTGACTTTTACCGCTCTAAGATTCTGTGAAAAGTTTCCTGTGCTGCAGTTTTATAAATGCTGAATTGTATTGACCCATCCAGAATGAAATAAAGAAAACTCGTTCTAAAAAACATGCAAAAAGTAAAAAATGTATTTTAAGAATTTTCCTTATTGGCTGTTTTCTTTCCAAAGAACTTTCAGGGAAATGAAATGCACAGGTGAATTTTAATGAAAAATAGTCTAAACAAAACTTTTTTTTAAATACATGTAGCAATAGCTGATGTTATGGTTTTGTCTTTTGATTAGCAAGGAGGGATATGTTCTGGGTTTTTTTTTGTTTGTGGGGTTTTTTTTCCATGTTAAGTAGATGAGTTGAATCATAGAAGGAATATTTTAAGGTAGTTGGAATAGATTTTGCCTTGTATGATTTCTCTTAGGTAAGGTGTTATCTTTTCTGGTGTTGTAAGTAAGTTCTGTCTATGCCTTTGAGTGTTAATATAATCAACTCACTCTCAGGTGTCACCAGCTCTTCAGTTTGGATTGCTAGATAGCAATCATGACCATTTGCTGCTTACAGTAGGATAGGAGATGCACATGCATCTTCTGCTCATGGGACCCAATTCTGTTCTTATTCAAGATGTTGGGAAATTTGCCAGTGATTTCATTGAGAGAGTTTTGGGCCAGGAATGTCACTGCCAGAGAGGCAGCTCTGCCAGAAATGAGGTGAGGAATGCCAAATGCCAGTGAAGGCTCAGATGCCTCCGTCTATATGTCAGTTCCGAACTGCAGAACTTGGCAGTGTTGTAAAACACTACTCTTGGTTATAAACAAAGGCAGTGGCACATAGTGTCTGCAATCACCAGCCAGTAATGAGACAAGATGCTTGATGTGAGATGCAGTGCTACTTGCTGAGATCTTTACACTGTGGAGTTCATGTCTATCGAAAACAGGGACTGAAGGCCATTGCATTTTATCTGTATAAAGTAAGTCTTAAAGCTTAAAGAAAAAAGTCATCATAAGAGTTATTTTCTTCTGAGAAATCTGCAAAATCACCATCATTGTATTTGTCTCTATTTTTCACTACTTCACATACCCCCACGCCATTTAAAAAGTGTAAAAATACTAATGTTATTCTAACTTCATGTATAGAATGAGGTATAAAATAAGCCCTCAAGTTGTCAAAGATCAAGACTGGAGGTGGTGACTCATCTATGTGTATGAAGCTGTAATAAGACATATAAAATCAGAATACTATTTTAGCTGCCTGTGGTGGGGTTTGGTAATGTGTGGAGCATACTCCTTGGCTTCTCTGTGCATACTCCTTTCCAAATAAGTTTCCAAAATTGGAGAAGAACTCGAACAGAGTTTAGCAGAGGTTTATAAAATGCTTCCTTCAGCATTTCTTTTTTATTTCAACACAACTTGCGTTTCTAGGTCAGACAACAGACATGTGCAAATGAAGTTCGAGATAACCAAAATGTAGTTCAGCCAGAGCTGGTTCCACCCAGCCTGCAGAGTCACTGGTGAGAATGGCCAGGTGCCCTGCCCAGGCTGAGGGTAGTGCTCAGGAGGAGTAAGATGGTACTAACTCTGTGAGAGCTGGTGGAAGAATGAAGAGTTAGCTAGCACTGCCGCTGGTGATAAGTAATGGTTAGGTAGAATATACCCTGATTTATGGGTTTTTTTTTAAGGAACAGAAGCAAAATACGGCAGCGCTTAGGACCGCGCAGGTCATCCTCTTGTGAACAGAGATATAAACTATGGGACCAGGCAGGATTTGCCCCATTACTTAGATTAGTAGTATGTGTTTCTCTCTCCTGGATGTATTGGAAAAACTGTCAGAATGCTGTGCTTCAAGCAGAAAATTAAGAAAATTGTTTGTTTGTCTTAAAATGCTAATTATGGCTATTCTCTTAGGATATGTTTATAATTATGTCTGACAAAGAAATTACCGAGATGCATGACATATGAAAACATCTGTATGCTTTTTGTTTGATAAATACAGCTATTAAAAAATGAAGAAATAAGTAAAAAGATGCATTCTATGGAGGTCAGCTAGAGGAGACTACAGACCCCCAGACATTGAGCTGCAGTGCCATAAATAGCTATGTGTGTGGGTTGGACACTGACCGTGTTTAGTAATGGTCTGCTGGCAGCCAGTTTTGCATACTCTGCAGCACAAATGTAATTAAAAAGGCAATATTTTCAAGGAGTTACTTTAATTTTAGAGGATTTGTTTTTCTTTGTCATTTCATACAGAACTACCATGAATGCAGGCCACTTAAATACTTCTACAAATACGAGTGACTGAGGATACAAATATGAGTGATTGAGAACAACCCTGTCAGAAGTGGCCAGGAGGGGGCAAATGTCAGTTAGATCTTTGCAGATTCTTTCTTTTTTTCCCCCATCAATCTCATCTAAGCCTACATTTTTCATGGCGAAACCACCAGGACTTTGAGGAAATACTGAATGCATTCTGATATGCCCTCCCTCCACATAAACCTGCACACCTGTGAATTATCCTTGTAATGGATAATGCTGATGGTAATGAATTTTATTTTTTTACCCCCATACTGGTTACTCAAACTGTTCATACAACTTCTTCTGAACATACACTACAAGCATTTTCGTTAATCATCCCCAGGATCCAAACCTTCAGCTGAAACAAGATGTTGGCTTATTTGTGACCTGGTAGCTCATGTTCCCCAGAGGAAACTTTTCAGATATACAGATAGTTTGGTACTTAAATGTCATGTTTGTATCTTTGAATTGTATCTTTTAATTTACTGGAAAAGCTCTTTGTGTGGCACGTAACTGAGACAAAACCAAAAAAGTTATACAAGCCTTTTTATGAATAGGGTGTGCACCCTGAAAGGTGCTAACTATCCAGTATTCTTCCTGGATCCTACCAAGATCCCTTTTAGAAAGGCAACAAAGCCAAACCAAAACTCCACAGGTCCGCTAGGCTCCGCTGTCCTTGAGTGCTACTGGAAGGGAGCGAAGAAGTCACTGCTAGGCATTGCTGGTGGAGCTATTTGAAACAGAGCTGTCAGCTAGGAACATCAGCCCAACAGCTGAACATGCTTGCCTCACCACAGGCAAGCGGGGTAGTCAGCTGGACTCCCTCTGAGCCAGTTAATAGCTTACATATTGCAGGGAGAGCTCACACACTGCCTCTTCTTTGTCAGTTAATTGGTAGCAGTCACTGGAATTACTTTTGTGAGTAAGCACCTCTCAGCGTGAGGAAGGGTGATGGAAGCGAGCCCTTTGCTAGCAGGGAAGCATGCGGCAGGGCTGGGAAGTGAGGGACGGCTCCCCATGCCTCCCATGGAGTGGGCAGTGCCAGAGCTGCTGCAAGATGGGCTGGGCACCTGTCAGTATTCCTACGTATGGCATCACCAAGGAGATATGTGGCACAGTATCTCTTACAGGGTACATTCCACCTATGTTTCTACAGAAGTGCTGGGCAGAGTTGGACACCAGCTTTCCCAAGACCATACCTTTTCACATACATGTGGCAAACATGTCTCATCAAAGATACTGTGAAGACAAAAAGCAAAGGTAGAGTCAGCTCAAATCTATGGGATTCTTTCCTAAGCACTTCATAGTTTAGGGCATACTAGAACCCTTAATGTTAGTAAGAACACCATGACTCAGATATAATTGTCCAGCTTGATACACTCTTATTATTTAGTCCTTCAGAAAGAACAGCCAGGCTCTACTGCTGTTCTAGGCTCTGTATCAAGAACGCGTCCCTCAAAGTCAGCTTATTGCTGTCTTGTGATCTTTTTAGAGATGATTTTGTTCTCTTATAGGGTACTCTCCAGCTGATGATTATGATTTTGGAAATGCAGTGTAATTATATTAAAAGATTGTTTAGCGTTTTATTAAGATCAAAACAAAGAGACTAAAGATAACAACATGGTATCTTCTTTCCAGTATTATTTTAAATGTTTACAGCATGTTAAAGATTTAAGCAAGTCTCTGAAGAGCTGTCATCCATTCTGGCAGGCTTAAAAAGATTATTTTTCTTTATAGCATATGGTTAACAACTGGCCACACAGATCCAAATTATTGCAGATTTTAACAATGTTGCCAGTTACTGATGATAATGATTAGCTCCTAAATGCCAGATTCAGTAAACTTGACATCAAGTTTCATGTATCCTACATGTAGTTAAAAGCAAGGAACTTTGAAAATGACACATTGTTTTTTTGCACACCAGTAATTAGTAAAATACCTTCCCTGGAATTTCTAAATACTAAAAAACCTGCTGCAGTGGTTTTTAGTGCAGCTTAAGGATATGTACGCCCTAAACCAGGCTGGAATTTGCCAAACCAAGAGATGTTACTGATCAGAACAAGCAGTAGAAGCCTGTGTGTATGGCATAAGGTAATTCTGAGCAGTTTTCAAAAGCGTGCAAGAGCTTCTTGTGCCCAAAGAACAGAGAGAGGAAGCCAAAGGTGATGGGACACCTCCATTTCTTTCTCTTCTGCTCTGCTTGTGGTGCTGCCTTGCCTCTGGTATTACTTCCAGCCCTGAATCACCAAGTTATCCTATTCATGTGATGACTGGGAAAAGAATATAACCTTGGAGCCCTTTTTGTGTATCTGAATGATAGAAATCTAAACAACAAAGAGCAAGTTACTTATTTGTGGTACATGTTGACTGTTGTCTGGGGAAAAGCACCACTTAATACAAAATGCTGTCTGAGGAGTGCAGAGCATGTGGAAGGGCTGAATAGCTAGGCCAAACTACAATATCCACAGATGATACAGGGGTAAAAATATTTGCTTCATTTCTGAGGCATTCAAGTCTAGTGCTTTTAAAGTCTTCTAAACTTCTGTGAGTCTGTTGTACAAATGACATAACAGAACAGTGGTGACCCTTGCTTCAGCCTGCCCTAGGTCAGATTTACTTGTTGGTGCTTGTGTCAGGCATGCACCAAAAGGCTGAAAACTCTTCAGTTAGTTAATAATTATAAGTTTTTTAGTTAGTTAGCTAGTTAGTTAGTAATGTAAATGCTCCCTACAAAAAAACTCTAGGTATGGGAGACAGCTAGTTAGATTCATGGTCACTGAATGGTGATGAGTCAGAAAACTTTTTAAAACCATTTACAAATAATGTGTTAGCTCAGACCATACAATTTAATTACCAAACAGTCTTTCTGGTCCTGGTTTCATATGGACACGCATTCAAATTTGTCAACAAATCACATCATCAGATAAGCCACCACAAGTCAGATCTCTAAGGAGAGGAGGGTGAGGGAAATAAGTATCTTTTTTCTCTACAGTTTGCAGTAAAAGGTGCTCCTCCAGAAATCTAAGACTGGGAGCTTAAGCGCAGCTCCACTGGGCAAGTTGGTCCCTGGTGGCCTACAGAAGAAATATCCTTCCATTCTCTTGCAATTGCTTAGTATCCTCAAATGGGAGCTAGAGAGAAGCCATACATCCTCCAGAATGGAAACTTGTCCTTGAAGATGTGTTCAGAAATGTGCAGTATTGTGGACCCTGAAAACAGCTTATCCTATTCCCATCATGGAGCACCTGCAAAGAAGTGATGGTTGGGATGTCATCTCCCCATTTTTTTTATTGATGGCTGACACATGGTAGATTTTTCTGAACACTGAATAGAATTGGGAGCAGGGAGTGGCCTGGCATCAAGAATGACTATGTCCAGCCTGCATTTCCGACAAAAGCAAATCAATTAACATCAGCTAATGTGTAGAAAGTATTGTCCTCTACAACAGTAGCAACTGTGCAAGTCGTATCTATGAAGAGATAATTATTGAGGTTAATGTCAAGGAAATAAATGCAAGTCAACTCACCAAATCGTGACACAGAAAAATCATGACATCCATACATAAGACCCTCTGATCAATTAGCAATCTTCAAGCAAAATCTGACTTGGCGCTACAGAATTTTGAGCCCTGTGCCAGCCATCTAGGCAATTTCTTACATCTGTGCTTATATGTTCCTGCATATTCCAATAAATTTCAATATGACACCACATATGTTCAAAGCTATGTGTATGTTTAAGTACTCTCAGGGCAGGTTTATTTAGCTTTTCCTACTAAGAATTTCAGCTGGCTTATAAAAAGTTCCTCAGGTGTGGAATTCTTGTAGAAATCTAGCTATCAGGAGTGACATTATAAAGATTTTTAAGGGATTGAATACTACCCAAAATGTGAAAATAAAAACCTATTTTTGCATGGAACTTTTTCAAGTCCGAAAGATACTAACATTTTCATAACTGGTAAGAATGGTACCAAAGTAGCTGTTATGTATCCTCTCAGGAGAAGGTCGTTATTATGGACACAATGTTCAGTGCCTTTGATAAGCATTAGAAGGAATCAGTAGGTTGTATGATCTTTTTCATGGGAAGTTTCAAAAGTAACTTAGAAAGCAATTTGTTGGGTTGTTCTAGGTGGACCTGATCTGGTGCAGGGATCAGTTTAAATAATTGCTGGATTCTTTTCCTATAGTTTTTGTGAATTTTAAGAAAACAAATAGATCTTGACTAAAAGCTTAACAAAATGCTTGCCCTACTAAGTGACATCTCCTGTGAAACTGCAGCATAAGCAAGAACAGAGAAGCTCTCTCATCCTTTGACAATAATTTATTTTTCATTTCTTTTTATGAGGATCCTCTCTCAAACTCTAGTTCTGCAAAACTGAGAGAATAAACAGGACTCAAATTTCAGCTGATTCTGGGCAGCTGACTTCACAGATTCTATGTGGTTTTCCTGCACTGACCAAACTGCAGAAAGTACATCAGGGCGTGGCAATTCCAGAAATGCCCTGGAAATTCGCAGTGTAGACTAAAGAAGACAGTAATTAATGCTCATTCAGTGTATGCTGATTTTTTTCATTCTTCCTATATTTTTTTTCCAGTGTAGCATATTTGTATCGTGTACACATCCACTAGGAGTTTGATTTAGCAGTTTGTTTTACACAGTGCACTGAATACTTGTCAGACAGTATGACTATTGGATCACATCTGAGTGAAAAATTCTATAGCATAGTAGCACAAGGCTTCTACTTCTATTTCTAATCTTTGGGGTTTCTTAGCTATGCTATGCAGTCAAGTAAAGGGTTTTCTCTCTGGTAAAAAAAAAAAAGAAAATAGAAAAAGAGAAAAGAAAAGAATACTACCAGTCCATTGAATTCTTGGATACAAATTTACCCCGGATTAAAAATGACATTTGCTTTAAGTACTGCTTTTTTTTTTTTTTTCCATAATAATTGCTGGGTGATTTTGATTTAGAAAGACAAGTGAACAACATTTAAAGTCTTCAAGACTCACTATTGCATTACTGTAATATATGAATGACTTTGCTTGTTAAGTGAACATTTGTAACCAATTAGTCTGAAGAATGCATCCTTACAGCTGAGAAAAAGAGGACATCTTCAGCTACCCTTGTTCCCATGCCTTGGACGTTGGTCTGCTGTGGCAGTGGTAAGTAGCAGCTATAGGTGCATGTGCTTGGCGCACCAAGATATTTAGCTGGGGATGGTGGTAGCAGACAATAGGTAGACTAAGTTCCTTTTACTCCTCTGGTGCTGAGTTAGGGGAAGGAATCTTCTGCTGGTGATACTATCAACCTTTGTGAAAACGGGGAAAAAAGTCACGAGAAGCTATCTGACTCAGAATGACTTCTACTGTCACGATACTATTTATTTGTCACTCTTACTGAAGGCTACTTTAACAATCCAGGTCCTGTAAATGGCCCTAGACCAATTCTGCAGCCTGTTTACTTGTAGAGGTTGTGCCAGTTTTAAATTCTGTCAAATATTTAACTGTGTTAATTGTGTCAGAATTTTAACTGTGTAAATACTCCATCAGTCTGAAGTAGTCTTGTCTTTGTCTTTTATTGAGCCACATTTTATGTTTTTTTTCTGTGTAGATAAAAAATGTGAAAAACAGGGAACTCTACCAAGAATCATATTCTCAGATAGTTGGCATTCAAACAAATAATTCAATATTAAAAACTCTGGAAGTTGTAATTTATACTGCCACAAATCCCGACTGAGTCAACCTCTTCAGAAATGTGTGTGCATATACACACCCTCACTCCCCGTCCCTTCCACTGACAGCTTTTTGCAACGTTCTTGAAATTAGCTGTGATAAATATGATACAGGTTTAAGGTATTAAGGACCTGAACTAGACATGGACAGTGTTTGACTCATGTCAGATTAGTTACTGATTATGCCTTTACGTGACTGTCAGAATGTAATTTCTAACTGGTAAGTGTAAGATATCTAAAACATTCTTCCTACATATTTTTATGAGACAATGTATGAGTTACAAAGTTTGAATCTGAACTGAAACACTGTAAGAACAGCCAAAAATTGCTGGGTGTCTGGAGACATCATCACATCTACAAGTGAGCTCCTGTTTCTGTGCAATATAACTACCGTGAGAATCTGTTCATAATAAAGGATTTCAGCACTGTGACGTTCATCATCATGATCCCTAAGTATCAGTTGCTTGGCTCCTGTAGAAGAAGCTACAACCGGTTGCATCTAGATTGTCGTCTGTATACTTAAGAGAAAACATTCTGATCCGGTTACCACTCTGTTGGAGACTTAGGTGCTGTTTCAATACTAGGGGAAGATGTCACCTTCTCCTTTTAATTTATAGACACTTCAGGTAAATCTTCTTTGCTCAAATGAAGTAGGAATCAGTACTCGAAACAGAGGTGAAAGCAAAGTGGTGATTACTTTTCATCCACAGGTTCTTAGTAACTTTTAGTTCAAATTCCTTTGTCTGAAGAGGATTTAGGTCTGTGTCCCCAGCCCAACAAAGTCCTTGAGCCATATTAGGCGAAATAATCTCTCTTCTTCTTCTTACTCAATTCTAATGTAGTTTTTCCACTTTTTATGCACTTATGTCCAGAAAAACACCGTGTGGCCTAGGGTTAAAGCTATCCTTTTAAAATATAGAGCTAGGTTCCAGTCATTACTTCATGATATGTTTATGCATTTTATGACTGTCTAATGCAAAATAAACAAGCAGCAGTTCAAGCAGACACTGAAATTTGAATCTCTCTTCTCGCAGGTATGATTGTTAACACTCACTGAATTGAATCCCTCATTGAAATAAGCAGGTTTAGTTTCAGGATTCTAGCAGGACATGTGCGTACACTATGATATAAGGTATACATTGGTGTACAGAGTTGCTTGGTCTGGTTTTAGGTGCTTAGGTGCTTTTTTACACACTAGAAGTTGATCTGTAGGTGCCAGTGCATCCATGTTGAAGCCTGAGTCTCCTATGAACTTTAAACAATCTCTGAGCAAAGATTTTCAAAAGTTCAGTTCATTGGATGCAAAAGTTGGACTTAAATTGTATTTTGGATACTGCAGATAGTCCTGGGTTAACATTATTTGCCCGAGGGTAGTGCTGTTGGATAAATTACATCCTACATGCCCAAACTACATGTTGCCTCCAAAAAGGAAAAGATCACAATAAAAAAAGAAAACAATACAATTTAACTATGAGAACATTATCAAGAGATCTCAAAATTCTTTTCAGAGGAAGTCCATGTTATGTTCTATGAAACTGAGGTACAAGCTATGGAAGTGACTTGCTGAAGGTAACCCAGAAGGCCAGTAGCAGAGGTAAAAGCCAAATCTCCAGGATCTGCTACTCCAACTATGCAGCAAATTCTTTCTTCCCATGTAGTGCCCACTTACTTTGGATTGTAAAATAGCTGAAAAAATAAGGTTTTGCTCATCTACTTATTTGTTTATTTGCTATTTTTCTCATCAGATGTAGTTTAAAATTTTAAGAAATAAACCATTTAATTTGCTTCTCTGTTTCTCAATTACATCTTGCCTTTTTTTTTTTTTTAATTACTACCAGCTTTGTGGTTCTGTAGCTGGGTATATGATAGGCCTTCTTTAAAATATGGAATAAAATTTGTATCCTTCATTGATAAAGATTCTATGTTTTCCATAAACACTAGTGCCAGGAATAACTATTATGGCTATCAGGTTCAACTTGTATTCTAATGTGCACTACAGAAAGCTCCTCTTTCCCCTATCTATCTCCCATACAATACCTGCAGCTTAGAATAACTTCTGGTTAAAAGTAACTTTCCAGAAGCCTCCAACAGTGGATTCTAGTCGACGGTGCAAGGAGACACAGAGTCCAAGTATGATATCCACTGGCTTACAGACTAGAAATTAAAAAATTTGTACAGTAGCCTTACCCCCTAAAAATCAAAATTAAAACAATGAAAATATGTTCCAGTTATATGAAAGTGAAGCAACTGGTGTCTGAGTTCAGGACATTTATTTTTGGATGATATATTGAAACTTCTACATTTTATTTTCTGCTCTTACTGGTTTTTTGAGATTTTAAACCTTTCCATCAGTTAAAAAGAACAAAAACTCAGCTTAATTTGTGTTCATAACCAACAGATGCATTCACAAGTAGATAGTAGATTTTCTTTCTCTTTCCTGTCTGTGCCATGGCAGATTAGCTTTTAGCTCTGATGAAAGAAAAATTAATTTTGTGAATCTTATCAAATGCTGTAGTTTTTCTTCATGGAAGCAAAAGATAGCAGAACTGATTCTGTTGTAATTTTTGTCTTAGAGTATCAAAGCTGTGGAAAATATTAATGCTATAAGATGACAGTTGACATTTCTACATCACTGATCTTTGTATTAGTCAGAATGGAATGGAAGAAGACCCTGCAGTGAGTCAGATCTTATAGTGCCAAGTTTTTCATATGCCATTTCCTTTAGAAAAACATACTTGCTTCATTTTCATGGAAAAAAAATGAAAGAAAAGCAATGGACATGTCTAGGCTTATGGGTTGTTCTGGAAGTTTGAGATTTTAGACTTGATTTTTATTTTCTCTCCATGAAAACCTTCGAGAGAATATTTCTAAGTAGACAAAACAAGACCAAACAGATAGTTTGTTTTTAAATAAAGTTTCTTGTTGATATAAGATTAAATGTCATCAAACACTAGAAATAAACAGTATTTCAAAAAAAAAAAAAAAAAAGCACCCTGTATTAATTCCTTTCTGATGCTTTTGGCTGCCGTATCCCAACATGTCCCAGGTAGGTGCTGCTGTCATAACCATGATTTAAGTTCACACACTGAAAGAAACCCTGCTCACACAAACAAGCTGTTTACAATTCTTCAGCCAAAGGTTTGTCACATCAGCTGGAAAAAAGTCTCCATTAATATCAGTGTTTTCTGGATCAGGCTAACAGTATTTAAATTTGAGGTCGTGTACAAGTCTTTGCAAGAGTAGTGACCACATTGCAGTATCCCAGCCTGTTATTAGTCATTGCAGTAATGTAACTCTGTTGGCAAGTTCTGACATCTTTCTGTGCCAATCTCAAGATTTCAGAGTTTCCACTGTATGGTTGGCCTGCCATCCTGTTGGCCGAGGTCCCCTGTAGCTGCAAGAACAGTAGCCACAGAAAAGGCATTGACAGGGAATCTGAAAGATTTGGAAAGGAATTTGTTGTGAAGAATGGCTATTTTTATCCTCCTTCTCTCTTGTGGGTAGTTGATGACAGATCAACTACCAAGCACTTCAGTAGAGAGGAAGAATCTCTTTTTTCTTGAAGATTATCCCAGACATTACAATATACCAGAAGCTGCATATCCATATAATAAATGGTAGGTCTTGTCCCACAGAGGAACCTACTTTCCCAGGGCAGAAGACACAAAGAACTGTCCTTTAAGTACTATATTCCACCTTCTTTAAAAAAAATAAAAAAAAAAAAAAAGAGTGATTTAAGCTGTTAAAGTCACATTTATCCTTGAACCAATATCATGGCCAAAGGGTCTACTGTGCACATCTTCTATGCAGGATTGTTTTAAAGAAACCTGAGACCACACTAATGGGCAGCACTTTTAGGACAGCACTTATAAATCTTTGGAGAGATTCAAGATGCCAGAGGTTGGGAACAGCACAGCATAGTCTATTTCTCTCAGTGCTGGTTCTGTGCTGACAGCCTGGGAAACATTTTTTTATCACTTGCTTGAAATACTGCCCAACTTTCTTTGCCATGCTGGCACAGTTTGGGTCAGAAGACCCAGGCAAGCTTGACTTTTTCTTTTTAGGAAGGTCACAGAAGTAATTATGCAACTTTGGCTGTGACATTGGTGTCACTGTTGCCCAGATGAGTCCCTTAAAGTGTGTGTTGTAATTGATGGCTATGTATTCTTTTTATACATCTCTGTAGATAACAGGCAGAATTGTTCTAGCCTCTGAAGCCTGTTATTTGTTGAAAACATACTAAATTAATCTCTTTATGAAGTTTGTTTATAACAATATACCTGAAGTCACAAAGTATTCAGTAAAATTGGATTCATCTAGAAAGGCTTGGCTATGTCAGTTTTAAGAATACACCTTTAACTGAACGGCTGCTGCTCACTGTACAGGCACAAATTTCCTTTCAAGTTTGTCTCCCTTAAAAATCCAGCTTTAACATGAAGGGGCAACTTTGCCTTATTGTAGCTCAAGAGGGATTTCCTACTTAAAGAAACTGTTTTTTCTTTCCAAACAAATAAATAACTAGACAGTACCAACACAAAAGCCAGTTGAAAAACATCACATGCATAGAGCTTACTGAGTGACTATAAGTCTTTTTTGATCTTTCAGCATGGACCTCTGAACCCAACAAAATAAACAACCCAGATTATGTCCTAATTGCTCCTAGTGAGCAGAGCTGCAACACCTGGGTGTGTGGTTTCCCTTTATAAATTAAAAGGTCAAGCTAGCCCCTACTCCCTTTAGGAAAACATCCTGTGCCTATGGTCTCAGTGGCCTTA
>Ga0181612_104101_pt1 | contig 16865 bp, 17 predicted proteins | sample HoacroProtozoa21_FD_119630 | JGI IMG/M metagenome (GOLD analysis project Ga0181612, IMG submission 119630) | Hoatzin crop microbial communities from Cojedes, Venezuel. Combined Assembly of Gp0051906, Gp0051904, Gp0051908
GGGCGGGGCCGGGGGGGGGGAGCCGCGGTCCCGCCCTGCCGCTCAGTGGAGGTGGGTACGGCAATAACCTCCGCCAGGCACTGGGCAACGAGCAGTGGAAGAGCTCTACAGCCTAAAGGGACATGAAAATGCCCTGCTGTCTGTTAATAAACAGAGCGGTTCTGGATTTGGGGGAAGCTGGTTCCTCTCCACCCCTCTGCCCCACAGACCCTTGCCCCAGTGGGCAGCGGTCACCTCAGGGTCCCTGTGGCCTGCCCACCGATGGGCACAGCTGTGGGACGCAGCCTTACCCTGTGGGGCTGAAACTCTAGCGGCTTGCCGGCTCTGGCAGAGATCTTTATTAAGACATCCCTGACGCAGAGCCCAAACGTGAGTACAAACAGCTGAAGGATTTACCATTGTGCCTTGACATGTCAGGAGAACGGCTCCCTTTGCTAATGTGAGCCATGCTGCTGTGTGCAGGCCACGCTGGAAAGGAGCTCCTCCTGCCATCAGCAACAGGCTTCTCAGGGTGCTCAGAGCCACGCTAAACATCTGCCTTCCCTTTGACCTTGAGGGAGATTCACTCTGCATTGCTCTAACCCCGTGTGCCAAGTGTTGCCTTACTGCCTCTTCCTCCAGCAAAGCATCCTCTACCAGTGCTGACCAGCACCGCTGCTTTGCTACCTGCCCTCCACCTGCGCTTGGGTCACCGACCGCCTTTCTGCCACAATTTCCCAGGAAGAGCAGTGGTAATACCAAGGAGCCCGTTTACAGCCTCTGAGGCAAACAGTAGAGGCTGGTGGGCAAAGCACAGAACCTGTCTGCTCCTGGCTTGGCTTACTCAGATTTTCCCATTTTCAACTTTCTTCTGCCCCAGCTCCACCATACCGGTCCTTTTTCTCCTTGTCCCTGTGCCTTCTTGGTCTCCTGCCCCATCTGCACAGCGTCCTCCTCTCAATTATGGCCCCTTCGAAAAAAAAAGGGGGGGTTGTAAAAGTCCTGTTTTAGAACAAGTATCTTTTGAAGACATGACCAGGAAAAAAAAAAGAATATACGAAGATAGCTGTAGCCACCTTAATACCTTCTCCCAGTTAAACTCCATCCCACCGCATCCTCGCTTGTCTGTCAGTTTCAGAGCAACACACATTCAGCAGCGGGAATGGCATTGCACCCATCTTTAATCAGGTAACATGAAACAGTGCCGGAGTTGCCAGCTTCTCCCAGCACTCGTAGGAAACCAAGGAAAAGCAGCTGAGGCGGTGGCAGGGCATGGCGAGCATGGCTATGGCATGGCAGCTCGTATCTCTACAGCAAGCCACGTCTGGTGGTATTTTGCGGAGCTTGCGGCTCCCACACTGGTGGGAAATGCCCTCGCCTCCTTCACATCGCTGCTCCCAGGGCTGCTGGATTCCCGTGGAGCTGCTCTCTCCCCAGCTTTCAGCAACCAAGGTGATGCGAGGGAGGTGGGCAATTTTCCAGTGCTAGCTGGTGTTACTTGGCAGCCAGAGAGCGTTAGGCAGGGCTATAGTAAAACAGCACAAACCCCATGTTTGGTCTGTCTCCCCCATCCCCTTTCCCTTCCCAGGCTGTTTCCAGTGGCCTGCGACAGCAGTGGGAGAGTTGGAGCTGCAGTGCTGCCAAGGGACGCATGAGAAAAGCACTCACTTTCCTATGGAGACAAGCAACACTGATGTGAGGAAACAACGAAAAAAAAAGAAAAACCAGACCGTTAGATCCTAAAAAGGAGCCATGAGTAAAATGTGGGGTGGGTGGAGAATGCATCTCACGCACTACTAGGTCTGGAGAATTAGTCAGCGTTATCTGTAGCATAGGGATGGAGGCAGTCTGTTATCAGGCAGCAGGTTTAAATCAAACAAAAGGAAATAGTTTTGCACACAAGACACGATGAAATTACCTTATCAAAGCTGAAAGTTTAATGAGTGCAAAGGAGGATAGGATGAATTCATAGAGAACTGAGGCATCCGCAGCCATTAATTATGCAGCTCCAGAGCAATTGCTTGATCAGAAATTTCCTACTCCCCTGATGGCTAGAAAGGAAGGATCACGCCCTTTCCCTAGCTGTCCATCTCAACCCTCGCCCACCTCACTGGAGATGAGCACCAACGCGCTGCCTGTCCAACCTGACCCAGCGTGGCTCTGACTACATTCTAGGAAGACTTGGGCTAATTGAGCTTTAAGCAAATAGTAAGTTTGAACGTGTTAAAAAACACTGACGAAAGCAGAAACAAACTATATAAGACACTAGCTCTTAGAAACAGTGCAGGAAGTAAACAAAGACTTAATTTGGAAAATGCAGCTAGTACATCTGGGATGGATCATCCACACCCCCCCTCCCCAGATGTTTGAAGATGGAGAGGCCTTGAGGCAACGGGAGAAAGAGGGCGAGCAGGAACGTGCTGTGCCACAGCGGTGAGAGTGAGAGGAATGTGAATGCGAGCCCCGTCCCTCCCATCGCTCCGCGGCTGAGGGTCACAGGCAGCAAGGAGCCGATCCCTCCGGAGCCAGCCATGGAAAGACTCCACCTGGTGTGTTTGTTTTAATTCTGGCTGTATTGTTACCAGAGAAAGATTGGAAAATTTGAGGAAAGTTCAAGCTAAGAGCCATAAGAATGAGCAAACTGGGGAGACGGCGCGCTGAAAGAAAAACGATGAACCGTGACAAGCATGTTTGCCTTGGCGGAGCTACAGCTGTGGCTGCACACAGAGGCACGCAGCCATGCGGCCCTGCAAATGAGGGGCACAGGCCCCCCATCCTTCATCTGTTTTGGAGGGGGTTGTAGCATCAGCATAATGCCAGTGGTTTTGCCTGGGGGAGGGAGAGGGAAAATGAGGACAGAGGACTGCAGCCAGCCAGTGCGTGACAGATCAAGCTGCTCGGGGGAGGTCGGGGCGAAGCTAAAGCAAGGAAAGATGGGGTTTGGGCATTAGCAGCCTTCCTGGGAGCGAGGCCACCCCTATGAGGTGCCCAGAGCCCAAGAAGCAGCACAGTGCCTTTCCCTGCCTGGAGGGGATGCTGTCCATCCATCGGGAACTCCAGATCTGACCCAGGAGGACAGCAAGGAACTGGCAAGAAAGCAAATCCCGTCTCAGGACTTTCCTGTGTTTAGTGCCAGAAGCTCCATTCCACTACTGGTGAGTTCCCATCTTCTGGAAAACAGAACGAAAACTTTTCTGGCATCAGTTTAGAAGTCTTTATTGTGAGGATACAGAGATTTGTGTGCGCATCAAAACAAAGATCCATTTCATCAGCGCTAAGCTGCAAAAATAAACCAACCTGCTCGGCCTGGGTGGCAGGGAGTATTGTTCTTGCTGTGTCCCCCAGCCCCTCCTGAACAGGCTGTTGAGCCCTGTGATGCAGCCAAGAGCCCTGCAGAGCCTGCAAAGAACTGGGACAGACGAGGAGGGGGCCACGTGTCGAGCTGAGAGCTGCTCTTGGAGAAGCTGGGGAGCCCTGGCCAGCACCAACGCTGCAAATCAGCCTCTTGCCGCAGAGGTGATGGCTCCACTTCCGAGGGCTTTCTTCCAAGCAGAGGCTCTACTGTGCTTTGCCGTAGGGCCAGAGGTATCAGCTGTAGCTGGTGCACAGAGGAGAGCTGGCTGTGCTGGGGAGGAGAGTGAAGGGTACTTAAAGCCTGTGGTGGGGACTGTTTTTTTTTCTGCACAAGCTGAGTGTGCTGCAGACACCGAGACTTTCTCTTCCAACCCCCACCAATCTCAGCCTCACTGATCATTTTGCCTCAGACTTGACTCTTGGGTGAATACAAGAGAGCTCATGGGAGTCTTCAGTCCCAGAGAGACCAGACTGCTCCTGCACTTGTGAAGCTATCAAAAACTCCTACAAGGAACCTTCCCAAAAACGGACCATTCAGCATTTGAACCCAAATCAGAGACACTCATCCCACCTTCTGTGCTGCAGCACATCTCAGTGTTTCCTTTGGCAAAAGGGGAGAGAGACCAAGGTCTGGAGTCTCAGCAGCTCAGCAGAGCTGATCAGTGAATAAATATTTGCAAGACAAGAGCACATGGTGTTAAAAGATGCTTTAGCCCAGAAGAGCAAAACTGTACAGGAGCCAGTGGCTGGAAATCAAAGCCAGAAGCTATCAAATTAGAAATAAGGCACAGATAATTATCAGTGAGGCAGATCAACTACATTAACAAGAAAAGTGATACAATAATATTACTGGCATATCTGGAAATTCTCCCCACTAAGGTTAATGGTCTTCACGTATACATTGGGTGGCTCTGGAACACACATTTGAACTGAATACAGCTAGGTCAGATGCAGCACAGAAGCAAATAAATGAATGTTCATTCAACTTGAACTCTTTGACCAAGGATTTTGAGTAGCCTCCAAGGCTAAAGTCCTGCAATAGCAGGAGAAATGAGGAGAAAATATCATATGCTTTTCTTGGAAGGTTCAAGTACAGCCAGTGATATGAAAGGGTCTCACCCTGATAGGATGCCTTCAGTCAAACAATTCCTGGAGCCTCAGCCTGCTCAAGTGATTTTTAAATGGCACGTCTAGTGTCACCTTAGAAATTCTAGTTCTGGAGAGATCTGACTCATGAATGTGGTCTAAAAGTCATAAGGCTTAAAAAGAATGTAACGTGTTTTGTGTTTATCTTAGTCTGGGGCCTTTAGGTTGTACTGAAGTCACATTTACAGCTTTAAAAAAACAACCCCAAAACCCAAACCAAAAACAACAAGAGAAGGCAGGCAGGAGGGAGTAAGCAAAGATACCAGCTGATCACCTGACTCCATAATCAAGAGCTAACAATACTATGGGACTTCCAATAAAAACACGAAACATTGCTAAAGCTCTTCTCTCAGGTTCTGTATTTGACCTTTTTCTTTGGCATAAACCCTTAGCAAGGACCAGAAGAGCAGACTGGCACAGGCTTTCTCTCCACACTAGCTTCCACACGGAGTTTCAGCATCAGCTTCTAAAATGTCCCAATGGATCTGCCAGTTCCAGCATCATGAACACAACTAAGCAGCCACCAGATCCCCAGGGAGGTCTCAGGAGAAGAATTACCGTTCTGCAGGTTTCCACACTGTTCACGGGGAGGAAGGACGCACCATCTCATGCAGAGAGCTTCTCCAGGGCACCTCCTCTGCTACGAAGACTCCGTATGCAAGGAAGGTGGCACAGGATGGGGTGTGTTCGCGAGTGGGGCTGACTGGGGAGCTGACGCAGCTCTGATCACACACTCCTCCTGCATACCTACCAGCCATGACCAAAAACTACTGTTAATCTCTCATCTACCTATCTTTGCGAAAAACAAAAGAAGGAAGACTCCCCCTCTAGACGAAGTCCAATATCTCACTACATTTGCAGATAAACAAAAAACTGGTCAACGGATAGTGTGGGAAAGTGTCCTTTGTGGGTTCATCTGGATCACCTGCTTGGGGGAACATTCTTTGAATAGTATGTGTTTCAGTGGAGCTACGTGGAAGGCAAAGTGGCTCATGTTAAGAGCCAGGGATGTAAGACGTGAGACAGCAGCTGCTCTGGAATACAATGACTGGAAAAAAAGGCTAAGTTGCAGTAGTCCAACTGGACAAAACAGCCCCAAAACTTTGTCTTAAGTGAGCATACCTGCCCCTGAGATATACGAATGGGGAACATAGAGAACAGATCAAAAGCAGAGGGTATTACTTTTATACACACTATTAGCAACTCTACTACCACTCACTGCTGAAAACTTTGGTGTCCAAACTTCAGAAAGATATAAAAAAATCTTCAAAGTAGTGAAGTCAAGAGCTACAAGCAAGGTCAGCACAGAGCACTTTACAGATTGAAGATCAACCTATTTAATATGATACAATGACAACTTGCAAGCACCAACAAGGAAAAGGGGATTTTGGTAGCAGAGAGTTATTCAGTCTCTCTGAAATGGGCAGAACAAGATCCAACCGAAGCTGAAGCCAGCTAATTCAGAGCAAAAATAAGACACAGATTTTTGGAAGAACAATGAACTGCTCAAAGATCTTACCACGAGACAGGGTAGATTTTTCCGTTACCTTTAGGTCCTTCTATACATTACAGCTCCTGCTTCCAGGCATGAAGTAGAAATAACTGAGGGACATTTTCCAGCCTGCACTGTGCAGAGGGACAGGCTGGGAGAGCGTGAAACCCCGAGCTCTGTGTCGGTGCTTGCCTAAAGGAGAAGGCTTTACTGGGGTTGCACATCCTCATCCCCTCTGTGCCTTCTACAGCTTTGCTTGGGGAAACAGGTGACGGTGTGCATTTGCCATGCCTTTCTCTCCACAACATCTGCTTTCTTCTGGTCTCCAGCACTTACAGGTCATTAGAAGAGACTTAGGAGATTTCGTGGGAGGTAGACAGGCACCAGTGGTTTCCAAGTGTTTTTATAAAAACAGATTTCTGACCTACCTCTTTTTTTTTTTTTTTTTGGACCAAGGAATGGGAAATGGAAGAAAGTGATTCATAAACCTGATCAGTGGCATCGCCCTAGTTGTGTGCTAGAAGATGGACTGCAGTATGTGCACTCACAGGCCCTGGGTCTCATGGTCATGGGATAAGCCTAAGCCAAAAGGGAAGGAAGGCAAATTTTCACTGATTTTGCTTGTGGTTCAATCTGTGCATGCTCTTGCAGGTTAACTGTTGCAGTTGTCTATAAACATGACCTAATAAACATTTTTCCTAGATTGAAGGCTGCTGTTTGATCAGCGCAGTGACACTGGATTGCTTTAGTGGGTGTACACCTATAGGCATGCTGATCACACCAGAGTCTCTTGTAGGCATAAGCACTCGCTTATAGATCAAGGATCCATGGATGGTCAAGGATCCTCAGCGAGTATGAGCTGTTCCTACAAAAATCAGCAATGCCTGGCTGGAAACTCACGTCTTGATGTACCCTAGGGACATGGGAATGGCTCAGCATAACAGCGAGCCAGCTTTGGTCCAGCAACAACATCAGGAAGACGTGGGAAAGAGGCTTCTTCCCATCTGTGAAAGGAGCAGCCAGCCACCAGAGCCCATCTAAGGGCTGATGGCCACCAGCACACTGAGTTTCTTCATCCTCATCCCTTCTCTTCCCAGGGTGGCATTTGGCAGCCTAGCCAGCCCTCAGGGGCCAGGTGGGTGCCGGTGGCTGTAACCGGCTGTAGGGCTGCGAGGGCTCAGGGAGGTGAGCGGAGGTGTGCTGGTGCGGGAAGTGCTCTCGGGAACTGCTTCAGCGGAGGAGGAGCAGGATCTCCCTGTGCGTGATTGCTCCCAAGAGCTCAGTGGGATGTGTGACCCTGAGATTACCCTTGCAGGAGCACTGGCTCCCAAAGATTGCTGCCACTTTTCTCTTTATAATGCTGTGCTCAAGGCAAAAACCAACAAGCAGCAAAGTTTCATTGAATGAAAGTACGACCCATTCAAGGAGGGGACACCCGCTTGTCTGTCCTTGGCAGAGAGAGGCAGCGAGCCTGATGTCCCATGTCTGTCAGTGCAAGTGAGAGTCAGAAGAAATAAATGCCCTTGTTGTACACAGTCAGCATAATCAGTGAGAGCGAGAGGGGCTCTGCAGTACAGCCTGCTCTGCTGGGGTCTCTTAGCCCTGAGCGGCTGGGGTGACATGGCCCCTCTCCCCCCACGGATCTTCCTAAACAATCCCCTTCTGCAGGCACTTGGGCTTGTGGAAGAGAAGCCAGGCAAACAGGAGCACAGCCACCAACACGAGGGAGCACAGCACCATCAGCCCCACGTAGCTGCCGTACGAGAGAGGGGGCACAGCCGGCTCCTCTGCGGGGATCATGTTGGTCAGGTTCAGCATGTAGCCCAGGGTCCAGCCCGCATCGCTGCTGCCGATCTGAAATGGGAGAGGAACAGAATCAGCGGTGGGAGGTGCAGGGCTGCTTGCAGCGTTGTCGGGGCAGTGGCAGCCCTGAGGACAAACGGCTTGGCTGTGAAGAAGAGTTTGCAGTTAGCTGCTGGGGTAGAGCCCTCACCACCATGAAACACAGACCTTTCCAAGGAAGTGGATGCTTTGCCAGTTCTTGTCAGTGAACTCATAGCCATTTTCCAGGAGAGAGAGGATGTAGGCTCCAGAGAAACAATATTCACTCAGGTACTTCTCTTTTATTTGGTGATACGCTGTCTTCACCTACGGAAGGAGAAAGTCACCAGGCTGTTAAACGCAGCTTTCTGCTGCTCCAGCTTGCACCTGAGCAACCACTGCAGATGCTGGGGGAATCTTCCCCCTCTTGCCTTGGAAGTTACCCCCAACCATTTATCCTACAGAAAAATATCAGCAGCTCTTGCCACGCAGCAGCCCTAGCCCACTGCCACAAGCACTGCTCACCTCATGCCAAGGCCGGGCACAGAAGCTCTCAATGGTGCTGGCCACTTTGTCCAGGGCAACGGGGCTTTGTTCACTGGTCAGGTTCAAAAAGTTCATCACGAAGTAAAAAGCAGAAAAAGCCTGGAGAAGAAAGAATATTTTAACCTGATTGGGTCTCAGCATGAGCAGGGCAGTGGAAATCCCACTAAAGAAAATGGGTTTATTTACAGATAGAGAAATACAAGAAGCAACATCACACACACAAAAGTAGGTATATTTTCAAGAGAGATGTCATTTTGAGACACACATCTCAGAGCTGATGAGAGCTAGAGACCCCAAAAGGAAGGTGGAGGTAGGAACTTCACTGACCACAGTATCCTGAAGAACTTCAGTAATCCCTCTCCTCTACGCACTGGTGCCAGAGTGGCACCCGGCGAACTCTGCTTGCCATCACATCTGTGATCCTGTTTTGGCAACTGAACGAGATGAACGTGCAGCCAATACTGCCACAAACAGCAGAGGTGATGGTCTGAAAAGACTGTACACAGCCCCATCATATAATCCACAATCCAGAAAACCCATCTCTGACCATGGCCAATAGCTGATAGGTGGGGGCCAGTTTATGAACAAGGCAAGAGAGTATTAACGGCTCCCCCAGAGAGTCTCACAGCCACTGAAATCTTGCAGCTCTAGGACTGATGTTCAGCATGGTGTCACACATGACGTGTGTTCAGACCATGCACTGTCTCCTCACGTCTGGGAAGCAGACAGGTGAGCTGACCGATTCATTTCAGTAACACTCACACGCTTCTGGATGAATTTCCAACCAGGCACCACCACTGACTTCAGGAGACAAGGTCTGCAGGAGCAGTGTATCATGCACAGCCTGCAGCAGGCTTTCCTGCCTCTCGTGCTGGCCACCAGGAAGGACTGCTTGAAAAACGAATCAGTAAATGGAGCACCCCAAGGAGATGGGTTAGAATGGGAACACTGCAGTACTGGTAGGTGGGTATCTACTGGGGTAGCTCTTACGTGTGTTGTCCTCACAGCAAGCACAGTACTACTTTTGTAATTACATGTCCAAAAAACCATTTTGTAAATGATTTCCTGCCCCAGCCATGGAGCATAAACTCTAGCATTACTCTGAGGTTCTGCTCTTCTGGTATTCTTGGTTATAGAGAGTTGGAGAATGTGAAGACTTACCCCAAAATCCCCTTGTAATGGAGGTAGGTATATCCCATTGAAGGAGCAGCTGGAGTAAGGACAATTGTTTTTGTCAAAGAGTTTCTGGATGTTTCTTCGGCACTTTTGATAATCCCCCTCTCCCTGTATATGCAGGTGGCTGAAAGGGAATTGCTTTTTCTTGGCTGACGTACAAGGGTTTTTGAAGAGATCACTTATATTTATAGTCCTCTGATACCCCTCGTGAAAGCATGGATCAAGGAAGCTGCTGTTCTCCACGGTCTGAAAGTAAAATCAACCCAGGCTGTTACACTTAACTCTAGAGTAACACCCTGGGAAACAGCCACAAGGCACTTGTCACAGTACGTCACACCAAGACACACACATTGGGTCAAAGTGATGAGGATGGTTTAAGGCAGTGGCTGTGATCTGGGAGATGGGGGTACTGCCACAGCCTCCCTGCAGGACCCTGGGCAAATTACTTTCAGCCACGTATCGTGAAGCTGCTACTGATTTGGGATTCTCAGAGACGGTGAAACATCACCTCCCCCAAGTACTTAACTTCAGCACAGTACTCCTGCTATCCCATGCCCAAGAATCAAGGCATACCTCAAACTAGTAGTACTTTTGAAAACGTTCACTGTCACCTCTTTGGGTATCTGCCCAGTCTTTATGGAGGATGATGATGACATTTCCCAAATCCAGACTAAGGGATGAGACATTTAGCTGGGACACAGCAACTTTTACAGCACCAGTATGTCAAAGCTGTGAGGGTCCAGGATCTCCACCTGCAATTGCAGATGTACTTGCCTGTAGGTCCCCAGCCAGTTTCTGTTGCAGAGCCTGGTCCTTCCCGTAGCAGAGGAAGCTGTGCGTGTACACTAGGTAATCCTTGCCATAGAGACGGAAGTGCAGCAGGTTCTCTGGGGACTCAGAAGAGAGTTCATTTGGTACAAAGGTAATCTGCGTTGATGCTCCTCCGAGGTCTAGGGCTCCTGATGTCTCACTTATGGATTTCAGGGAATGTAGAAATTTTGCCCAGCCAGACTTAAAAAAAAATAAAATCAAGGTAAACCAGACACATCAGGCATGGAGGAGATTTATTTGGGAGAATAAAAAACCAGACCTATGAAGAGAGAAGCAGAAGCACAGAACACAGGAAAGGCAGGGAGACCTGGAGGGGGGCAAAAGATTAGAGCTGGAACAAGACACAGGCTCAGAAAAGCAGAAGATGGATCATGTCCGAGTGCTTGCAGGAGGACCAAGAATATGAAATCGAATACAACTGCTATGAGAAAACACAGTCAACTTACTGTTTCAGCTCTGAAATGACTTATAAGCTCAATAGTAAAGAATCATTGTCAAGATTTCCAGGCACAGAAGTATTTTAGATCAGGAAGTGTGGAAGATACTGTACCCAAGCAAACTTATTGAAGATGCTGGTGTTTTATTTCAATGCTTTAAGCCTGACTACTGTGGTACATCCTGATACTGGTATCAAGATGTACTCACAGTAATCACTGAGACAAGATGTGCAGCTTCCTGATCTCTGGTAAACGGGTTACACAGGAAGATGGTGCCTACAACACCCTCCTGCAAGGCACAATTTACAAAGTGCTGCAAGCTGATGATTCGAATGTGGACTCGCCATTGATACAGTACCTGCTTGAAATTTCCCAGCAGGTAGTTAATCGTAATCCATCCATAGGCTCCTTCTTCCTGACCGCTGATGATTCTGGCACCCTGGAAGTTGAAGGGAGCTGAGCGTAGTGTCTTCTCTACTGAGGACAAGACTTTGTCAGCTGCACTTCTGTTCTCCAAGCTGGATGAATGGAAGAAAGGATGCAGTGACTCTGGCTGACAGCTCTCTGCAGCCTATGGGCTTTATTCTGAGCAGGCAGGCTACAAATCCCCACCAGACATTAATTATAACAGAACAGTCCTTCATATGGGTACACCTGGCTTTAACTGGCCATGTCCTCCTCTGTCACAGCTTGACAGCACAGCTGCCACCAGCTCTGACACTTAACAGACTCCGCAACTGAGAGCAGGACCTGGAACAGAGGCCAGAGCTCCCTCACTCTCCTGAAGCACATGCCCTGGTAGGGATGGGACCAGGGAGACTCCTCTCACCATCGTCATTACAGAAGAAATCCATGCCCTCTGGTACCCCCCGTGAGAATCCCCGGGCAATAAACACATAAGATCAGCTCCCTGCCCCAGCCAGGCTAGAGGTTTGGAGCACCCCTATGAAAATCACAAATTTTAATTAAAGGAGATATGATTATAAAGTTACCTTAGCTCTGATGGTCTCAGGCTGAGTCAAGGTATGTGGGGAGTTGCAATATGGTCGAGCACAAAAATCCTGGGTCAGGCCTAATACTAGACTGTAGGGGATGTCTGAGCACCCTCTTGATGTGGGGGATGTCTGAGCATCTCCTGAGCATCAGCTTGGGCACTGCTACCCTCCTGGTGTCTCTGCACTACATGTGGGTGCTGGAGATGATGAAAGGTTGCAGCAAGTGGAAGTGGACCTACTGGGCAAGCAGGGGAAAGACCCAGGGAGATTCAAGGCTCAGAGACACCAGTGGCAGAAGATGGTATCTGGGCAAAGCATGAGCTGGCAGCACTTCCAAGGACTTTTCCCAAGTGGCCCTCGCTGAGCATCCATGGTGGTCCCAGGCGCAGTGCTGCAGGGAAAGGTGGACAAGCCCTGCAGTACCTGAGAAGCCGCATGCCGGCTGTTGCTCCGAGGTAGACGGGTGTCTCTTGGTGCTGATTTGAGGGAATGACCTCCTCTGCTTGTCGTAGGCACTGTGCCAGAGAGGGACCTGCCTTCTCCGTGGTGTGGGAGTAACCTGAGATCCCAGGGCCTGCAAGAAATAAGGACACGTCATTGCTCAAACTCCAAGCACAACCCCAGAGTGCCATCACAAGCAGTCATGTTAAACTGTTATCACTATCACAGGCAGCAACATCAGATTCAACCACCCCATTTCTAAGGAATTTTAGAAATCCTACGGCACCAACTAAGCCCACTGCATGCAGGGATGGCCACAGTGCCCACCATCTGCCACTCGCTCTCCACGAAGCAGGCTATGAACTAGTGATCAGGGCTGCAGCGAGACATTTACTTAGCATGTCCTGGACATCTGCAGACTCATCTCTGCTGCTGCCTGGCTGCACCCTGGATCTGCACAGGAAAATCCCTCATCCTCACACTACGCTGGACCCACTGGGGGAAGACACCGTCATTTGTTTGGGTGTTGTATGCTCACACTACAGCACTGAGGGTTTTGCAGCTATCCCCTTTCATGCTAACCCAAAGAAAAAAAATTGTCCCTCCCTGCCATGTGTCCCCTGGTGAATGGGCCGCCCCATGACTGGCGTCTGCATGGGCAGCGCTGAAGCCCGCTCTGTGTTTCCTCCAGGTTGCTCAGCCATATGCCACGTGCTGCTCGTGGCGTGGCATGCTGCCATGCTGAGCAGCTATCGCAGCAGCTCGATAACAGCGTGGCTCTCCCCTGCACTACAGACCAGCCTGAAAAGAGCCCAGGCAGGCTCTGACAGCACCTCTCCTCCTCCCAGAGTGCAGCGATCCATGATGGTGTTCTTTGTTCCTTATCATGCACATCCTTGGGCATCCATCATTTGTACCTTCCTAAACCATACAATATCTACAAGCAATTAAATAGAAAAAACCCAACCCCCTATGACATGCTTAAGTTGAGCAACCTTGGCCCGCAAGCCCAGTGCCTAGGTTGTGCAGAGGCCTTGAAAAAGAGCAAAGCATCTCCTCTCACTGCCTGACGTTCATCCACACTTCAGCCAGGGGTGCATGCAGATATTTTATTTATATAAGTATGCTCTTTGGCGTAGTTCTTTCCAAAAAGCACTTACTTCCAAGCATCCCAAAAACAAAGCAAGAAGTGGATCCAGCTTTCCTCCCAGGAAGGTCAGGCGTGTACAACTCCAGGTGGGAAGCGGCAGGATACACATTAGCTCACAGACGTAACACTGTTTTCACTATTGGCCTCTACCTCCAGGCTCCTCCTCCTCCCCCACCCTTTGGTGGCATTATCTCTTCATCCCCTGCCCCTTCCACAGCTCCCTTATCTCCTCTTACCTTCGACTTTACACACCTCCACCTGCTGCACCACCCCAGTGTCGTTCTCCTTCTCTGCTGGCCACTCGTACACATACAGGTTAGTGTGGGACGACCCCGCATCCAGCACAATCCCATACTGTGGGCAAAACACAGCCGTCATTGTACCTGCGGCACCGAACCAGACACAGTGTGCGCTGGTCCCCACGCGCTGGGGGACCAGAAACGAACAGCCTGTCTGGCAGCTGTGGGAACACACTGTGTCATTACTCTTCTCAGCAGTGCTTCAGTGTGAAGTTTCCATCAAAGTATACAAGAGCAGAGAAGCAGCAAAACCGGGACTGATTACTTAGGAGATGATCCCCTGTGAAGCCATATCTGTTTTTACCACAAAGCTGTAAAATGAGATGTTGAGGGGCATGCAGCCAGAAAGAGAGGTTAGCCAGACCCAGCAAGGGCAGCAACAAGTCTTGGAGATCTATGCATGCCTAACCACCCCCAGCTTGGCTTCGTTTCCTGCAGGAGTCCCAGCTCGTCATACCTTAATATTCTTCGGAAGTGGCTTATTTTGGGTCACTGCTACAGCAATTAAAGCAATTACAGCCAAAGTAGAGAAGAATCCCAGGATGAGTAGAATCTTTCTTGTCCAGGACATCTTTTGTTTGGTACCTGTGACTAGAGCAAAAGAAGGATGTCAGTATCCCAGTAGCCCATCTTACCACACACCCCAAAGGTGTTCAGGCACATTCCTGTGGTCCCTTTCCACTATGCAGCATCTGCCTTTGCCCACCCCCTGCTCCCATCTCAGTCTCCATGTCCTCGTGCAGGATTTCTTAAGAGGTAGACCTCAGCCCTGGAGTCCTGCAGATCTGCTCTCAGGGGCTGCGCCACATCTCCATGGGCTGCCCTGTGCCAGCTGGTGATAGAGAACTTCCAAGATGCAGCTTATGGTTAGCCTGTTCTTGAGATACCTGCAGGTGACTGAGCAACTGTATAGCAAAAGTATCTGTACAGGGCAAATGCCAACTTCTTCTATAGCTCTGCGTTTGGCTTAATAATCCCCCAGAAACTTAACAGATTGCTAACATATAAACAGCACAACCTTGTGGAACCCAAAGCTTTAACCCCTGCAACATTTTGTCCTGGTATACTTTGTGCTTCAATTTTTTTTATAATGTTTATAACAATTTACACCATCCCTGAGTGGTAATGCAGGTAGGAAGTCTAACACTAACATTTCAATATGTGGCAGTCAGTTCAAGCAATGCTGTCCGGCACCTTGGCAACGCTATATAGAGAAAATGATCTGCACTCCACAGGGTATTTAAGAAATCTACGGAGATTTTTGATGCCACTTCTCACAAGACCAGTAAATTATGAGCAGCCTGTATTTGCAGAATTGGCATAATATGGTTAAAAATCACACACTTTGCAAAACTTGTACCAGTCTGATTCTTAACTGTTACTGATATATTTGGTATGACCTATTTAACAAATTTAGATTATTGTGTCTTAAAGTACATGGCTAGCAGCAGAATTCTGTAAAAATCCACTTATGGCTGATGGAAATCATCCACAACCAATACAGCATTTGATACCTGCATTTATTAGTGGCTAGCATGATGCTGTCTTACATTTTTCCGCTTTAGATTCTCCTTCATATATCCCATGGTGGAAATCTCACTTCATAACTTTGGCTCAGCCAGTTTTGGTATTGTTTAATAGAGCACGATCTTACAAAAAAAAAGCTCTAGAAAGGGTATCAGCAAAATTATTTCCCAGGTTTATAGTCTATCTGTAAGTTCAACACTTGCAACTAACAAACAGCTTCGGCACTCTAGGGGACATAACCTGCTCCCACTACAGCATGAAATCTGTTTCTACCCACACTGATGCTCAGTGGTCAAAAGCACAGAGACTGCTCACATGGGTACTAATTTCACTTCTTTTATACACAAACACTCTAGGAGATGTTTAGAAGTACATTACAGATCATCCAGCGTGACAATACCTTTGTGCAGGCAACCACATCAGCTATCTTTACCCTCCAAGAAGGTAAGATGATTGAACCTGCTGTGCATCTGCACGCCAGAACTGGAGTTCCAGAGGTCATTCTCCAGCCCTCAGGTGATATGGAGTCAACGCTGCAAATCCATCCTGGTACCCCATGTCACACATGAAAGTATGTTCAAGTTTTGAACAGGGTCATCTTCTAACCACTCTGGTTTCACAAGAAAGGTGGTCCATGCACTGGAATTATATGAAGTGTTACCCAACCTTACCAATGACCCCAAATCCTAGAGTTATTTTCAGAAGTTAGGCAAAGTGACAAGCAGCAACGCACCTCTGGCAATCTCTAAGTGTAGACAAATAACCTATTCCTACCTACCTAGAGAAAAGGGAACGTAGAAGTGCCAAGAGAACTTGTTTTGAAGATCTCCCCACAGGCAGGTCCATTGGAAACCTAATGCTGACCTGGAGGCTCTGTGCTCCCTCTCATTGCGCTCATGTGTAAATCTGCTGAGGCTAGCTGTGAAATTTGGAAGCTTGTTACGCTTGCATTTTGTGAGTGCCTGTTAGAGGCACGGCATGCTTTCTAGTATCTCCAAGAATGCAGCTAAAAAAATAGCCTAGTGCACATACCAGACAGTAGGAGGTAGGAATGCATTTTATACAGCTTTATTCAAGAAGGCCCCAGAACTCACGGCTTGAAGTGATTAGAAACAGCAGAGCATGACAGCTGGGGGACTTTTCTTCCTATTGGAGAGAGTAGTTGGCTCAGGTTATGACTGCACTGAGCACATCTGCAGAAATCAATTGTTTTAACACTAGAAAAAATGAATAAAATCAGATGCTATAATGTAAGATTAGCTACACAGTATAGACATGAACCTAGCATGCTTGAAAACTGAAACTGCTGCTGACAGTTGCACAGCACACCCACGTAATTATTGCCACCCTTACTCTGAGATCTTGCCTAGAGGCAGCCACTAACGCTTTTGTTGGGTGTTTACTGTCACAGGAACACAAAGGATGGGTGACTGCATCACTTCTCAGATTTTTCAAACTTCCTGCCGTGATGAGTGTTGCCCATCTTTTCAGCAGCCACACTCTGAAAGTGGCAGCATTAGCAGCAAACCATGGACAATTTTCTCACTGTAATGGACCATCCCAATAAACAGCTGTAGAAATCCCTTCTCTGTAGGCAGAGGTATAGCGATAATTGCATCCCACCTGCAACCTGAGATTAGTCATTTTTTTCCAAGGCACATTATTTCCTTA
>Ga0181612_115822_pt1 | contig 16865 bp, 7 predicted proteins | sample HoacroProtozoa21_FD_119630 | JGI IMG/M metagenome (GOLD analysis project Ga0181612, IMG submission 119630) | Hoatzin crop microbial communities from Cojedes, Venezuel. Combined Assembly of Gp0051906, Gp0051904, Gp0051908
CCCTGATCCTTCCACCAATCGCCCCAGTGCCCTGAAGTCCCTTTTGATGGCCTTGGGACTTCTTTCTGCGATCTCGTCCCCGCCAACCTGCATTACCAAGAGGGGGTAGAAATGTCCCTTTCTCTAATGCTGTCTCCTCTGATTTTTCACCAAAAGCCCAGAAGTTGAGAGTTTAACAGAAACATGCATTACTATGCATTACACACCGGTTGGAAAGGACCAAAGGGTTCAGCAATTTGCACACAAATGTATTCAGGCACAGTGTACACAAATGTACATTTATTTATGTCTTGCATAGAAGAGAGATATTGTTAGTTAAGCAGCAGATAAGTTGCTAAAAATTTTATTCATTGTTTATTTTTGGTGTCTCCAAAGGGGAGGCAGTGGTAGACGTGCCCTTTAAACTGTGCAGCTGAACTTTATACTATTCTTAAGACAGTTGTGCTGCAGCAAAAGAGCAGAGTGCCTGGCACATCCCTAGAGCAAGTGAGCTGCCGTCACCGGCCGAACTGATCACTGCAGCCACTTTGTGTTGGATAAAGGATTGGTGTTGAAGCATACAAATGAGATGATTATAATTGTTATTTTTTCTGACATATGCTCTTTAATAATTCAAAAACAAAAGTTTGAAAATGATCCTGTTTCTGTGCTAACAGTGTTATCCAGCCAGTCAATACCCTGCATTTATTGAATCACTTCCTAGATTTCAGAAGTAATGGCAGCTGCCTTAATTTTTATATGAAGTGTCTGCATCAAAACTGGATCAGCTATAAACAGCAAGAGCATGTCTTGTCAGTATGAAGAGAATAGTGGTTTTCTCATAAACTTGGATTTACCCTGTAATGACCTGGGAGAAGCCAAGATGATAATTGACAAATGTGTCTTATTTCGGTGGGATTATACACAGAGAGGTGAGCAAAGAATCTATGACTATTTGACTGGCACTAGAACTGGGATCTCTCAGTTCCATACTTGCAGGTGGATTGACTTTTAACCATATCTTTTCAATAGACAAAGGAGAATAAGAACAAATCTGGCTCTATGTAGTACAGATATCCAACACAAAGCAATATACAAAATACCTGAATAATATGAAAACAAAAGCAGGTGTTTCTTGCTCTTGATATTTTTCTAGTCATTCACTGATGTCAGTGAAGAGACAGCCGGGACACAGGTAAGTCATGCCTTTGGATTTTTGCTTATGCGGTTTCCTGGTTTGCATTTGGCTTTCTATTCTAACAAGTGGAGGAATGGTAAAGTCTATGGAAGGAGAACCTACAGGAACAAAGAACTGGAAATGACCTCATGGTCATAAGTCCATTTTTCCTCACTGACGCATCAACTATGATGCAAGAGATTTGGAAGAGGTCATAGAATGGCTGGTGTTCTCACCACAGAACAGCTCCAAGCCATTTACTTCTGGTTTATGGAATTAGACAAGAACTGCAATTATAATATGCTACAGGAAGACAGCAAAAGAGACTGAGAGTTTTGCCAGTGTCCCAAATCCCTACAATAATAAAAGATGTTGTTGGATAAAGTTCTCAGAGATTCTAGGAGATGAAACTTCGCCCATTTTATAGTGTGAATAAAACATATGACAGTGGTCTTTATAAATATAATAAGGACAAAATAATCCCTTTAAACCAGTCACCAGATTTGGCTCAACAATGATCAAGATGTACCAGTAAGCCTCCTAACACAATTTAGTATCGCTAAGAGCACCATTTACACCTGCTGTATCCCGAAACTAACTCTGACCAACATCTGACACAGAAGAAAAAGATGGAGAAACCCACAAAAGCTTAATTATCCATTTGTATAGAGCAGTCCCTTCCTGGGTCCCGCACACATTCAGTGGAATTCTTGAAGCACGGTATTATTACAATCCAAGTACAGTGAAAGTGAGCCTGTCATCTTTCACTTTTGATAGTCCAAAATGCTGGAAAGCAAATGCTTCATACCACAAACTTTGTTTGCTGTTGTCAAGAATTCGCCTGCACGGTTATATAATTTCTTTCGTAAACTTTACAAAATATATCTTAAAGCAACTAACATTTCTTGCCTCGGGTATGTTATTTGGAAGACCACTAGAATTATTTTTTTCCCCTCCTAATCTAAATTTGCTAGTGATAAACAAGTATTCAGTCAGATCTTTGAATCACGCTCTTCAACCAGAAATTGGGCTTTTTGGAAACACTGAGATAAGACTATAAATTAGGCTTGTTAAAGAGAAAATCTACACTGGAAAGTTATGAGTGTGTTAAAAGAAGACAGAAAGGTTTTCCAAGTATACCAAGAGAATTACACGACTGTTTTCTACTGAGAAGCTGTAGGATTTGAGTACTTTTTTTACGCTCTGAAAATTTTGTACATCCCTCTAAGGATGTACCTTCTCCTCATCACCTCTCTGAGGAATCTCAGATACATAGAGAAGGGGAGAGGCAAGGAAAAATCCACAGAAGTTTCCACAAGAGGAAATGCTTTGGGAAAGAGGTGCATTTACCTGTCACCATCTTCTGATCTTGTTTTTGGATTCTGAGGGAACTTGCTGTACTCTTTACTGTTTCTATGTCACGTAAATAGGTCACAAACCTCTAGTGCCTGACTTTGGCATAAGCTTCAGAGGGAGGTCAAATAGTCTGAGATTTGAGATTTGGCCCTGACTCATTAACTTGAAGGAGATCATCTAGGTATCAATTGGGCTGCCTCTGTGCTTAAAATTGGTCCGGACTTCAATTCCTAATGAACTAAGATGTCTCACCCAGAGGATTCTGGTTGTCTCCAATTTCTCACTGGATTAATTTTATATGACCACAAGACCACACACTAACAAAGCTTCTAAGGACATGCCAGAATCACAGAAGGAGACAGCCATACCTGTACAAGGTGATTCACATGGAGGTCATGACCAAACCGGGTCAGTTAGAAAGGAATAGCCACTTACATGTTCGCTTACTGCAAGCTGGTTTGTGAGCTATTGGTACCATGTCACCTTGTCTTCCTACTGGGAGTTTCCCAGGAGCTAATTCGCAAAATGGGTCTTTCTACAGGGCATTCACCTATACCACACCTCAGCTCTGAGGCTGACCCAGCTGAAAGGACCTTCACTGTGACACAAACCCAAATGTCCTATGACAATTGCCTTAAAAACAGAAACTGGGTCATTCCTGCAGTCATATTCATGTGAGAAATTGTTACACACTGAGATAGTGTCTTTACAGGAATGGATTGTATTCATGAGTGTTTGAAACTCTCTCCCCAGGAGAGTAGGTGCCTCGCTTCAGCTTCTGTCTTCTTCTCCCAGGGCCTCTGTTTGGTGTAACACAAATATATACTGAATTGTAAAGCCCAACTTTTGAGTGGTCTATTCCATTTTCCAATTGACTTAAAAGAAAGGTCTTATTAAAGACTTTGTAAGAGGTTTGAACTCTGTCACGAATGTCCCCCGTGAGTTCTTATTACTTTGCCCACCAGGCTCATTACAAAAAGCATGTTGAAACCTACGGCTTTCTGAATTCACCTGAGAAGCCAAGATTGGAGCATAACAAAGCAGGGCAGTGCAGTTCTCTTGACAGGCCCAGGTACAGCTCTGTTGCTGTCATCAGGAGCTATTTTATCTATAGATAGAAGGAAGAATTTTCAAATGTAGTGCCTAAAGTTCAGGTGTCTGTATTTCTGCCAACTTTAAATACTACATTAAACATAGATTTATGTGTCACGTGCCTAAATTTAGACACCCTAGTTTTAAAAAAGAACTTATAAAGAGGACAATACATATCTAAGAGAAGACAAAAATACTCACTTGTAGTACTTTTGACTTCTTTGAAATACTTCTTAAAGCTTTACAAAAGGCCGTGGAAGTATTCTTCCTGTCTGCATAGAATAAGAACATGATAAGAATACCATAATCAGGATTTAAGGGGGTGAACTTTATTTTCTTCTTAGGCCATTTTAGCAAAAGTAGCTTCTTGAGACAGATAATATCACAAATAGCACTTCCTGGGCTGTTGATGTTAGAGAACAAGATAACCAGCAAATGGCTCCAATTACAGTCATCACAAAATAAAACAGCATGCAGACAGTAGTTTAAGATTCATTACAGCTTTGCACGTAATGTGTTCACTCTCACCTGTACAAAGAGGATGGAAACTGCTACCAAATCATAACAGCAGTACTTTACACTTTTTTTGTATGGCTGAAAATGCCTCATAAATGCTTGGTTAAATAGTGAATAATTAGGCTCCATTGTTTTAATTCGACATAACCAGTGCTGTTACATCACTTCAGCAGAACTGGTCAACTGGTTTTGAATCCTTGCAGAGTCACCGCTTAAAAAATGCAAATGAGAAATCAGCCCTATCATTCAGAACCAATTCACAGTTTTTTGATTAGTACAAGCAGAGTAGATAGATAGAAATGTTAAGAAGTGTGAGGTTTATCAGACAACAAAATCAAATCAAATAAATCAAATACAGGTCCGTGACTCCATCTGTGGGTGTGTGTCTGGAGAGGAGGGTTGAAAACTCTGTTTTTGATATTTCTGTCTTGTAAAAGGAAAGCGTGAGCCAAATACTGATCTCATCCATATTCTCACATCTTTACTGACTTGATTAAACTCTTCTGCAAAGTTTTCCAACAAAAAGCTGACATGCAAGACAAGACTTCAAGAAAATCAATGGCAAATAATTGCCCAAGTCATAAGAATGAACTAGCCCACTGCATTAAGTTCCACCAACACTGTGTACAGTTGTAAACCTAAAAGCCAGGGGAACTAAACAGCTATTCTTGTGTATTATATACTTTATATGCCAGCAAACAGCACAAATCACTTCTTTATTGCAGTTCAATAGCTAGTCATTCCTTTTCTTCTGTATTCAATTCTGCACCAGAATTATGACTTAAACGCTATGCTGCTCTAAGCAAGTTGGCTATCCTTTCCTCGGCGGCCAAAGGGGATGCTTACAAATGAAACTATCGTGCCAGTAAGAAAGTATCTCCTATAAGTATATGGTAAATTTTTAAGGCAATGTCTGCAGCATAAAACATGCTGTGTTTTACATCAGACTTAGTCACACAGGGGAGTGTTCCTTTTTCATTATTTTTAAGATGAAACTATTGTTGAGAGACTAAAAAGTCTTTGACTTACACTAAGTCAAAATGATAGGACATCCAAGACATACCTTGCAAAGTAACACTGTAGGTTTATAGATAATATCAACCATAAATTGCAAGGGATACAGATAACCTAATTTCATTACAGCACGTCTAAAGGTATCCTCAGTATTAATGAAGTTTGTTTATTTGAGAGTACGTGCCCTAAAAACCTGGATTTCTTGTAATTCTATTTCAGGGAAGTTTTAAAAATTCCTCATCCACAGTTATAAATCTTCCCCTATTTGAGGACACACAAAAAAGCTACGGATTGATACAAGTGTATGGTTTAGCTGGTATTTCAGGTACAAGTCTAACACATATGCTTACTTATGCTCAAAGAAAAATGTCAAAAATTCCAGAAAGGATAAAGACTCACTTGAAAGTTAATATTTCCTTCAAAGAATGTTGGTTCCAAACATGAAAGCAAGGCCCAGGCACCCTGTTTCTATCTCTGGGAGCCACAGAATCACCAAGAGCAGTCTAGATTCCAACAGTAAAATCCCCTCCTCGCAGTCTTCAAAGCAATTTTACCAAAAGACACTTCTGCAAAAAACACTCACCAATAAAAAACCCTATTGTCAATGTCTTTTTAAACCAGGAAATCAGGACTGATCGATCTATCCAAGTAAAACGGGGCACTATAGATGAACACAGAGGATAGTCAATGCCTTATATTCAGTCAGTGCTGGAAGAAGCGTAACATACTACTGATTACACTGCAAGAGTCCCATGGTATCAGAGACAGTTCAGCTCCTGTAAGTCAATGGCTATTGCAGTTTTTCCCCCTTTGGGTTAGACATAAGGCAGTCTCTTGCACTGATACTATGAGAATATTTACTATGTTTCATTTTTACGTAGAATGTTTTTCTGAATCATAAGGCACACCTACTGCAACTTTCAAACCATGCCTTTAAGTGCAATGCATTTTCTTCTTACACCAACTACTACTGCAGGCATACAGTAGTGATGCTGTGATTGTTGCTTTACTACTTTATAAAATTAGATTTAAATATTTTTGCTAGTAAAATGCTCCTTTTTTTCTTTGGAATCTAACCTTGGCCCTTGCAGACAGATTCTCACTTTAGATAGTCTGATGTTTATTTTCTCATCTAGAAGCACCTGACATGACATATAGAGGTTTCTCCCACTAGAGGTGATGAATAACAATTAGTGTGTTACGTTATGCAGCATATGATGCTGACTGAGAGGAGGCAGATGCCTAAAACTGAGTACTGGTGGACCAAACTGCTGCTGAAAGGCACAGAGGGAAAGGGGAAAACTCTGTTGTGCAGGAAAAGAGTCATCAGTATGTAACAGATGCCAGGTCAAGCCTCCAGGAGACTTAGTACCAGACTGTAGGTGGGGAACAACCTAAAGCATACACACATTAATTTCCTTGAGTTCTCCAGGGCATATATGCAAGCGTAATGTTACATGGAGGAGCAGAAAAATGAGAGTTCACAATTTGCTACTTGAAACATGAGCAACATTAGGAATAACACCACATGCAGTGACCCTAACCATGATGACATCTGGAAACTTATAGAAGTACATCTTCTAGTTCAATTTCTATTCAACTTCCGAGATGACTTTATGGCTCGGTCTTTTCTGACTAATTTCTTGTGGTTCTCTCTGCCAGCTCTATGGAAAGACTACCTGAGATCTGCTAAGACAATGATTTCATTCTTGACTATTTTCCTATTGCTTTATGGTGCTGAAAACTATACTGATAATGATCTCTGTCTTCTCTATTGCCTGTCTGCCTGGCAAAAATTTCTTAACAATGTGTTCATTTAAGATTATGGAAGCTAAGATTTTCTCTGCATCAACAAGTGGAGAAATTATTTTGTGATTATGCTCTACACATTTGCTACTATTTGATTAAATAAGTAGATGTATCTCTGAATTCTTATGAGAACATCAAAGAAATTAATAATGCAGCCAAAATACTCTTTCAATAAGTGTTGAAATAAGTTTCATCAGTTCTTTCAGTTATGTCCCAAACTTCTTAGCCATACTCCCCGCGAACAACATTCAGCAACTATCCACAGACATAACACAAGTTTGTAGAGACCCTGGCTTATTCCTGATAATGGTCCAGAACAATTGTAATAGAGACATACGTTCATTTGGTTACATGAAATAAGACAAGAAAGGAAGAAATTTTTTAATAGACAACCTGTCTTTAATAATGAGTTTTCGGCATCAGATAGCAGCATATGAACACTCTTACTGACATATTAGTTCAACATCTCAAATACGACAGACCAAAGACATAATTTATTAACAGTTGGCAGTCTGGCACTGACTGGGGTCCAACTTTTACTGCAGTGTGCTCTGATTTTGTTCTTTATCCTTTCAGCTAATTTTGACTTCCTAGAAGATCTTTGTCATTTGCTAGTACATTAGTCCAATTCCAGACTTACTCCTGACTGCTTATTAAATAAACTACATACACAAATATGCTTTTAAAATATTACTATATTAAGAAAACAATAGGTAGACCTAAGTAATCTTAAGCAAGCTTAACTCTTGTGCCATAGTTTCCTTTCTGTTAGAAGGATCAGAGTTTTTGTCAGAATTCCCATAGTGTCCAGCTAGATTCAGTTTTGTACTTGTGCTTGAATGTTTTGTGGGTAATGTTTCTCCTCAAATGTTTCAAGATATTTCACCTTGATTTTGTGACAGCTTATAGGTCTTCCAAAAAATAACTGATAGTGGATTGTTGCTATTCTTTTTCTTCTTGTTGAAATCAAAGTTTAAACAATATCTCAAACAGAACAGTAGGAACATAAAATTAAAAGAGAATAAAGATTACAATCCTGAATTAAATAAGGCTGGATACTATTTATTAACTCACTGTCCTGGCCAAGCAGAAAAAATCAGGCAAATAATCTCTCATGAGGGTTTAGAGCCTGGACAGGCTTCACCATGATATCTCCTTATCTCCCCATAGGTGTGGAAGACCTAAAGGACTTCAGAGTTTCTAAAGGTTCTCCTTCAGATTGAAAAAAGCACCTTTTCTCCATTTTCATCAGGTATCAAAGGAGAAGGAGTAAAGATAAAGCTGAAAACTCAGCAGCAAAAGGAAATATAGGACACAAAAAGGATAACATATCTTTCCCTCAGAAGCCACTTTTTTTGAACATTAGAAGGTGTTGAGATTTAGGCTCCGAAGTCCTGAATTTACCTTGTCACAAATTTAGCAGTTCTCAGAGATCCTAGCAGTGTCATGGGTTCTTATGCTTAAGCAGCTAAGAATAATAAAACTAAGTGCAGATTAGATAAACATGAGTCATAAATTCTAGATTTGCCACTGTGATGGCATATTGCTTTTATAACAAACATCTAAGTTACTTTAAGACAGGTCACTTTAATTTAGTTTGCAGAAGAAAGACTGTGAAAAAGATTCTTAACCTATGTTTCTATATTGATAGATGAAACAGCTTTGAATCAACAAGTTTAAGATACTTTGATTTGATTTCTTTTCTTTTTACAGAGAGGGAGTAAAGAACATCACCAGTGAGGTGGATCAATACAAAAGAGTAGGCCAGGTCCATTAAATGCTTGAGGTTCAAATATATGTGCTTGAAATATCAAGGAGCACCACAAGAGTAAATGATACAATGAGTACATCAATTAAAATGGTTAGGTTTTATCAAGTGATGGCAAGACATCCGTACTCTTTTCAATATTTCACTATGCATGCTTGATTTATGTGTGGGTTTTTTTTTCTGGGTGTACCTTGTATTTTTTTTTTAATGAGAGATCTTAAGAAACACTCATGAAAACCAAGTAGCGTGAAAACATCTGTCTGTACTCCACAGAATGCAGGCTCAGTACACTATGAGGCCCCCTCACAAGTCTGTTAACCAAGAAAATCCTTTGGCTAGGGGGAGTAAAATGCTTGAGTAAATCTACCCCAAACTTTTGTATAATGGCCTAACCTGTGCACACTACGACTGTGTTATCTACTGATGTACAGAGAAGCTAGGGGACACCTGGCCTAGTCACCTTTGCTAAAGCCTGTTGGCCTTGGTCATCAATGTTTTAATTCAATGCGAAGCTCCAGGTCATCAAAAACCCTCCTTAGTGACCTACTGCATAATGTAGTGCATTGTTCCCTCTGAAGGAATTATTGCTCTCTTTCTGCAGTTCCTTTCCGATCTTTGGAAGCTTCAACAGTTATCTGTTTAATGCAATATATTTTCACCATCCTCCATTAAAAATATGATGTTCACAGATATACTTGAATAGCAGTTCCTAGAGCATTACATCACTATGAATGTAACAGATTCAGAGAGTCATTATAGAGGGAGTCCCCAATGTGGTGATACAGTACAGTGTGAGGGACACAAGTAAAACAGTTTCTATTTTAGTACTCCACACAAATTAGACATCAGCTCAATGAAGTCACACTCTGCCTAACTCAGGCAATACCAAGGATGTGCATATGTTCAAGTCTCCATGCTCAGCTGCCCAGTCATTTTTCTGGGTGTACACAGTGCATTTACATCAACACCGGTTGTACACCCTCAAGAAGTAAGCCCTCCTAAAGTTTGAACAAATCACACAGCTGCAGTCAAAATTCCTGTCCATGAGCTAAAAAGAAGATCTCTGTTGCTAGTGGAACAAGCACAGGCTATGCATCAGAAATCTGCACTGCAAATAAGAGATCTGCAGTACAGAAGGAAAAAGAAGGGCTTTCCTCCTTAATTCCATGTATAATTTGTTTAAAAACATAAACAGGGTATATGCTTTCACCTGGTAGAGGCTTTGGGACTGAGATTTCAGTCTGATGAATACACAGCTGTAAAGATACGTATTCGTAAATGTGGTTTCCAGGTAAGACTTTTACCATTATTTCCTTCTAATGGCACACCACACACAAAAAAATTATTGGATTTTGGATTTATCTCAAGTTTCATGTCAATATTGCAAATGAAGCCTGATTTTAACACACTGGATACATTTACTTCTAACAGAACAGAGGGATTCAATGATACATATATGTGTGTATACAGAGAGAAATATATGCATATGTGTGTATGCACACACACAAAGATTTTGGAAATTCCTCTCTGATGTGAAGATTTTTAAAGTGTTTCTCTCTGATACGCTGTCTCTTTACAAGCCAGTGTGCACTTCCATATTTTCACAGCACAAATGCACTGCCATAAAGTACAGAGATTGTACACCTATCAGAGATATTAAGAGGTGGAAAAGATCTCAGCCATCCAGTCCATCAGCCAGATGATACAAGATTATTGCCCGTATCACATTTTCTCTTGTTTCTCTAAGTCTAGCTAAATATCCTTCCACCACATGCTACAGGTTATTGCACTCCCTAATGTGTGTCACTCAAGTTTTTCCATTAGAGCCAGAAGCTTCCCTTTCTTTATCTCATCCTCATCTCCTACTTTATTCCTTTGTGCTGCTCAGTCTCCTCATGTCTTTACTGACAGAGAAGCTGTGTCCTTTATTTCTTTCTTTTTTTTCCGCCTTGTCCCTGTACCAGCTCCTCTTTCCCCATGGCATCGTTTATGACTTTCTTGGATTCACTTTCAAGTCGTTCATAACCTGTGTCCCGGCCACCCTGACATTTCTCCTTCTGTAAAAATGGATACACTGCTTCTTCCAGTCAACACATGGTGATGATCTCCAGCACCAAATTTCCAAATTTTTCAAAGGTTTTCATGCTTTCTCTCTTTCCTGATTCTTCCTCTTTTCAACTCACTTGAAATGGGCTTCCCACAAATAACAGAAAATCTTAATAATTTCCCTCCTTTAGGCACTCTTGTACTACCACACTGAAAAAACAGTAGCTGGGAGATGGGCTGTGGCTGACTGCTGTCTTTTCCTGGTGTGCCATTACAGTCTTTATCTTCCTCTGTCCCCATGGCCCTCTTCCCTCCACCCCTTTTGGTAACCACTAAGCATTTTGGGTCAAGGTCCAACTTTTTGTTGTTTCCCTCCTTGGTTTCCTGGTCTGAAATGAAGACTCCTAGGCACTATGACAATACAAAATAGAAATACTAATTATTAATGTTGATTGCCTTCACATATTTGGATACTTATTCAGTGAGCATGAGTTCATCATACTTATCATACACTATACACAAGACAAAACATCTTGTCCCATTGATATCAGTAGAATAATCATAATCATCCTAAATTATAACTTTAATACCTAATCTAATGGTGTAAAACCTCATTAGTTGGCTTCTTTTATTTTTGTTGCCCTTCTGTCCATCCCTCTAGACACTTTGAGGCAACTTGCCAGTTCCTTGTGGTTCCATATTAACATACGGCCAGTCCTCTAACCTGAGCATCCTTTGCTTAGCTAGAGAAAACCCAGGAGATAAAATACTGTAAAAAAATTATCAGTAGTTTGTTGCAGCAGGAAACCTTCTCTCCTTCCAGCCTGAAAGGAAATTTAATGAGAGACATTGATACCAGCACCACTGCTTCTCTTAGAGAAACTGAAAGTGACCAGTGTAGTGACAGATGTAAGAGGACATTTTTTATTAGGGCAGGGAAAAATTCACAATAGAAACTCTTGCTGGATTAGGTGCCTCTTGGACTTCCCACAAATACTGCAATTTACCTTCCATCACATTAGTTTACACCATTCAGCTTTGAAGCTGATGGATCAAATAACCATCTTTCACTCTGGTTAGATATAATTAAACTTCTTGCATGAACTAAGGCATCTGAATTAAAGCAAGTCACTTGCCAAACTCATTACACACACAGGGAATTGCATTTGAGGAGTATGGAGTAACATGGGAGTCAGATTTGAGGGAGTTTATATGGGTATGTGAAATAGAGGAAAGCTGGAGAGATGTACATCCAACGGGAAAATTCGTGTAAAATCAGCAAGGGATGTTACCCATAGCACAGCCTAGATTGGAAAGGCTTGAAAAAAGCCCTGGGAAAGAGTGCTTTTGGGCAGAGTGCTGGGAAGAAAAAGTCTTGAATCATAGTGAAATTATCTCCAGTTGTTATTTCTCCCGCAATCAAAAAACCAAAGCTTCATACACAGTATCATGTGGCATAGAGATAACACAAGTAGAATAACTGAGTTGGCATGAAGCTCTATCTGGGCAATGTAATTCCCCCGAGATGTCCAGGATCACATTAAAAAAGAACTAACTTAGTCTTTTTCTTTTTTTTCTTTTAATGAAAGACCCAGTGCACATCACATGCAGCATCGGCCAGGCCCTGAGGATGTTGTGAGTGACAATACTGTGTCATATTACATACTTCTACAGTGCCTAGCACAATGTGCCCCTCATCCCTGAAGGAGGCCTCTGCTTACTGCCTAAGGACAAATAAACAGTCATTTAATGGTAGTTGAGACACATTGTTATGCTTTCTCTATCTTAAAAACCCTCGCTAAAAAGTATTTTGAACCGTTTTGAGGTTTTATTTCTTCCTTTCCTTATAAATAATATCAAAGTGACATGCCAGGAGATGCTGCTTAGGTTATCATGTCATATTTGCTACGATGGCAAGGGAATGCCTGCTTTTCTTGCCCTTCTGCAGCCTGTGGCAGAGTGGCTTGCAGTGCTTAGCAGGAAGGGCAATAAGCTTTTTGGATATTATTTTCCTTTTTTTTAATTTTACACTGCATATTGCCTCATGTTCACTTGTCTAAGGATGCAATATGCAGAGCCACTATATCATAGTTTCAATACGACACTTTGCAAACCTTCTGGCTTCCAGTCCAGGAGCCAAATGGCATTGTGTATTCCCTCCATTTGGCCTCCTTTTCACGTTCCCCCGTTGCACGCGGGCCGACAAGCGGAGCATATGAAGCTTTTTCTCGCTGCTGCATCTTGACCTTGACCTTACAGCTTTAGAAAAGGGTACTTGCATGAGCGGGGCAGCTATTGTCTGCAGCCAAGTCCTGCTTTCTTTTGACATTAAGAGAGTAAAAGGCCACATAATATAGTCCTTTCTCAGCTCCAAAATTTCTGTCCTGCTTTCTTCTTTGCAGACATTTTTGTGCCGACTTTTTTTCCTCAGGTCAGGTTTACAGCACCTTTTCTTTTTTGCTCTGTTGTTCCTACCCCCCTCTCCTTTCCCTACACACACGCACGCATATGCGTACACGCAGACACACATGCGCACGCACACACACACACAGAGGAAAAATCTATATGTGTCAGACATGCAGCAAGGGAAAGACAAAGGCACTGAGTTAATTACCCATCATTTACTGCTGCTGAGAAGAACAGATGGTAGCAGGCGATATGTAAATGGCAAGGGGCAGTGAATTATTCGATTTTTTTAGATTAATCGTCGATGACAAAGGAAGTGATTACAAGCTGTGACATTTATACAAATGTATAAAGTACATAATGCTAGAAAAAAAGAGCTTAATATTATTATGAGGATGTCAGGCATGTGAACATCATTGTCATAATACAAAGCAACCCATTTTGTGAGATCCAAGGATCTGCTTTTGTTTTATTTGCAAACTTTAGTAAGTCCTAGCCTCTGGAAATACATATTTCCCAAAAAGAATCCATGCCCGACAATCATGAAAAAAAAATGGTTTGGGTGCTTTTGCATATTTCCCACAATGGAGAACAGTGCCTAGTCTGAACAGTAGAGCTTGCGAGGGATGAAGCTGATGTCGGATCAGTGTGTAGGACTATAAAATAAAGAAAGGTGCTAATAAAATACATAGACAGGAAACAGAAAATAAAAGGAAAGGTGATGTTTAAGCTGACAGGCCCTTTGTGAGGACAGGAGGGCATAAAGCGAGGTGGAAGTGAAGAGACAAGAGACTACTGTTTGTTTACTGCTTGGCTGAAAAATAATTGTGTTAGAGACTTTGAAGGTCAGAATGACATAATTTCCAGGACAGGCCTTGCTGTTATTAAACAAACATCGAACCTGCTCATCCTCAAGGTAGTCTACCGTATTTTCTGCGACATAAATAATTAATTGGTACATGAGGAAAACAGATGCTTTATTTTGCAGATCATAGAAACCGCTCCATCATCAAAATGTCTTCAATCACCTAATTATTAAATCTATACGGTGCCAATAATGCAGATGGGAGAAGAAGCCAGTGAGCTGCAAATTTTTTTCCCTGTGAAGTATCCCAGTCTACTGTATTTCTTGTTTCACGTCTGGCAGTGAACTACTCTCTGCAACACCAGCAAGGGAAATAGAGGGGAGAGTTTGGGGCGAGCTTATTTATCCTCCTCAGAAATACTTTCCAATCAAGCAAGGCAAAACATCACCAAAATTACTGCAAAACACTCCAATGTTATGCATGCTTTGTTGATTACGGAGGGTTGAGGGAGGGAGAGAATGACATTATTTTAGTCAGCAGCACTGGGTAGTACATTTAAATCTAACAATCCATTTTGCATGAACATTGTTTCAGGAATCAAGTGCTGGCTGAGCCAATCTGCCCCTAAGAAAGAGAGGGATAAAATGCTGTGCACACCAGTATTTCCAGTGTAGTATTGTTAGAAGCCAGACACTCAAGATAAGCACTGTCAGCTAAGCTATTGGCTGCTAAAGCGGTTTTCTTCTTTTTCCTTCTAGATAATATTACCTTCATGAGATGCAATTAATGCAATAATATAGTTTCCACTCTATTCAGAGGTGCTCATGGAAGGCTGGTTAGTATATTTGTCTTTCTCTAGACAGACGTAGCATGAACTCCAGAATAAAAACACATGTGCAGTTATTGAAAGAGTCAAGCTGTATCCATTTGTCCTGACTGCAGAGACTAAACTAAAAGTCTCCCAAATAAGTTCACATTGTACGTAACACATCTTATTATCTACTTATGTCCTTGGGAAGGGGGGGTTATGAGTTAAAGTTGCAACCTGGGGGTGGGGAAAGGCAGTAATTTCTCGCTTACAAGGCTAGAAAGCAGAACAAGATTCTCCCTTCCTGAAAATTAAAGAGAAGGAAAACATCCTTCCTACAGAGGAACAATGAATGGGACATGACTTTGTAAAAATGTCTAGGCAAGTGTCAGTGGCTGTGTTTCTTACCTCTCCATAGACAAGATGCAAAGGTTCCAGTGAGAAAACCCTCACTCCCTCCTCCCCCACTGGTTTTTTTTGAACAAAGGGTGGATGATTTGCGACGTGGGCATAAGCATATACAACTTTCTTGTACCTATGGATTCATGTTTATGAGATTTTTTTAAAATTGTTGTAGGTAGACCATACATTACTGTTGTCTTTCCATTATTAAGCTGTTAATGCATTCCAAAGGACAAAAAGCAACATCAACAGGGAAACATATGTTTTTATTTGGAGAAAGTGGCTGAATCTGAATCCACGCCATATCTAGCCATCTCTTTAAACACATTCCTGCAACACAACAAATTCATGAGGGAAGAGAAAATATAATATCCATGCATTTCTACAGCTTTCCACTGCTTTGGAGATATTTATTTATGAAAACCACAGGTAGTCATTATTGATAGTCCTGATCTTTTTGTTCTTTTATTTTTTCACTAAAACAAAGATGAAATTGGAATTGATTTTTGGAGGGACATTTGTACTGAAAACAGGCTCATTTTATGTTTTCCCAAGTTGAAGTCTGTATTCATTTCTAGGAAAAATTGTAAGAACAGCAACCTAAATTATTTTCATTTGTGGCCTATATTTATTTTATAGGAAGGTTGTCACTGCACCATTGCAAAAAAAATGGATTTTGAACTATGCTTGTACAATAAAATGAACTTCAATACATTCTATTCATACACGCTGAATTTTTACACTGGATATATATTTTTCTTATGTATGTAAGTACATAAACATACTTTTATGCAGAGAGGGCTTTTTGCTTAGTTAGCTATATAGTTTGTGTCTTAAGAAGGCAAGCACACCTAAAAATCACCACCTTTCATTAAGAAGATATACATATAATATATGTTAAGAAGATATACATATAATATGTGTATGCAAATGTGTATGTTAGCCACCATGAATGTAGAAGCGTGTTTGTTAGTACTGTTTCTATTTTTTCATTTCAGTGCTGTCTACACTATAATAACTGTGAATTTCTTTTGCTGTGCATTATAGAACATATACACTGCAGTCTAGCTAACCTGCAAAAGCATGAAAATGTTATGAGACTAGCATCTTTCCGGTCATTGAGAAATGGATAACAAGAATTAGAAAGTAGAATAGGAAGGCCTATTGTGCCAGCAAAGAGGTGAGTCAGGGCATCAAGACATTGTTTAGTGAGCAAGGTCAGGCACTGTGTAGCAGTTAAACACCCCAGAAAGACTCTAGGTTATTTTTCAGTTTATTTTATGGCCTCCTACAGCTGATCCAATAATATTTCCATCTTAAGTGGGATACAATAAAAACCCCAGCTAGCTAGGAAAGCAAATATTTCCCTTTCAGTCACTTTCATGATTATGAACATGAATTTTCATTTTTTCATTAACATGCACATCTATCTTTGTGTGTTATGCTTAAAAACATACATCGTAAGAGCAAACATGACTAAAAAAATATTTGGTAAAGCACATATAAACGTATCATTTTATTTTTGGTAAGCTTTAAACATTGCAGGCCATTGAAAATTATCACACTGCTAATATCTTCCTATTGTTAAAATATCTCACAGCGTTCTGGACTGTGTCTGAAAGTAGATAAGCAAGTCAGCCAGCATCGATATTCCAAAATGCCAAAACAAAGCAACAACAAAACAGA
>Ga0181612_159447_pt1 | contig 16865 bp, 17 predicted proteins | sample HoacroProtozoa21_FD_119630 | JGI IMG/M metagenome (GOLD analysis project Ga0181612, IMG submission 119630) | Hoatzin crop microbial communities from Cojedes, Venezuel. Combined Assembly of Gp0051906, Gp0051904, Gp0051908
AAAAAAAAAAAAAGGATTCAATCACTGGAGGGAAAAAAAACCACAACTAATGTAAAAGTGAGTGTTTTCATCACAACATTTTAACTGGCTTCTGCTAGAGGCTGTGATCTCCCCTGGGGCTGCACCGTCCTAACACAGGACTGAGTGAAACAGGTGAAACCGCCTTGAAACACAAGCAGCTCCTCTCCTCTCCTAAACCCAAGTGTGGAAAGCAAATAGCCCAGGTGATGATGTGTAAATTATTAGATGCTTAAAATTCTTTCAGCTGTAATAGTCTAACTTGTCATTCGCAGACACACAGATAAGGCAATTAGGCTGACACGAGGCTTTGACAATACTCCTTTTAAAATGTCAATCATCATTTAGCAAAATAAAATATAAAATCCTTTTTCTCTTCTAAATCATCACAGCTTGACAGGCTGATGGATGTTCAGGGACAAATACACTCATTTGTTTCGTGGGTCAGAACAAGCAGCACGTCAGACCGTCCCAGCTGCCTGGGGTTCGCAGCGGCATTGATGCAAGCGGCTGCGTCCCCGCTCCCGATTTTTAAGCTTTTCCGCCCATCCCATGTGCGGTCCCAATGGCCAGCAGGCCAGCGAGAGGCTGTGATTCTTCGTGGCACAAACCTGCTCTTCTCGTGGCCATGTGTCTGTAACTACACATGTCGAAAGAGACCCCAGATTCTCTCTCGCTGTCCTACAGCAGGCACAGACGGAGCTGCAAACCCCGCTCCATGCTTAGCACCTAAATGGGGTTTGCCCTCGCAGACTTCAGACAGCGCCCTGCTGCCACGATGTAAATCTTGGACGACGAAGCAGGGGGGTCCCTGAAGTATCATTTGGTTTGTGAAGAGAACAGGAGCGTTTGCTTGATTTTAGCTTAGCAGATGGTAGAGTGGAGATGGTGAAATAAGTCATAGGGCTGAGTTTATTTTTAATTTGCCAGTATGTAAGTATTTGAGTGAGGAATTCTAAAATATAGGGGATGTTTTGAGTTTTTTGGTAGGTTTTTTTTTTTAGTTTTACCATATTTCCATAAAACCATAAATTGTCCATTAGGACATTTAGCCCTTTTGACCAAATCCTCATGCTCAGCAGTTGCTGATTTTCTTACTTATTTTGAGGCTGCCTGGCCGAAGTGTGTCTGTCGGAGGAGAGCCGGTGGGCACATCACCTTGGCCCCTGCCGAGCTGCACAAACAAACTCTGCACCATAGGGCCAAAAAACCCAAACTGCAGGTCTCATCCTCTCCACCAGCTCCTGCACTCCTGGTTTCTCGGGACGAGGTTGAACCTCTGCCAGGATGAGCTGATGGACCTGAATCGACCCTGGGCAGCTTGGCAGCTCCGAAGCTGCTGAGGCCCTTGGGCTGGCCGCAGCCACTGCGGGGGCACAGCCGCCTTGGGGACCACTGGTGCTGGCAGGGCCATCAAAGGGACATTCACCAAAATCAAGCTAATTTCAGCAAGTGCTCACATTTCTCCTCCCAGGCAGCGTGACATACCGGGAGCTCCTCCTTCCAACTGTTCTGCTGTCATTTATAAGGCAACATAAACTGGCTGAGAGCTTAGGATAGATAAATTTGCCGTCTGCCTCCCTCTAGTGATTGCATTGCAGCATAAAGAGAGAGGGAAAATCACGCTGGGCAATAGCTATTTTTATTTCGTTTCTTAGAAACAAATATTTTTTTCTGTCACTTATTCATGATTCTCTTATGCACCAAAAGCGAACAGGAAGAGCTAAAGGATGATGAGAAATCAGAAGTTCACTCATCACCTTGTTAACTAGAAATAACTACAGTCCCAGAAAAAGGCTAACATGGATGGCAGCTAAATGCTGCTGCAAAAACAAGTTTTGAGGAACGGTGTGTAAAAGTCAAGAATATTTTTAGGAAAGATAGTAACATCACTGTTCAGCTCTTTTTCAACAGGGTTCAAAAGTTGTGTTATTCTTTAGAGCTCGGCAAGGCGCTCGGCTAAATACCGGGGGATGTGTCCTGAGTGTCCATCTTAATGGCTCTACTCCTCCGAGTGAGCTGACAGCGCTGTGCTTGCAGGGGCTACTCTATTATTTATATATACATTATGTAGAACGAGAGCCCTCTATTTAGTTACCGGAGATAAGCATCAGTTTAATTCCCATTTCTTTGTGTCACTCGTTAGTCAGATTGATTTTAGGTCTGTTGGGGCCAAAGATGCAATTATGCTATTAGATACAATTAAAGGTAAGGGATTTCTCAGGAGATGAGGTTTTCCTTAAATACGGAGCTGGACGGCTGCTTCTCATTGATTTGGCTGCTAATCCTCTGGACTGTGCTCAGGGATGTTTTAAATGAGCAAGGCTATCATGTTCCAGTTTATCACGGTGAGTAGTTTACACGCGTTGATGGTGAACTGTAATACTGTTAATAAAACTGATCTATAGCTCAGACTTCACGTTTTGTAGGATTTCTATAGACGAATATCATATATTGCACATCTGCAAGATTTGTGTAAGAAAATGTGTAGCATGGAAGGGCTAAAGTGACTTTTTTCTGGGCTTTCTGATGCCTTCAAGGTACCTGTTCCTTCTTTTTCTGACCTGGGAGTCCATGGACACCAGTATTTAACCTCAGTGGGAGAAAGCTATATAGGATCTATGTGCAATGTAGATCTAGACTCAAAGATTCCTGCTGTTGATTGCAAAGTATCTCACATTTGCATGGAGCCCATCTCCACAGCCCTTAGAGCCAGATGTTTGTATGGCTATGGCCAGATGTAGAGTCCAGATGTGCCTATGGCCTTCTCTCTACAAAACAACATAAAAGGCCCTGAAGATGACAATAAACTGTATAAAGAGAGCAAGTCCCCAGCTCTCTTCATGTAGCGGGTAAGAAGATGGAGCTACACCAGCAGGACCAAGTTTCAGCTTCGACCTGTAGATGGTACCTGGGGGCGGGGGCACTCAAAGTCCGTTTTGGCTTGAAAGACCACAAACTTCCCAGTTTTGACCTATTTATGAGAAGAGATGGAAACTAAACCCACTGCGTGCCAAGAAACCAACTGCTTGCAAGCATTTCCCAGCAGACAGGCCCCAGTGGTGGGACACATGCCTTCAACCCCACCAGCCACCTGACCCCTCAACCCAAAACCAGGCTGGCCCAGGGCTCCTGCAGCCTCTGCCCCCCCTTGCTTGGGGGCAGCAATGCCTTTTCCCCCATCTCTGCCTTGCCTCTATTTTGTAATATCTTTTATCCCCCTCCCCAACACCCAAGCCACTTGCTGTCTTTGTGTAGGAGGTCCATGACACCCCCTGGGTCCAGGTCCGAAGTTCCCAAGACTTTGCACGTACCTATGGCAAACTCTCTTCCCGGGTCTCCCTCTGTTGCTGGTGTAATGTCCCAGCCTGGGGAGCAGCACCCTATGCAGCACAAAAAATGCTTTTCCTGCACAGCTTTTGCTGTCACCTTGGACCCAAGCGCAGCCTCAACTCCTGCCACCTGAAGACCCAAAATACTGCCCCTGTCTTTCCCACAGCTGAGCTGTGGGACTCTTGGTTAGACCCCTTAACCCAAAACAAGAGCTGCTGGTCCTGACCCACTTCTCACCTCCCACCCCACCCAAAGGATGCTCCCACTCCCCAGAGAAGCACAACCGGTTGCGACAACACCTGCGGTCGGCTCCCACCGCAGCCAGAAAGGACAAATCCAGCTGAAAAACAGCATTGCTCATATAAAATAAAATAAAAACTGCCAAGAAGGCCAAGTTTAACACATGAGTTGCAACATCTTGTTGTTCAGACCACGAGGGAAGCCTAAGGTGTTGGTGTTATTTTTTTTGCCATGTGGGGTGGAGAGGGTCTCCTCGGGCACATCCTGTGGTCCTGCAGATGGACCAAGCACCTCCTGGACACCTCGCTACATGACTTCAGCTCATTGGCGAGGCAGGAAAAATATTCCTGCTTTTTTTTTTTTGGCCTCCAGGGTAACTCTTCTTGCTGCTTCAGCATAAGGGCTCATGGCAGCCATAACCACCTGGCAAGTCTGTGTCTGGCCAGGAAAGCTGCTTGCAAGAAAAAAAAGGTGAGAGCCACCAAGGTGGGCTTAGTAGTGCTTGAGACACAGATCATCTGGCAGCGAGAGGGATGGAGGAGCCGTCACCCCATCCAGCCTGCAGTGGCCACCCAGCTTCCAGTTAGTTTTTTTAATTCTTTTTTCTCTGGCCCAGCCTCTGTGGGACACCCAATGTCATCAGGAAGCCAGGGTGGCACAGAGGGGTCCCGTGAGCAAGGCGATGCTGCCACTCCATCTCAAACATTCCCCCAAAAAACTTGGTCAGTTGTTATGTTCCTCGGCTGAAAACAGTGCTCACTGCCAGCTGCAATAATTTGCAATGAAGACGCAAGGCTGAACTAAAAAGCCATCGATCAGTCTCCTGCATCAATGCCGGTTATTACTTCAGCTGATTAATTAGCCCTGATTGATTAGCTATGTGTGTATTTCAGTGCCGTTTCTCAGAGCCAAGGAGCTCGGCTGCCGGAGGGGTCCGGCTCCTGCATGCCCCATGGCAAGAGCAAAGCTCCGTGAAGGGCCACAGGAACCAGCTCAGGGCTGGCCCCGAGGTGGAAATGCCCCGTGCACAAACCAGGTGTGGTTCCTGGTTTCCCCACAAAACTGGCCCCAAATGGTGAGATGGCCCACGGCTGGTGGGGACCTGCCCCACAGGAGAGGCTGGAGCAGCCCCTCCGTGATCGAGATGGACAGGACCAGTTCCAAACCACCACCTCTCCTACAGGGGAATGGTGCCCTTATTCCCCCATGGTCTGGAAAAAAGAAAAACAGGGAACAAAGGAAAGAGAGGAAAGGGGAAAAAGGGAAAAGGGGAGAAGGGGGAGAAAAAGAGGAAGAGGAAGATAAAAGAAAAGGGAATAGGACAAAAGAAAAAAAGAAAGAATGAAGGGAAAAAGTAAAAAAAATACAAAAAAAGAGAAAAAGGAAAAAAGAGGGGAAAGGGAAAAACAGGAAGAAAGGCAAAATTGTGAGAAAGGAGAGAAAAATGGAAAAAAAGGAGAAAGAGGGGGGAAGGGGAAAAAAGGGAAAATGAAAAAGGCAGAGAGAAGAAGCAGTACACTTCTAAGTCTGTGTCTGGGAGGAATATACTGGTTTTTCGAGCTGCAAATTCGCCCTGGGGCAGCAGGCAGGTGGGTGAGGTAGCACCTCCTGTCACTGGCTTTCCTCCCTGGCAATCAGAGCTGTGCTAGAGGGAAAAACACCCCACAATTGCCAAACACCCTTCTCCGCACAGGGCATTGGCGCCCAGCTAATGAGTAACCTCGGAAATTCGCCACCTTCGTTATCAACTGAACACACACACCCCTTGCCCTTCTCGTTTTGCCACCCATCGTGTGGCTGGGGCTTTCCCAGAGGAGCAGCTTTGGGAAATGTCCTCGTCCCTCTATTTAGAAGAGGTGGGATTTCCCCCAGGTGCTCCCCTCTCAGAACTTACTGTGCCTGTGGCCAAGATCAGGTGACAATGGGCCCAGCCAGCATCTGATGGAGCGAGTTTGCGAAGTGCTGGTTGTCTCTGGGCTGCTGGCAGAGGTTAAGCCCTGCCACCGTGCTGCCCCGATGGGAATGAAAAAAAAAAAAAAAAGAGGTTTCCAGCTCTTTCAGCTTAAAGCACAGCATCAACGTGATGGCAAACGAGCTCCTCTCCAGAACATGTGGTAAAACACATTTTAAAAGAGATGACAGAAACAAACACCTGCAGAAACGTTTTTCAACAAAATGTTTTTAAAATTGAGAAGCTTATGCATCCTGTACATACAACCTGCAAGCTGCTGTTTTGTTGCGCTTGGCCTGATTTTTTCACTCGGTTAATTCAGCATCGCTCTGATGAACTAATTTGAAAAACCAAAGGAAGTATTTCCCTGCTAATAGCTCTTAAAACCAGTTTTCCATCAGGAAAGCAGGTTTATAAGTGAGCCCATGTGTTCACAGCAATACACAGGGAATCAGACTCTGCAGGGAATCCCAAAAGATGGAGAAAATGGAGCCCTCACCTCGCTTCAGCAGAGGCCACCTCCTCTCCTCTTTGATGTTTCCTTATTTTGGTTATGAGCCCAATATGACTCCATCTGCAAGACTTTCCTCTGCCAGCAGTGCCGGGGTTTGGTGCTTTGCTCTGGTGTTTCCCTAACATTATATAGCGCATTGCAAGAAATTCACACCTAGAATTAGTGAAGCCCTTCGGTCCTCCCCGGGCCTTAGTCCAGCCCTTCAGTGGAGCTGCTGACCTGGTGGGTGCCAAAAATCACAGCCCGGGCAGACCTCAGGTCAGCACCTCCATTGCCCAGGTGATGCTTGACACGATCGCCTCACGGTCCAGAGGGTGCGATACACTAAGTGCTCCTGCAAGGTGTGAGGGAAGTCACTGTCTCCATGCACGTCTTGTTAGCCCTATAAGCCACTGCGCCTGTTTGCAGACACCGGGTCACACCAGCCCATGATCTGGGACAGTACAGTTCTCTTCTAACCTTCTTGTTCAAGCCCAAATCCCAGCCCACGCTCAGGGTGGATACCCCGTAGAGGTTTCCTCTCCCGTGGCTGTGATGGAGGGTATCAGAGAAAGCAATCTCAGCATCTCCCCAGCGACAGCAATTTCTGCTCAGTGATGGTGGAGAGGAGGTGCGGGTCTGGGACATGACAGATGCCAGAAACATCTGGCAGGACCAGAGCCTCTTCCCTGTACCCCTGTGCCCTCCTCAGTGGGATGTATAGCCCCCAAGCCTCTCCTGGCAGGACCAGAGGCTGCCCTTCTGCCCCAGACACAGGGTAGAGGGCTGGTGGCCATCCCTTTGACGCCACGAGGTTCCCAAGCCAGCGCTCGTCTGGGAGGACCAGCTCTGGAGGATCTGGGAGGTCTCACATGCAGCCAGGCATGGGCCAGCTCATCCTATTCCCAGAGCAGTTCCCACCTTCTGCACATCCCAAGCAGCAGGAATAAGAAGAAGAAGAGGCAGAACAACAAGCCCCGCAGTGATGATGCCCCGGCTGCTGACCCACGTGCCCAGCCAGGCCGTTCATTCTGGTGGGAGGAAACCCAGGCTGCAGGCAGCTTTGTGTCCTGCAAACCACTGCAAAACTGATTTATATTAAAAATAAAGAGCACACAATACTGAAATGGTTGGGGTTTGTCTATTAATCTCTCAACAGTCAGCTGCAAACCTAACAAATCCCCTGAAATAGCAGCGGGGAGCCGTGCCCTAGCTCATTCCTCCCTGCCCCCTTTTACAGCTAAAAATAATCAATAATGACTGTCCGAAACAGGGAGGCCAAAGAAATTTCACAGGCTGCGGGATCATGACTCATATTTTCACTCGTGCGCTGGCCGGGCACAAAAAAAACCCATGGGGCTGCATTTCTTAGCAGCCGCGGTGGAAAATCACCTACCGAACCGCTGGGAACCGGGCGGAGGGGCCGCCGTTGTTAGGACGAGTTCCCGCACCCCCTCCTTTTGCCATGATCTGGTGGTGATGCTTTGCTGGGAAGAAATGAAAATAAAAATGATGCAGCCGGGCTCAGAGCAACGTTATCCCCCCTGCTTTATGCAAGCGAGCACTAATTGAACCGCCCGGGAGCAATGAGCCCCGGGGAGGCACTGGTGGTTATTATTCTGCTGGTAATTGCTGTTTTCAGCCGCCGCAGGCAGCAGATGGGACTCATCTGGGGTTTCATGGGGTGGCAACGGTGCCAGAGGAGCTTTCCGTCCAAATCCCCATCCCAATGGGGCCACCCTCCTCCCCGGGCAGCTGCCCTGCTCAGTCGGGTCCATCCTCTCTCGTGCACACCTGCACGCAGCCGTTTGGCCTCGGGAAGCAGCAGCAGCACCAAAGGAGACACCGGCAACAGCCAAACGGCAGCCCGTTTCCTCTGCGGCGACCACATTTCAACAGCCGATAACAAAAACCAGCCTTTCCCACCCAGCTTGCGGCCATGCTGGCTCCCACCGTGCCCAGGGAGTTTGCCGGGGTGCGGAAGACGTAGCCTCATGTCTCTGCGTTGGCGCTGCCGACACGGGAAAAGCCCAGAGCCTCGGGGAGTTCCCCACCCTGCTCCCTTCTGCCCCAAAACGGCCTGGCCTGGCCTCGGAAAGGTGGTGGCGTGGGGCCAGCACAGCGGTGCATGGCGAAGCGATGCAGTAGCTCCTGCCCCAGACTTTCAGGGTGACTGTACCTAGAACCGTGTGTGGAGAAACACACCCTTTTGGTGGCCAGATCCCCTCTCCCCTGCCACGTTTCCTTCCTCGCTGCTCTCTCTCGCAGCAGCACATGTGTGTGTGAGGTGGCCATGACCCGTTGCCGTTACTGTCTGTGCTGGTTCCTAACTGTAAAGCTGGGGGGGCAAAAAAATCCTGACCTCTCCATTAAAAAAAAAAGCTGAAACACCTGAAAAAAAGAAGAAAAAGAAAAAACAGAGGCCACTAAGGCTGTGGCCAGATTGATGTGATTTACTTCCCCCCTGCTAGGGAGTGGGGTGCCAAGGGGCTGCACAGGTCCTGTGGTTACCCCCATTCCAAGCCAGCGTGGCCGGGACGATGTGCTGGTCTGCAAAAAGACCGACCCGTCGCAGCTACACCTAGGGCTGGTGAGCCTGCCTGGTGTCGTAGCAAAACACCCCATGAAGACGAGGCCCTAGAGGACATATTTTCCTGAAGCCCTGGATGGATCTGCACAGCCCTGGTTAGACAAGCTCCCCATCTACCCTGCGTTAATACTCACCCCGTCTTCTCAGCAAGGTCTGTTACATTCGTGCTTGCTCCTGATGCTCACGGTGTGCATAGGTAGGGATGGGGTCGCGCTGCTGAAACCTTGACCAGATGTGTGCACTGAGCTGGTGGCGGTGACTGAGGGCTGGTGGTGGGCTCTGCAAGGGATGCTCATCACCCCACGTGCAGACACGCACGGCCAAAGGGCTTTGAAGACAGAGGCAGGGACCTGATGCATGGCGCTTGCCTACATCAGACGCTTTCAAATATGATTTACCCGGGCTGACAACCCCCTCTCTTCCCATCTCCTTTGGCCCCACCAGTCAGCAGCTACTCCAGGAGTCTGGCAGCACTGTCATCTTGCAACTCTCCGTACAGGGAAAGGGTTCGTTTCCAGCGTGCTGCCACTGCCACCGGCTTCGCTGGGCACGTAGCGGAGCTGGGACTGGAAAGTGCTGGAGGAAGGCAGCAGGGATTGCTGGGGCCTGAAAATCCACTGCGATGCTAGCAAAGAAGCCAGTGCTTTGAGAATGATGTTGCAGTCAGGAAGCGGTTTAGGAAATAGTGCAAAAGGTCAAATTGAGAACACGTCACTGCTTTTTCCTTTAATGCCTCTAACTGCGAACGATGTTATTCGTGGTACAGAGCTACCACTTCCTGCTCTTGCTAAAGATGTTCACACAGAAGAGAAGCGAAATGTTGAAAATCCAACAAACAAATCACAAAAAAGAGGATAAAGCCTAGCTCTGAGAGGCTGCAGGAAACGCTGCTCTGTACGCCCACGCGACAGAGCCACTGAGGGACCACAGCAGCAAAGGCAATAAAAGAAACAGATCCTTCTCACCGCTCTGCTCAGCGAGCAAATGGCTCCCAAATAGTGTGTCTGGCAGGACATTTTTGGAAACCGTCCAGGTACGAGCCATGACGCTTCCAGCTTCAGCCTAAAGTTAGATACTTCGGTGGAAAACCCTTGGGGAACGGGCTGCTCAGAAGCAACCTGCTGCATGTGCTAAGGGTGTTCAGTGAAGCTGGTGGCAAAACTGTGACTGATTTCAAGGCAGACACAAGCTGAGCCTGAAAGGTCTAAGTCCCAGATGTTTTGTGTGTGCTTACATGGGCGACGGCTGGGTCCGTGCTGGCACCAGCCACCACCCTCAACCAGAAACACGTCCAATTCCTCCAGCAAGATGTTCAAATGATCATGCCAGTAATGTGAACATCTCAAACAACAGACCGGAAGAGCTCTCAAAGGGAATTTCCCCTCCCTTCAGCCTGAACTCTCTTTTACTTGTGCTGACGACTTCACACGAAGTAATCCAGATGTTAAAAAAGGGAGCCAGGCCAAAGACTTGGCCCGTGTCTGGTGTGTGACACTTGCCCGCTCTCCTGGCCGGCTGGGCTGTGAAGGAGCTCAGGACCAAACACCCAGTGGAGCAACAGCTTGCATTAGCCGAACAGCTGCCAGCAGCCACAGCAACTCCCAAATCGAAAAGAAAAATCCCACCTGGAGTAAACCAGGATGATGGCTGGATTAAAAAAAAAATAATAGACCAAGCAAACATAGCAGCTCTTCATGGCTTTGAAAATCAAAATCAAATTAAAAAAAGTCAATAAGAGCTATGCTTGGAAAGGGTGTTTGTAAAATAGCAGCTTGCCCACCACTTCTCTGGGTCTCCGTCCAAAGCAATGGGGCTGGGAGTGCCTGCACTGCCACAGGGGAGGCTGCTCCCACCAGCCATCCACGTCAGGCTGGGGAAGATCTTGTGCAAGAGATAACTCTGCAGGACTCCATCCAACAACGTATATAAATGTATTTTTAACAAACACGTCTGTTTGCAACGGAACAGGACCTCACATTTGCTGGTGAGACCGGCTGCTGTCTGTCAGCCACCAGCACCCATCAGACATCCCCCGGTTGAGGCATTTGGGCTCAGCTGGGTGTTATGGGGGCTTCTACAGCTTCGAGGCTTTCAAGGTCTCCAGCCCCAGTTTGGTTGAAAACAGCTTGCTTGCCGCCACCCTCGCCCAGGCAGTGTGCTTGCCGTGGAGCAGTGGAGCTGGGAGAATCAACCGCATTCCTTAAGTGCGGAAGTATTTCAACAGCTGGGCTTATGGCAAATGACCCTAATGAAAAGCAGCTGCCTCGTGCCTGTAAATAGGATTCTCTATGCAGCATTTTGCCCTAATAGAGTAAAATTGGAAGACAGGAATTTTGTATGTGTGTGTGTGTGTGTGTGTGTGTATATATATATATATATATATATATATATAAGACTTGTAGTCTCAAATCTAAATTTTACTGGCAGGCCAGCACTGTTGGTTGGAGGGGGAGGGGTTAGAGACAATCAATTTTTTCCACTGTGTTCACCGAGACTTGAAGCCCACCTGAGGCTTCGCTCTGCTCAGACCTCCCTGGCTTTGGCGTGTGTCGGAGCATGCTCCAGGCCTCCAGCTCCACTGGGCTGGGAGCTGCCAGGCAAACCCCCGTCTGCCATCACACCAGCATTTAGAGACAACGTCCTTTGGTCAGGGCATCGCTGGTTCGGAAGATAACCTGCATCTCAACATCACGGCATCTGCAAAAAATCTCAGCACAGAGCTGTGAAGTTACCTCAAACAGCCTTAAATATCTTCCCCCGTCTCCAGCTGCTCTATACATCCCACCACCAAGAGAGATACACATGATTACAGACAAGCCTCTTCGCTCCAGGCCCTCCCTTGCTCTCCTGGGCTGGTTTCTTTGCCAGGTCCCTCCTCATTGGCCTCCCCAAGCTCTGACTGGTGGCTCAGCCCCAGCTCCCACCTGCTGGGCTCATTGCCAGCTGGGTTTGTGTCGTATGGCCATGGAGAAATCCAGCCCAACCTTGCTCACCAAGCAGGCACTCATCCCAATGATACTCATCCACGATGCAAAGTGAGTGTAAGCTGGGGCTGCAGTGTCTGCCCAAGCCCAGCCATCTCCATCCAGCAGTCGGTGGATGGACAGAGCAGCAGAAGCTTGTGCTAGAGGTGAGAAGCATTGCTGCCATGGGGCAGGACATTTTGCCTATCACATCTCTCCAAGCACTGGGGCAAAACATCTACCAATTTCCAAGTGGTCTTTCCTTTCTGAGTGGTTTCACAGACAGAAAAAACAGCTGAAAAACGGCATTTACTGTTTTCTCCAAGGGTACAGTCTCCTGTGGAAGGAAGGAGTGAGAACCAAAGAATTACTGACATAAACCTCAAGTATTAGGTTAATAGTAGACATGTGAGCAATCAGCACGGCCACCACCGAGTGACACCCGCTTCCTCCCTTTCGCCACTCACTTCTCATTCGAGAAGTTGGCAAGTTGTCTGCAGAGCCAGTTACTCTTGCTTCAAAAGCCTGAGCTTTAGGATTGTCGTTCTAGGTTCCTCATCAAGATGAAGACAACAAAGTAAATGAGCACTGCCTGCGTGCAATGGCTTGTTGTGAAAATGAGGAAAATAATTATCTTCTGTGCAGTTATTACAGAGCTGGTGTTCTTGCATGTTATACTGCTGGTAATTGCTAGGAATTTTGTATATTAAGAGAACAAAGATTTTTGGGCCGGCTCCTGTCAACACTACTGAATGGAGCACCATGTCAGGCCAATGGTCCATCCAGCCCTGTCTTCACCTCCAACAGCAGCCATGAGCAAATAACTAGGGAAGAGTAAGAATAAGATGACCACATAAGGTATTTGCCCCAAAGAGCTCTCCTGCCTTCAACTGGTTTCAGCTCAGAGGTCTTCTGAGCCAGATGTGATTTCTGCTGAGTGACATCCACCACACAAATACCATGCTCCCGAAGTAGACCCTTTTTCCAGTACTTGCCCAGTTTCCCCCTAAGCCTGTGTAAATATTTAGCATCCAAAAATCCTCAGGTAGGGAGCAATGTGGATCCACTGCCTGCTGTGTGTAACAAAAAACGGTGGGTTTTTAATGCTTCTGGCTCTGACTGGCTGCCTTTGAAGATCCCTGCTTCTTGCTTTTCCAGGCCATTCATGATTTTATAGCCCTCTGTCATGCCCCTCTTCAGGCATTTCTTTCTAAATCCCACACTCATACCTCACGTAGACTGAAGCTGCTCAGTGTGGATCCTTGTTGCCTCCTTCTGCAGCTTCTGCAGTCTTCCTCTGTCCTTTTTAGATGAGGAAACTCAAACTGTGTGTGTTATTGAAGATACTGATGGACCATGGATTTACAGAGTACCATGAAGACATACTCTGTCCTTTGCCTTGCCGTGTTCGGTGTGCAGTTGGCTTTGACTACTTCCCACCACAACCTACAGCAACGTCAAGATCCTACTCCAGGGCAGCACCAGGTTACACTACCTTCTGCCCCTGCTTTGCCATCTTCCACCTATGTTCCTTCATGTCTATCTCCCATTTTACTTGGATTTCTGCAGCCCTTCTGAACTCTCCCCCAGGCTGCCTGCGTTCTCACCACCACCACCCTCAGAAATTTCATCTCACGAGCAAGCTGTCCCATCCTGCTGCTCATCTCCAGTTCAACATGAATACATTGAAAATCATCTTGGTTCCTGTAAGAAGCTGTCCCATGTTCACCTGCCTAGGACCAAAAGATGGTGAGGAGAGTCCAAATAACAGAGGAATAATTTCTGTTACAGATAGTTTGGCTTTTCTCAAAGATGTGTGTGTCTCGAACCTTTACTCTCTTTACTCTCAGAGCGGGGCCCAAGACATGCCCACGAGGTCAGGGACAAAAGTTGTTCACTGAATTTTTACCTATATTTACCTTCTATACAGCACACCTCAGATACTCTTTTCTTCCACAGTAGCTCCATGAGTCAGTGTGGAAGCATCCTGGAGCTGAGTTTCAGAAGTTCTCCTTTTTTCCGCCAAAACGTCAGCACAGGAGAATATTACACAGCTGGTAAGAACACTGAGCTCTTCTAACTCTTTATCCTGTTTCTTAAATACCAGACTATTTTTCCTCCGAGGGTGTGTTTATAAAGATTTTCAAATCTTAACAAGAACAAAATTTCCCCAGAGTAGAGGCTGGCATCACGCCACGCTATATATCATTATAAAAGACAAATTCCAGACACTGGGGATATTCAGAAAAGACCAGAAATAAAAGGAAGAAACACAAGGGGAATTTAAAGAGAAGTAGGTGGAAGGGATTTTTAATATAACGTTAAAGCCGCACTCATGTATTTAAGCAGACGCTGAGTGATTAAATGAAATGCCAGTTGTAGCATTTTTCTCTTGCCCAATCCTTTCGTTGCACGGATCTCCCTTCTGGGGACAGAAACAATAACATCAGCCCCAAAGCATCATGTTTATCTGCTCGCTCTCACAGAGCTACAGCTGCTTGGGTATTCTGGTGGTTGTTTAGCCCCTGGAGAAAAGCAAGGTGTAAACATATACTGTATCTAGAAATAAGCTATCCACAGTGTTTTTGAAATCATTGTGCTTGACTTGAAATCATGGAAGAGATACAGAACCCAGGGAGAAAAACAAGCCACTCACATATTTCTGTGCATCATTTTTCCACCAGGTTTTTCATCAGTTTTTTCCTGGGATGCAGGAGCAGGTCAAGGTTCCTGCCTGCAGCTCCCAGCTTGCCGTTGACCATGAAATCCTTCCAGCTCCAATGACCCTGGCTGCCCCTGAGCAAACTGCCGGCCCTCCATTTACAAAAACACTCCCACGCCGCCAAGCCTTTTCATCTTTGTTTACATACCCTTCTTCCCCCTCTCCTTCCTCTGCAGAGGAGCATGGGAACTCATTCCAGCAAGCCTCAGCCGGCAAGAGGAGTGCAGCGGGTGAGGTCCATCATTCACTGTTTTGGCTGATCTACATGAGACTGGGTGCAGCGCTGTTCTTGCCTGGCTGGATTGCTGTTTGGAGTGCCCAACTGCTTCGTTACAGGCGTGATGCAGGTCTGAAATCATCCTGACCTCTGACGCTTTTTTCCCCTGGCCTAGTGAAACTGGGAGAGGTGACGTCCTTATCATTTGGGCTTCTCCTGCTTCCTGCAATGCTTTAGGACACAACCCTGCACACTCATCAGTTAAGAAGGTAAAGGGTAACTCTGCCAGGTTACGTAGGAGCTTCCTCTCTAGACAGACACGTTGGGGATGGATGCAAATAGGATGTGGTATAAAGATGTATCTTCTCCAGCAAACCTCCCACTTAGCTAACATGGCTGAAGGATTTCCTGAACAGAGAGCTGTGCTATGTCCAACAGCCACAGACAGAGCTGTATTCGGCGAGTCTCCCTGTCCCCGTTTCACCTCTGCATCTTCTGCAGAGATCAAAGTTCACTGACGTCCTCCCCTGGTTCAGATGAGGGACAATATTGCGTCACTGAATTCAACCACAGCTTTCTCTGCGGCAAGGTTAAACTGCAGCAGGTACCCTTGCTTCTCCAGGCAGGAGGCACGGGGACTCGGAGAGTTGCTCAACACAAAATAAACAGGGAATTCATTTCATCAAGTGCCCTTATTCTTTGGAAGCAAGAAAGGCAAAGGACTGAATCATAGAGGCGGGGAATGAAGAACTCTTCTAATTATTAAGTATCATTAAAAATTTCAGTGCAAAACTCATCCATGTAATTAAGTCGGTATTAATTACCCTGAGTGATTCAGATCTCTCTCACATTAAACACCAGCTACATTCAACAAACATCCTAAAACAGGGAAAATCCAAAACAGGCCACCTGAGAACAAGCAAAAATAAACCAGGGGAAGGGATATTATACTCTTAACCACCCAACCGAGGACAGAACCAGGAGGTCCACAATTCCTCCTGCCCTAAAACACACAGAGTAGGGGAAATGCCTGTGCACGAGTGAGAAGACCCTCACGTGTGCTGAAACCGCCTGGAACATGGGATAAAGGACCAGGCATCATCTGAGAGTTGCTATGCTGGGTCCGTGCCAGTTCCTCCTCCCAAGACACAGGCACATATTTCATTTCTCCTTAAGCAAAGACAATTTTCTAGTAGGCAGCTCCAACACACAGTGTGGCTCAGGCAACACACAAGAGAGCTGGAAAATATGACAAATTTTTGCCCATGCAAATGCAGTTTTGGTGTAGCAAATCGTAGGAAACCAATCCCAACATTCAATCAAACACGAAAATTCTGAAGCTTGAGATGCTTCAGTTAGAGGTCCAAAGACAACTCCTTCTACTGTGGCGTTCACTTTCCAGCAGCTCTGAATCCAGTTCTCACACTTAATATTCTTTCACTTGTAGCTAAAATGTTTCCTCTTAATTTCCTGTGAGGAAGAAAGGGCATGAACTGAAAATCTGGAAGCTAGAGGATAATAAATGGATAATCAGCATCGAATCAGAACTGATGACATATCACATAAAAGTATACTTCATGGAGGGAAAAAAGCTCTGTTCAATGTATCACGTAACCAATAACTGACTACCTATAAAACTTTCAATTTTTTCCTGTTATGCTTTGTAATTAAACGGTCACAAAGGCATCAGGTTTAAGTTACATGTCCAATTGCTGGATCACCAACATCCACTGGGGATAATGGAATCATCCATTCCAAAAAGATATAGTTAGACAGGAAAATAAAGATACTCCTTGTGCTAAACCTGTGTGCCATATGGATTCTCAGGGGGCAACACCTCCCTCAACGCACGTGTTCCTCCAAGATGAGTGCTTCAGTAGCACCGCAGGCTTTTACTGAGTAGGCACAGAAGATGCAGAGAACAGTGACAGAACACCATGTGTACATACTAGTTCTCACACTGCTGCTGCACGCTTGCACAACACGGTGTTTTGCTCAAAAGCAAGATGCTACTGCACAAGTCAATACTTTAAGCTTTTAGGCGTAGATTACTGGCTTTGATAAGGAAGGGGGATCAGTAATTGCATCCGCTCCAAATTTCGAGGGAGGGAAGAGACAGCTGACTAACGATCGTCTCATTCTCGGAGTTCCATGTACCACATTTCCGTACAGCACATAATTATGTGGCAGAGCTCTTTGCCAGAGCATGCAGTGAAGTTAAGGGGGGGGGGGGGGGAAAACCCAAACAGATTCCTAAAAAATATTTTCCCCTAACATTTGGGGTCTAGAAAGCACCTCTAGTTGGGATCAGAAGGCCTCCTTCGCGTCCAGGAGCGTT
>Ga0181612_119398_pt1 | contig 16861 bp, 9 predicted proteins | sample HoacroProtozoa21_FD_119630 | JGI IMG/M metagenome (GOLD analysis project Ga0181612, IMG submission 119630) | Hoatzin crop microbial communities from Cojedes, Venezuel. Combined Assembly of Gp0051906, Gp0051904, Gp0051908
CCTGTGAGCTGTATGCAAGAGAAATTTCTATAAATCAAGAAAAAGATTACAGATGCTGTATAGCTAAGAAGACACACTAACAAGAGAAGATATGACATACCCCAGCACCGTGTCCAGAAAATGTGTATCCCAATCCTTCCTGTAGTTATGGTCTTCCAAATGTAACTTATTGCTGGCAGAGAAGAGAGTATTTTCCTTTTGCAAGAAAATGTTATGGGCTGGAAGCAACCTTTTCAGAGACTCCCACACCAAGTTCCTAGTTTATCAAAAGAACATCCTCTCAGCCCTCCTTCTTCCATAAAGTCACTGGGCTGTGCTGCCTGATGCTTGGAGTGTGCCGGTGCTCAGAATGGAGTGGCTTTGAAGAAAACTATTCATTTTCACATACTTTTTGAAGGTAACATATAAAAAATTTTCCAGACAAGAACAACAAAAAGTCAAGAAAAAGAAGAGAAGTCATATGATTTTTGATGTTGCTCGTTTATGGCAGGAAATTGCTAAAAATGTGCACTTGAATTTTTTTTCAGGGATAGGCATGCAAGGCTATTTCCACCAAGTCTTTTCACGTATCTCCAAATGACATGCCTGATGTACAACTGCATGAGGTGTCTGGAGCATGAGAAGGCTTTAAAGGCAGATAAGACTTCCACATTTTAAAATAGCATGTTATGAAATTTCTGTCTCCTTTACATGCTTCAGGCAGAACATGAATTCTTCTCCTACAGCTATTGCTCTTTGGTAATCCACTGCCTGGGTGACAGTACATATGGGATCTGGTGGTAAGATCCCATGCATGGTAATGCTGTTTTGCATGCAACAACATATCTTTTCATAGGCATTCCCCACTGTAGTGGGGAATTGTGAGGGAGTATTGTCTGACTGAAACTCAAGTGGGATTTTAAGGTCTTAAACTCATCCAGTTTTCCCACTGCTAAGTTATCCAACATTGTAAGTCCCAGCTTGCCTCTCCTCGCTCTCCTCCACTTCCTGAGAAGAAATAATTCTGTCTTCTTGAGGTTTTGGGGTCTGTGCTTTCACTTCTTGCACAGTAAGATGGATGCTAGAAATATAATTGGTTTTAGACTTGAAGCATAGTCCTCCCACTCCAAATTCAGCCATTTTGGTACCTTTACAGAAATTCATTTTGTGTCTGCTTTTCAGAGTGCTGAAACTCTCTCTTGAGTTGAGTGTGGGCTCTGGGGCTTCTGTGGTTATGTCAGAAAAAGCTGATATATAGGGTGGCTCACAACAGAGTTGTTTTTATTTTCTGGTCTTAATCACATTTCTAATCCAAAATTTTCATAAATTACAAGCCAAGATTCAAAAATCTGGAGATGAGCTTCAAAAAAATCTTGAGTTTTAAAGCAAAAGTATTTTGAGAGCTATAATTCTGAGATGAAAGTCTTTTTTTGCCAAACTTTTCTTCATAATTAAGATGTCTGGAAACTTATTTTGTACAAGCAGAAATATTTTCTCTCCAAAAACTCTATGACGCTCAGAGAAGGGAGTTGGGACAGGTGGGAAGTCCGGTTACAGATACGGTTGCAGAAGTTTGCTATTCTAAATTACCAAAATCAAAGTTACAAAGAAAGGGAATTAAAAAAAAAAAAGTCTAAGAGTACACAATGGGTGTAAGAACCATAGCTCCTGATTTTCCAGATTAGAAACTAGTCTCTTTGCTCTTGCTTGTGAATTTATTTCATTATAAATTTAAAAAACCCCTTTCTTTCATCTCCTTAATTATTCTTTGTGCTCATATGAAGAATGTTTTAAATTCAAACATAATAAAAGTGATATTGTATTACCTTTATTACCCTAATGATCATAATACATAGACCTTAATGTATGCTTTCTAATGGAATTAAACCAGTGACAGATTATGTGTTTTATGGCAGAAATAATATTTTACATGGAATATTTTGTGTAGGTCAGTTTAATATATTGAGATTAAATTATTAGTTTCTTTTTATAAAGGGAGGGAGGGAAATTTCTGAAAACCCACAGGACTAGAGAGAGCATTTTCAATTCATACTTTCAATATGGTTTTAATTAAGGTTTAATATCATTTACTGGATGCTGCTTAAATACTGTTTGCTTTTGAGGACTGTGTTAGATAGCCAGCTTCTGTTTGTTTTGGTTTCCCCTTCAGGTAGAAAGAAGTGGATTGACCAAGTCAAATACACGTGTGTCACTGTTTGACCTAGATCCCATCTTCAGTTTAGATCTTCTGGGGATGTATAAAAACCTCCCTGTACAGAGGGGTTAGAAATGATTCCTCAGCTTCTGCAGCACTCCAGACCCAGTGCTAGCTTTCTGACCCCTTGTCTCTGTATGCTGGGCTAGACTAACTCCCATGCCTGAACAAACCCCCTGGACCCAGAGAATATTTGCTTCTGGGTGGAAAAGCCTCGCAGATGAATTTGATATATATACTTGTGTGACTCATGGATCATTTTTCAAAGGGTCTGGAAGCAACTGATGGTGCTTTCTCACCTCTCCTGTGTGCCTGGCTCAGGCGTAGCGTGCAATTGGCAGTACAATAGAGGTGTGCCCCCTGGGACCCTGGCAACACCAGGAGGCTGATGGGAGGCACAAGCTGTGGCTCACTCCAGCTGGTGGGGGAACATTTGTGTGTGTGTATTATTGGCAGAGAGTCCGGAGATGAGGCTGCAGACTAGACAGGTATTGCATTAGAGGTCGGAGGGCATGGAGAACTAGCAAGTGTGAATCTGCCGTGGCAGCCTGCCTGAGGAGCTGGGCTTGGTATGGTATGCTGGAGCCAGGCCGGTGGCTGAGGAAACTTTTGCTTCTGGCTGCACCACAGTCCTCTGCCAGTGTGGTTACCTCCCCCAAGGTAGAGCTACTGGGCAGGTGATGAACCTACAGATAAATAAGCCAGGCTGTGAGTGAGATCAGAGCCTTTGGTCTGTCATCTCAGTGAATGATTTAAGCCTGGGCAGGCTTAGTGCTCCTCAGATCTGTTGTGCACAGAGCTGGGTTAAGCAGAAAACAGCTTCTGAGCTGCACTGAGGGAAGTCCTGTTCTCGCTGTGCCCTCTGCTATGTAACTGTGCTCATGCGATGCCTTGCCTGTAGGTCAGCATGGTGAGGAAGGTGGTGCAAAACGCAATTTGGGCACAAGTTTAGGGAGCAGGAATAGCTCACTTCCCCACCTTATGAGATACTGTGAACCAACTCCCAGCCATAACATGCAGTGATAAACAGCAACATGTGCCTTGTCTTTCTCAGTGCACAGCACTTGCCTTAGTCCCTTTCCTTCTATTGCCTCCTGCTTCCATGTGACTTTCTTCTTTCTTCCTCCCCCATCTCAGGTTTCTCCTTCTCACTGCAGCAGATAGTGGCTAGTCCTGTGGTGTTGCAGTAGGCAGGGATTCAGTGCCATTCATCTTTGAGGCAGCAAGGGGGAAAAGAAGCAAGTATCTGGGAAACGCAGAGGTAGGATGGAAAAAAAGGGATGGCTCACGGTGGGTGCCTGAGCAACTCCACAGTCAAATAAGGAATGCCCATGACAACAAAGAGGCTACAGGCAATGGCCCTGCTGGAAACCGTGCCTGAAAGCCAGCATTAAAAAAAGAAAGGTATTTTGGCTGGTATTCAGTATAGCAAAATTCCCAGCTAAGTGGAAGTTTCATAAGATAGGCACTTTTAGTATCCAGGCAAACAGGGTCCATTCTCAGTCCTCAAATTAGAGGCAAAATCCTTCTTTGTAGTAATTGATGAGGACAGGAGTCACTCCTACATGAAGACAGGAATTTTTCCTTGCCACGCACCCCTCCATACAAGGCTTATAGATTTGCCATTGCCTGCACTTTTCCATGTGACACTGGGAGGCATGGTAATGGATTTCCCTTGTATCTATTGTGAATTGCCTTTTGCTGTAGAACATGTTTTGCTGCTCTTGAGTCCGCATTTCTTTGCTCTAAGCAAATGCTATTGTATTAATAGGACTTGTGCCATTTGGTTTCTGAGCAATAACTAGTCAGTAACTTGGGAGAAGTCCTTGCTGACTTCACATCTGTAAGAAAGTTTGGTTGTCCATGTCCTTTGTGCTGGACAGTCTCCATTCCTCCAGACTCTTGGAAATGTCTATAGAAAGGTGCAGAGGGCTTGAAGGGACAACTAAAAAGGATAATGAGAGTGACAAATTCCTGTGTGTACCCTGAGAAGGACTACAAGAGGATAGAGCACTGCTGTAGATCTATGGATAGCTTTGCTTGCAGAATCCGAGGCAGGATGCAAGCTGGAACAGCTGGTCTGCATGCCTCAGGTGGGGCAAACTGCCCTTGGGGGTTTCCCCAAGGGTAGATGATGATTTTCTGCGAATTTCTGCATGAAGTAGGGTAGCGAGGGGAGGTGTTCATTAGGTAAAGATGAGGCTTTTGCCACCAGAGGGTGCCTACCCCTTACCGAACGTCTCAGAGACCACAGTAACCTATGTAAACTTCTGTCTTTGTAGCTGCTGCTAGCTCCATCCTCCTCATTAGTTCACGTTAGTCTCAATATGACCCCTGCTGACACTTCCTATCCATGAGCCTCACTTCTTCCCTGCACGAAGTGGAGGTAACCATGAAATAAGAAGCAAGTTGTGAGGATGAGAACGCCCTGCTTTGGGCTGGCAGGAAGCGTTAGAAGCAGCCTGAGGCAGGAGCATCAAAGTCCTATAAGCGAGAGTCACGGAGACCAAAAGTGGCGTGCAGGTAGCATGCACACAGGTCAATATTTTCCTTATATCTGCTAAAGTACTGTTTTCTATACAGTGCCAAACAGGATGCTCAGCAGCTCTGCCATCTCATCTGCACAAATGCAGGTATTTAACTTCATGTATTGCACACAGCTGACCTCTTAGCACAGCACTCAGTCTCGCAAATATTAGCTAGAAATCTCAGCAAAATACCCCACTGTCTCAAAAAATATTCTTTCTCCGAGGAACAGGGTTCTAAACAAATTTTTAAACAACATACAATTCAACTGGGAAATAAATAACCCCATCAAACTCAGGAAAAAAACATCTCTCAAAAAGGACGGAAAAGAAATATGATGGATCACTTACGTAAGAGAAGAAGAAATGCCGTTAGGACTGATATCCAGCTTGTTAGTAAGGTCATTGTGAAGTTTTGACAACAAAATGGTTTCACTCAGATTTTCAGTCATTAGCACTTCTGCAATGTCTTTTTTTAAAAAGAAAAAAAGCTAAAGCAGGTCACCTGACTATACTGGGAAACTACAGTCACATCCTGAGTAGTTACATTTGCAAACAGAAGTTCCCTTTTTTGGGTTTAAGTTCAACATATAAATAAACTTTTCACTTGAAACTGTTCTGTGGAGAAGGTGAAGAGCCAACAGTCGCAGCCTAGTTCAGCTGTTTCACTCTCTAAGGGATCTTTAAATGCTAACATTTATTTTTACAAAATTGAAAAAGTCCTACCGCAGTTAATTGGTCTCTGCTGAAGTCTTCTAAATCCGTGGAGATGCAAGTGAGTTTTCTGTGTTAGAAGGAGAACCTTGTAACACAATCTGTCTCAAAGTTGCCAGCTTTTTTTTGAACTCAACACCAATGGCATTGTAACATTTTGAGGAGAGGAGTACTTGGCTGAACATTTCCCTTTCATATTTTTTTCAGGAGTAGAGTGGAGGAAACTCACCATGGCTGCAAACTATGCAAACTATTGCAAGTCAGTTCCTGGAAAAGAGTTTCCATGTAAGAGAAATGTCTTGACATAGTAGGAACTAAAAAGCAGGAACTTAGTAGCAGATGACGCTTCTGATAGGAGTCAGACTTACTCTTTGAACCACAGTGAAAAAATAGATTTTTCTGTTCTTCAGAAAAATTCATCTTTTCAAACAGGTTAACCTGTTCCAAAACTGAATTACAGCAAAACATACAAGCGAACATTAATGCTTTTTGCTAAGTGAACCCATTCCTCTCATCTCATTTCAGGTCTGTCCTGCAGAGGTGGAAGGCACAAGAACATGAGCCTCATTTTTTCGCAGCAGAGGTCTCTGGAAGCTCTCCGTATTGCTTTTACCTCTTGCCTCTTGATGTACCTTTCTGCTTTAGATTAGTCCTTTGCTGTCTGGTACCTTCATTGCATGTAGATGCTTATATATGCCAATCAAAATAATTTGAAACACATCTTGAGCAAGAAGTTTTAAGAGAAATCTCTTGGATATTTCTTTTTCTTCCTGTTGGTGAGGGAATGTCTGAGCAATTTGGTCTCAGCAGAATCTTACACCTTAAGGCTGAATGAAACGTCTGTCTTGCTGAGTAAACTGTGAATTACAGTTGTAAAGCCCTTCTTCCAGAAGTCTGTTTTTAATGGGACCATTGTAGTCCATAAGAAATGCTAGTGACTGCATATGTATGGCCACCTTGGTGGAAAAATGACTGCAAATGAACAAGATGTTCACAAATGTTTAGTTGCTCTGACAAGCTGTGAGTGAAAAATCAAGTTTATGACTTCCAGGTGTTTGTGGAGGGAGAAGCAAAACGCAGTGTTAGCCAAAAAATAAGACTTTTGGGGCACTAAAAATATAAATAAAGATGACCAACGTACCCTCTGAGATAGCTGTAATTCCTAGCCTATTTTCCTGTATGAAGCAAGGTAGAAATGACTGAGTGTGCTAGATGTGATAGAAAGTATTTGTTAATGTTTTGACCTATTGTGAGTGTTTGTGTGCACACATGCATGTGGGTGTAATTATTTTTTCCTTTTTCACTGTTCCTGGTTTTCTCTGGGATCAGAGTTGAAAACACCAAAACCAAGCAAACAAAAATCTCTGCACCAGCTGGACAGAAAAAGATCAGGATCCTCTTAAGAACCCCCCGATGTTTTCATACCTCATGTATTTCATCTGCAAATGATGCTGTGCTCCAAGTTTCCTGAGAACCTCTTACGGAAGGAATAACATGAATGTCAAATATCTTTTTTTTTTTTCATTTTGTTCTGTTTCCACTGGCCCAAGTCAGTGGTCTTGGGGGCTCTTGTGTTTCAGAGAAGCAACTAAACACCTGAGTATTTGGTTGAACTCTCTAAAGCTGCTTGATTTATTCCATTGCTGCTTCTCCACAAAACGCTTCAGATAGCTCAGCTAGCTGACTGCACGCTGCTGACTGCATATGCTTTGCTATTCTCCTTCACAGCATACCTCCAGTGAGGAAAAACATTGATCAGAATAAGCCAGGCTTAATAAAATCCTGCTTTGCAGTAGGTTTATTCTGATTCTTGGCCAAACTGGGAAATGTAGTTTCAAGCATAGCCATCATTATCAGCCTTCCCTCTATTACCCACTTTCTGCTGTCCAGCCGCTGGGCAGGATATATATGTTTAATTAATTCTGCTTTTACCTTCAACCTGTAAATAGTGGGAGTAACATCAGATTTATATGTTATATGAATAACAAGGATTTCTCAGGAGACCCTATCCTGGTGAAAGAGGCTAACTGTAATTTTCAGCTGTGAGTAATTGTATATAATATAATCCTAAATGATTTTTCTTCTGTAATTTCATTAGAGTTTAGAAATTTAATTAGATCTTGAATCACTCTGAAATAAAGTAGCAAAACACTCAGAGACTAAGAGCAGTGGTTATTTTGTCCTCTGAGGCCAGAATTCTTGGTCTCAAATTGGCATGTGTTCATTAGGAGGAAGTTTGCAGAAGTTCTTGATATATTATTGTCTTTCAGAATGGACTCTGAATAGGTCTTTGGAGAGCATTAGAAGAGCACACAATTATTATACAGACTCTTTTTGAGGTTTAAGATCATCTGCCTTGCATATACTTAATAAAAATATGCCTCTAAAGTTGTTTAAGAAACTGTGGAGATAGGAAAGATGCTCCTCCAGTGCCTCAGTGCTCTTCCTGGTTTATTAGCAACTCCAATACCTGTGTATGATGATACAGAGAGGAGTTGTTTGCTTTGCTTTAGTGATTAGGTAGGTTTATGGTTATTTTTATTGCAACACATATGAACTGTCATGGTAGCTGTAATTACAAGCACACTAAAATGCTGTTCCTTCTCTGCCATCTGACGTTCAAAAGAAATCTGTCCTTCTGGCAAACTGATTCTCTGTGGAATTCATCCCTTGTGCAAAAAAATGGAACCAAACTGCACTAAACAGGGCAAAGCAAAGACCAGTGCAGCAGCTTATGATTGTGAGGGGTGCCAGGATAGTTGTAGTGGGTTTAGAAAGGGGATCCTCTTAAAAGATTCTGAGGGACTAGATAAGCAAGTGCTTGTTCCCTTTTTGTTTTAACTGGTGTAACACGGTTTGTGTTTGTGGAGGTGCCCTGATTTATATTGCTTAATAAAAAAAGGGGTTTAGTCATTTAGGAGCACATTCTCTAAAGCCGTTACCCACATAGCAGTGCCTCTTTTCTCATTGGGTTTAGTTAGTTGCTTGAACCAGGATTAGCAGCATGATTCTGTGAGAGTAGGTCCTTAAAGCAAAAGCATGTAACACACTGAGGTGTTAGATAGAGAGGAGAAAATTCAGATTACTTTCAGCATGGCAGCAATTTAAGGAACAACAGCAGATCCATAGACAGCATAAATTAAAGAATCTCACAGAATTGAGCAAGGGAAGAGAAAGCAAATGTGGAATGAAGAATTTCAGAAGGACAAATTAAGCAGAACAAAACCTGCTCTTTAGATAATGGGAATCCAACCTATTTGAAAAGAAAGAGGAAACTCCAGTGCAATGGGATCCATGTCAGTCCCAAAGTGAGAAGTCGCTAAGAAGCCTCTGCTCTGTTACTGACTGACCTAGGTGTAACCGCTGCTAGCATCCTCTGTTTTGACCACTGCAGGCAGATAGGGGTGAAATGGTTCATTGGTTTGATCCAAGGGGCTGTTTCCTTTGTTTCATTAACAGCTCTCGATGAGAATTCATTATCACACAAATCCAGTCCTCAGGCTCAAAATCTGCTTTCAGAGTGTGGCAAAGTAAGTCTTGGAGTCCAAATGAAAAAGATTCTTAGACAAAGATTCAAAGTTTTTGTGTACTTGGCTTAATGGATATTGATGGTGATTAGGCAACGTCAGAGCAGTCTGGTGTCTGTGGATGTGCTGCCTTCCATAAAAGTGCCATGTCACATCACAGAAAAAATTGAAGAAAACTTGTTCAGGCTGGTTACTGCCTTAAATTGTTGTTTTGCTATGGGCATCCGGAACAAATGGAAACTATGTTTGAAAACTCACAGCTGCTCTTCATTTGCTATTTTTCTCCATCTCCTCCTCTGTCAGGATTCTGAGCTGCTGGGACAACTGGGAGGGATTCCACATCTCAACAAGCAGCATAATCACAGATGTCGGGTGTGTTAACAAAGGGAAACACGCCTTCACCAGTAATTTAGCGCCTTCCTCCCTCAACATTAGGGAATACTATGGGAAACCATTCAGCATTTCAGTCTTGGTCTTTTTTTTTTTCCTCCATCTCTGTTTCCTTTTCAATGTGAAGGAATGTGTTATGTTACAGAGATGCTGATACATTTTAAAAACATTTTTTCTTGATTTTGCTTGAGGGACACTGTAGCCTAGTGCTATTGCCAACTCAAAGAGGTGCAAGGAGACAAATTAAAAAGCCTTGGGACATGTGTACTCAAGTCTTTTTCATGTAATATCAAGAAAGAAAATTCTGAAGTAGTCCATGGCTCAGCTAAGCAGTCTATTTGTTTGCAGATGTCCTGCCTCAGATCTTGCTCTGTTCTTGGGTTTCTAAAATTGTGTTATGTCCCTCATGAATGTTATAACTTTTAAGAAGCTTAATTTCTGCCATGCTAGGTGTATTTGGATTATTCATTTAGGTGGTCTGTATCTATGTGTCATTACTCCTTGCTTCCCAGCGAAGAAGAATTTTTGGTTTTCTAAACTAGCCTGATTCTGTGTTATGCTATGACGGGTGAAAAAAAGTATTACAACAGAAGGCAATTTCTTCCGTGGTGAAAGAAACCACTTGCACATCGCTTGGAGAGGTTGTACAGCTTTTCAGTTAACACATAGCAATGAGCATATTAGGTGCTGGGACGAAAAACAGGTAGGTAGATATAAATTTGAGTTGAAAAATAAACCTTTTAGTAGGAAACCACGTGGCTAATCTTACTGCTTGCAAGGTGCATGTTGGGTATTTGCATGAAAACAGTCAACTTCATTCTAGGCTGAGTTTCAGACTCCTGCCACTGTGCTGTAGACGTGGTCTGGGATCCTGGGGAACCTGATGATACATTTTATAGCTCAGACCTGAGTGCAGACAATAGGAGTGCTTAATAGTTTCTTTTCTCCAGTGTACTTTTCCATACTGACCCCTTCAGCTGGAGGGCTTTGGCACCTACACACAGTGTAGCAGGGCTTTCAGTGAGGTGGTCTTATGGTCAGTGTAGTATGTTTTTTAACTGTTCATGTGTGTGTGTGTGTTTGGCAAGGGGAGATCTGTTTAGAGCTAGCCATTGAAAATCTTTCTTTCCTGTCTGGACCTTGTGCTGCATGGCCATTGCAGCATCTCTAGCATTTTCCTTGTGTATCTCACTGTCATTTCCTACAGGGTGGGATTCCAGGTAGCATACAGACAGCATCAGCAATAACAGCATTTTTTCTCGTCTTCTCTGCTTTAGACCAGAGGATTTCAATTCCTTTCTGGTTTCAGCTAAATATTTTCTAGGAGAGATACCTATCTCCACCTAGTGCATTTAGGCCTATAGATAAGTACTTAGGATTAGCTTTGCTGACCCTTAAACATAGTCCACAGCCTCATATGATTTTGTAGGCTACAGCTCAGATGAATAGTTTTACAGAAACTTCTACTCTGATTTGTCTTGTCTTGGACACCCACAGCCCGACCTTGGCCTGTTGTATAAAATGTTTATAAAAGTTGGAGACAAATTGTCTAGTATGAAATAGTTTATTTAGGTTAAAAGGATTAGTAATAGAGACTCTTCCAGGCGTCTCATAAAATCACTAGCTGGCCTGTCAGTTAGCTGAGAGAGTCTAGAAGTAGGAGGATGTGAGATGACTGGGAAGTGTTTCAGTCAGCTAAGGAAATAGGAAGGAGCTCAGAATCCTGCCTAAGACATTGTAGTCTGTGAGTCAGTGGGAGGGATGAATTTGGGAACACATGGAGCAAAAGCTTAAGAAGTCAGAGGAACTAAGACTGAGAATTAGGCCCATGTTCCTCCAAAAGCAAGGTTGCAAATAATAGTCAACAGAGACAGAGGCTCTGTTTCATTTTGAGTTTGATCTTGTTTTATTTTCAATAGAATCAGGTCACATTTTAGTAGCAACTTGAGATCATCAGATCTGACTTGCTTTTTTTCCTGCAAGTGATTTTTTTTCCACTCTGATATCTTTCAGAGAGTTAGCAAGAGGGAAATTTCTTTCAAAATTACAAAAACTTCACCAACTGGAAAATACCTTAACCCTCTCTCAAATTTAGTTGAAATTGCTCAGTAAGCTCAGATGCCTTCGGGCGGACTGAGGAACACACACAGAGACAGTGTGACTATATGAGCTTTGTTGCTGTAGGGAAACATGCCATGGAGAACCTATGGTTCCCCGTTTCTCACCCGCACGGCCTCTTGGAAATACCCTGCAATATTTTTGGCTTGGTTGTCTAAAAATGTGTGTACTCCCATGTAGATAACCCATTGTTTTTTTGACTGTGTGTCCTTCTCTATTACATGGGTAGATTTCTTGTGTTGAGTAGAATATATCTATTACAGTATGGAAAATTCGTTTAACTCTGCTGGTGAAGCCTGAACAGATGCTGTTACAAAGTCAGAGGACCAAAACTGGATTTTTCTTCCTTTAGTTACTTAAAACCAAAACCCACACATAGAAACACTACCAAAATAATATTACAAGAACCATATTGCACTGATGAGTTTTTTGGAAATGCTGTTTTGTGCTACCATGTGAAATTTCAGATATAAGATGCATTAACTCAACCTGTTGCATATTTCCGTGATAGTACGAACTTCAGTAACACGGTCCCATGATATGCAATTCTCCCTGTCCCATCTCCACCTGATTTCAAGAACAGATCCTCACCTCATTTGAAATGGATAATGAATGAGGCAGAGTTGTTCAACAAAAGGTTGTTCAATGTTTCTCTTTATTTACATCATTCAGTGGGACTAACAGGCCTTATTGATTATCTTCCCCCGGTGCCAAATACAGAACAAGCTTATCAATCCCAGAAAAGCTGCTCATATGCATAAGCAGGTGTCTTTCTGCTTGATCCAACTCTATCAGTAATCTAGGTTTTGGCTGAGGAAGGAGGTGCCTGCTTCTTTTCCTTGCCTGGCTTTCGCTCCTCTCTGTACAGGTCACCTCCAGGCTGGAGGTAAGAGTCTGCTCAGGGAGAGAAGGGACGCTCTTCACATGTGGATTTCAGTACATTCAGCATCTTGTGGGAAAACCTCTCTACATTGCATTTCTCTCATTGCTCACATCTATCTGAGTGAGCTACCAGAGCAGGAGATTCCTATTCTCTGAAGCACTGTAAGGCACAGTTGAGATACTGTAGCATTTGGAAAGGTGCTAGAGGAGCTGGGAGGCTGTGGTAGGAAGAAACAATACGACAAAGGTGATTAAACATGTCCTTGGGGAGAGTTCTGTTCTCTGAGCAGTAAGTGTAGGACTGGGTCAGCCTAAACAAAGGCTCCAGTACTCACTGAATGATACTGTCTGCTCCTCTAAGTGTCTTAGTCACTGGAGGGCTCTGTGTTGATGAAGTTCGTTTACTGAGGCAGCACTGTGGAATTTTTCCTATGTAAGTTTACATACAGCATGAACAAAACATCCCAGGCAGCCCGGCTTTGTCATTGCACATTCTGATACACTCAGCTGTGTCTTAAAATACCTTTGAAGTGTATGATGATAACTTAGAAAGTTCCTAAGCAGCCTCTGATAACGGCTGGGTGTTTACTCTTTGAAGGTGGCATGTATGGTGGTGGAGAAAAATGCAGTGCCCAGGGAAGTTCAGAACAAGAGAAAGAAACAGTAAAGTACGACCATTTCCCATGCAATATTCTTGCATCTCATGTCCACCTATACTCTGTATAAGCATGTTGGACTTTAACAAAGTGAAGTCGCTGTTAGTGATTTATATCAGTAAAATGGGGTAAGCACTTCCAAGGGCGTTGTGGTGATTGAAAAAAAACCAAACCCCAAACACCAGACACTGGAAATTGGAGCTAGAGTTATACTTGAGAGGAAGTTAAACCATCAGAAGTTTTGAAGTAACTGCAAAGACACAAGGTTGTACTTAGCCCTCTTCAGGCAGTGTATGATTCTAATGCAAAGATGTGGTTTGGGAAGATGATTTATTGTTGGATTTGTTTTTGCAAATAATGTTTAGAGTTCTGCAATTCACAGAGGTTCAGGACTGGGAGGCAAATCTCAGCCACTCTCAGGTTGTGTCCTGCTCACCTTAAATTCGTCCTGCTGCTGCTGCTGTCATGGTACAGAGTAGCATGATTGTCTGCTCTACAAGAGGTGCTCTGTACTTCTGAAAATCATCCTGTTTATTCTAGTGCTAACTCAGGAGATGGAGCACAGTCTTTAGCCAGTGTTTATAAGAATATGAACATAAATAGCTGTGGTAATGGTAAATGTAAGGGTGCCAAGGAAAGAAATGAGGAAGTCAAATGACATGGCACCATAGCCAAAACAGTGTTTCTGTTGTGTTTTTCTAAAACACTCATGTTTTCATGAATAAGTACTTACCTAATTTAAAGCAGGATATGACATGAGCAAGACCACAAACACCTGGCGTAGTCACAGTTCCTGTTTTTTAGCTTTGCCTTTTCTTGATAGGTTTGCCTGGTAATTGTACAGCTTCTTAAGATATTTGCAATATTAACAGTTTTTAGAGGTACTAAGTATCCTTTTTTTAAGAGTGAACAAGAAGAGGATGGCATATATAAATTGCCCACCTGTAATAACACTTATTTGTAATGAATCAATTAGGCTTTGAAGGGGAGAATCAAGGGAGATGGATGGAAGGAGAAAGTGACAGAGCTGTCACATTTGCTCTTGCTTTCAGTTGCTGTACTGGAGATGATTTGGTGCTTTGGTCTCGTCCACATGTGTGTGTTGTCCTGTTTTAATTGTGCTGGTGTCAGCAAAGTGAAACTGGTCCTTTGAGTCCTGCATAGGACAGGATACAGATTTGGAGGTGGTGGGAGAACTGGGAAACTTCTTTTAAACATTTTTTCTAATACAGCCACCGAGACTATTTCGTTCCATGCAATAGCTGCAGTCTAGGGAGGTGTTTGAATGAACAGCTTCAGTGTTTCACAGAGGAAGGGCAGGACCCCAGGATTTCCTCTCTGGCTTCCCCCCACCTTGATCCAGGAGAGTCTACACTTGCTGGTCCCTGCAGGTAACAAAAAGGTCACTGGGTGTTGAATGCAGCGGAAGCAGCTCTTTACTGTGTGGTGATTTAAGCGATTTATAAGTATTTCAAGAATAATGGTGTCAAAGGCATGCCATCTGGCTCTGAAGATAGAGGATTTGGGGAGAAAATGTGTATTTCAATGAATCTTGTTGATTTCTCTTGTAAAAATTGTATTGACTGGAGTTGTCTTTACTACTTAAGTACCTCTCAGAGAGCACAACTCTCCTTATACCTCTCTAGTTTACTAGGAAGAAAACTGTCCATTGTTCACCTGCCTACCTCACCTCAAATACTGAACTTCAGTAAGGTGAGAATAAGTGTAAGTGGTCATGACTAACATGACCGCTTGGCAGATTAAAACCAGTGAAGTAGGAAATTCTGGGGCATATCTAAATATAAAAGTGTCAAATGCATTCAATAATACATGTTTTCAGGAAATATTAAGAGTATCATACACTGCTCATAGCTAGTATTTGCTGCTCCAAGTACAGAGCACTCTAAGTACATGATGCTCTTGCAAAGTTACTTTGCAGCTTTAGTGCCTAGGCAGTGTATGGAAGGCTTAGGGTCCATTGCTTCATTCTGCCTGGGCAGGAGAAGTCGGGTTCTTTATAGCCAAAGGTCTACAGGTTGTTTCCTCCAAATGACCCACTAAGGAATGTGGGTGTGTTCTGGATGAAACCTCTTTTGTCTCTTCTGTTCCTAGGTGTAAAATAGGGTTTTCAGCAGAGTAAATCTTTCAAGAAAATATGCAATAAACATGGAAAAGTTGATCTTCTATCAGGAATGAACTCCTGAAAAACAGCAGTTGTTCCTTTTTGAGAATGTAGATTCAGTCTCCCATAAGGGTTGTAATTCAGGTAGTTCATGTCCATGTTATCCTCTCCTGGCTGTGTCACCCACTGAATTGCATTCTCATGATGTGCTGTAACCAGAGGACAGAATGATCCATTGCACTGGCACAGCAAAAATGTGATGCATCCAGGAAATTTTTTTTTTTTTTTTTTTACTAGACAATTTAGCCACCAAAAGAAGGGATATGAAATGCTGGATATGTAACTTCCACCAGAAAGTCTGGCAAGTTTCTGAGTAGAAATGTTCAGCTTGGATTTTTCTTTTTTGTGTGTGTTTGTTTGTTTGTTTGTTTTAATGATAAGGGAACCATTTGAGGTCAGACTGCTAGTCAAGGGCAGCGATCACTGGTGAATAGTGGACAGATGGCTCCTATAGCCTGTTTATATTATTCCCCAAATGTATAAACAGGTTGCACTTTACTCTTGGAATGTTGTTGTTGGAAGCAAATTTTAAATGCATATAAACCAGAGCCACTTGAACACACTATCCAGTTCTGCCTCAAAGTAATTGCCACTTACTTCATTTATAATATGAGCAATGCTGGTGACGTGACATTAGACTTAACTGCATCCCATTTTGGTGCTAACTAATATTTGCCATTACACTTGGCAGAAATCATCTGGCACTTCTCTTGAGATAAAGCAGGTATTACATCTTTAATGGAATATAATAGGCGTAAACAACCCAGTTGCCCTGCTTTGGGATTAGAATTACGTGATTTGTCTCGTTTTAAGTTTAACAAACCCTGGAAAGCACTAGAAGTCACTAGGCAATCTTCATAAACACCAAGTGAAGGTATAACAATAATTCGTCATTCATTTCCATGCAGATTCCCCCCAAATACATTACCTACCTGTGAAGACAGTAATTTTGCTTTTCTACATGGTGCTGTGGAAAGCCGAAAGCTTTCGGCCCCTGAATGAGGCTTCTCAAAAATCTCAGTCTCTGCATGGTGGGGCTGTGCCTGCCTCGCTCTGGCATGCCAAGCAGAGTGAGTGGCGGGATGTTTATGGACAAACGAGGAAGAAGGGCACCAAAATCCAAATTTGGATCCCTGAAGTGAGAGACTTAAATATGTTTCCAGTTATGTCCCTGCTTTCTTTAAGCACTTATGTATAGATTTAGGTATGTAAACACCTGTTTTAGTTCCTTCAACAGGAATTTAAGCACCTACATTATGGTTTAACATACTTAAATTAGGTTAGAGAATCTAACCAGTGTAGTCTTTCTGATGGATCGGGCCTGAGGTCTTTCCTATGGAGGCAGTGTTAATGATTGGCAATTAGTAGAAACAGCATCTCTGTGTGCAGTCACTTTGCTAGTAAAATCATCGCTATGCGTGATTGAGTGACAAGCAACACATTCAACTTTGACTATGTTACTAATGTCTGCCTGCATCACAACACAAATTTATGTTACAGGAGGGATCTGAAACAAGACTGCCTTTCCCACTAAGTCCTAGAAGCACCACAGATTCAGGTAGATGCCTTTCCCCTGCACTGTCCATCTCTATCGAGCTTGCAGTCTCCCGCTGCCCCGTTTCCCCTCATACAAAGCACTGCATGAATTAGATTTATATGAAGCTGTCCTTAAA
>Ga0181612_115685_pt1 | contig 16858 bp, 11 predicted proteins | sample HoacroProtozoa21_FD_119630 | JGI IMG/M metagenome (GOLD analysis project Ga0181612, IMG submission 119630) | Hoatzin crop microbial communities from Cojedes, Venezuel. Combined Assembly of Gp0051906, Gp0051904, Gp0051908
AACACTGTAACCCCGTCATAGAAGGATATCGAGTTGGTCAGGCACCATTTGCCCTTGGTGAAGCCATTTGCCCTTGGTGAAGCCAAGCCAATATTGTAAAGAAACTACTATATGCATCATGGAGGACAAAGGCAAAAACATGTATGGGCTTTATTCTAAGGCAGCAAAACAACATCTCCCTTTGTAGGGTCTAGGAAAGTCTCAAGTGTAAGCAACTTTTAAAAATCATTTAAATATCTGTCATGACTGTATTCTTACCTTATGTTTGTTGATTTGACTCCTGAATAGTTCTCCTGAAGCAAGTTTATTGTCTGTGCCTGATGGGAGCTGTTATTATTGATTAGATACTTTTCCTCCATATTCCAGATTGCTGACCTTCATTTCTTTCCCCCAGCACTAATGGTGTCTGATGTGAATACCACTACTAGCATGCCCTGGTGGGTAGGAAGAAAATCAGGAACATGTCACACCTTAGCTTAAGACTGCAACAAAAGGGCAATATCCTCACATCTAGAAGTGCCTTTATATGGTGCTATCTCCATGCTCTGGAAGTTCTTCAGGATCTAGTATTTCTAAGCTGAATACGGTTCCTTAGTTCTTTTATTCACAAGAAGTCCTGCCACAGAAACAAGCCAGACATGCCCAGTTCCAGCTTGCTATGAACTTATTTTATTGCATCACAACTTCCTAAGAACAAGGCATTAGTGCAGAAAGCAGATGTTTCCATGTATGCCTTTAAGGCAGATATAAGTAAGTCCTGCCCCACTCCACTCCCCTCCCCTGAGCCCACTGGGACTGTTGACTTTGTAAAGACAGAAGCATGATTTAGCCTTTGCAGAATCACAATTATTCTACCCGAACAAAAAAGTGAATTAATGCTCATTTTCCCTTTTAAGCACAACCAGCAATTGGCTGGAGAATGTGAGGCTAGGGAACACTGAAATACACACACACATAGGCATAAAAATTATCCTGCTATCTATTGCTATGTTAGGTCAGCATTCAGCACATCCAGAAGAGCTTGCAAGCACCTCACCACAGCATTGGGATTTGCCACCCTCACTCACCCAGTCCCACCAGGTGCTTCCAGTCCTCTAAGTCTCAGCACACTGCACTGAGAAGGAATGGAAGCCTTTGGCATATAGCAGGAATAGGCAGCTCAAGGTAGAGGAGAGCTGGAGACCCTCCCAGAATAACAATAAAATGCAACATGGGATTCACAGTTGTGAAAAATTACAATCACATGCCATTCAGCAGCGTAGCTATAGGCTTCCATCACTGAGAGCATTATGATACAGGATCCCAATTCTTTGGCTCATGAAATCAGCTTACTCTTACTCACTATAGCCCTGCAGCTGGGAGCTTCCACTGCTGCTTTCATACTGCCTTCATGCAATAGTCCTCCATTGCAATTTATGCCTTCCAATTCCACATGGCTGCTGAACCGTTAAACATGATGTTCAGCATGCGGTTGCTGTCAGCACAAGGCAACACAAGGTGTTTCCCCCTCAGTGAAATGGAAACCCTTCCTCTGTACTTACCCACAGTGTCACCACTGAAGATATCTCCCTATGCAAGCCCTTGTTTGTTGTTAGACTAAAAACAGCCATGGCTATTTTTTAAATGCTGATGCTTCCTAAGCTGCACTTAAGTGTTACTGTGAAACTTTAAAATGAGATCTAGAAAATTGCAATTGCTAGTATCTGTTCATATGTAAACCCATTGGAGAAAGATGGAGGATACCTGAAGGCCAATTACGTTATCTCTGTCTATAGAAAGCAATTAGAAAGCTAATATTAAAATGCTACAATTAAAGACTTAATATAAATGAATTTCTGATGCTATCAACAAGCTCAGCAGACTTCAAGAAGCTCTTTCAAAATATCAGTGCCTTCAAGCAAAATGGCTGTTTTTGTTTTTCCTTCATGCTGAACAGACTATGGGCAATTTACACACACTTTCTAATCTTAAAAATACTTTATCCATACTATGCATCTGATGTGCTATGAATTCCATACACAGATTGTAAAATTTTACATAAAGCCTTATACTGTTCTGCCTATAGATTCATGGCTGAAGATAAAGCATACTAGTACAAAAGCCTGGGGGCAGGCATATAAATCTGATGAGCATGAATTTTGTAAGATTTAAGCGAAAGGTTTCTAACTATATTTTAGATAATCAGATTACTGTGAGATTTCAAAATTAATTTCCCTTTCTTGGGTAGTTTTATGTTGTTTTGGGGATAATGACACAAACTGAACACTGCAAATGAAAATCCTGGGTTTACTGAGGTCACTGGGGCAACTCCTAATGATTTCAATTGGGCCAGGGCCTCACTTTATGGAGAAGTCTTGGGGAGAAAATGAATTCAGTCTTCTGGAAATGGAGCAGCATGCCAAAAAGCCTTTTTTAAATTTTATTTTGAATGTGGTCACACTGCCATGTGTGAAAACAGCTCCTTTTATTGCTCTCGGGAACTCAGCAGGTACTCCTACTCCCACTGATTGCTTGCAAGCGTGGCAGAATACGCTGGCTTAAAAGCTGCTGCTTTAGATAGTGGCCAAATACTCGTGATGGGCTGAAGTCCCCGTCTCACCTCTGTGCCAGGAACTGGCTCCAGCAGCTCAGCTTCTACTGAGATTAGAGCTTGGGATGTCCCACAACACCCTCCTGTTTACAGTAGTCCCAGCTGGCTTCTTTAAGGAGGTACAGACTTGTCCTGGCTGTAGGATAAGTAGTCTTGCCTATCAGAGGCCAAGAAATCTTGGGTTCCTATTCCTGAGAGCTGAGCACTTGCAAGGAGCCCATTTTAGATGTGACCTTTCCTTCGTGAGAGGCAGTGGCTGTCAGGTCCTGAGGAGTTTCCAACTAAGTGGGAACAGAGAGTCCTCCACAAAGCAGGATTTTATTTGTGAGACAAAGAAATGATTTCAGATCTTGGAGTCTTCCTCCTCCCAAACCCAGAAACATCCTATCACCTTTTCCCTTCCATTTCAAACTCCTTTTTTTCTTGTGAGAATACACACATGCTTCTCTGCATCACTGAACAAAGCACAAGAGACTGACACAACTCTACCTAACACCAATTTCTAAAGCAAGTGTCCTAGCACTTCTGTCAGATTTCAGCCAGAAATAGAGGGCAATGTCACTTTGGATGAGATAAATCATTACTTGTCTTGTCCACTTCGCTCTTAGCTGTTTACCAGAGAAACTGAGGCTGCTAGCAGCACTGATCTCCTATAACATACCTAGCTAGACTGCTGTTGCTAATGTGGTCCTTCCTGCACCAAATCACACTGACATCTACTACACATTTAAGAACTGGTATCACTGGTACAGAACCAAGGCATAGGCCAGTTCCAGTTTGAAGCCATTTCCAAACTGATGAGAAGCACTGGACACATAAGGGAATTTTGATCAAGAATGTAGCAGTATGGTACCAAATACCGCAGTAATAGTTTTAGAAAAACAACTTATCAGAACTGACAAATGTGATGACTGTAAACATGCTTTAATCAGAATTTTGGATGAAGTCTGCAGGTACTGTTTTTACTGAGGAAGACTTCCTCAATTAAATCTTCTTGTGTCTGTATCAGACTGTGAAGTACTTCTTATCATTGGCTAGTAATACCTGAAAGGTCTTAGAGACCGACATTATGAATTGAGGCTTCAGCTTCACTGACCATAAAAGTATTTAAAATGAAGTTCCAAATCTCCTGGAAGAAAATCATTAAGTAAGAAAATAGTCAGAAGTCTGAACAATATTACATAATTAACTTTTCAGCAGAGAACAGCCTCTTGGCACTAACCATGTCCTTTATTCTGATACATCACAGACTGAAAACCATGGCCTTTCCCGTGTCAACTGTCTTTTGAATAAACACGAGACCCTCCTCCCTTCATCTCCACATACTTAATAATATTAATAGAACATTAAAATATTAATGCTAGTAGACAAGGTCTTTCATAAAGCACAAATGAATTCATTCACTCTAGCTCATTAGCTTAATCATCAACCTTTTTACAATGTAACTGATTAACATTTTCATTGTTCTTCCTTGTTTTTTCCTTAGACTTAATTCTTTGAGGATCAAAAGATCTCTGAATACATAAGCTCAACAAATATCTGTGCACAACTGCACAATAGAAATCACTGAGAGATAACTAAGTAAAAGCTTTCACAGCTCATGCTTCAAAGATACTGCAGGAAACAACCCTTTAAGAAGCATTTTTATTTGTATGTTTAATGCGATTATACACATTCATGAGTCCAACAAAATCTGCACTGTGACATTAAAGATACAGTACAATAACATTCAACATGAGGTACTTCATATTTTTATATATATCTGTCCTTTATAAATAATTCTGTAAGCCTGATACGGTCAAACACTGCTCCAGCACAAATTGGTGCTGGGACCTGAAGTTAGCTGAGTTTATCACAACAACTTAAAAAAAAAAAAACCTTAACAGTTCAGTGCAATAAGCATGTAGAAATTAAAATGCTTAATCAAATACTATTTTAGATATGCAGAAAGTATATCACATTATACTCTCTTATCACAGATTCCCCTCACTGGGAAAATCAAATATACAAGTAGCAAAGATGGCCAGGTACAGTTTAAGACATAATCTAGAGAAAGGATCTCTATCAACATTATGCTTACATTCCAGGTTGATATGGCTGATGTCTGCAAAATGTCAGTCATTGTATTCAAGATTGGATGCTACTGCTAAACCAACCAAATCCACATTCAGACACCTACTTAAGTACCCTGATGTCCCAAGGTGACTAGTACTAGCCACCTTCTCGTATACTGCTACTCGTTAGCATCAAGCAGTGCTCAGAATCGAGTTGCACTGTAAGCATCAAAAGGTGTTTTAGGGTGCTTATGTTTACCCATCCATACTGAAAAACTTTACATGCACCAGCTCCTAACACCTGGAATGGACTCAGAGGAGTTAAGCTAGAGGTAGCTTTCACCCTACTTCATCAAAAAACTTTCACAAAAGTAGCAAATGAAAATAATCATTAAATAACAGCTCATTTTCTACTTATTACATCTACACAGTATTCTGACCTCCTAACTTCTGTTCCCGCCAGTGAACGTAGTAGATACCTCACCTTTATTTGCAGATACGGAAAAATGAAAAAATAAATTAAAAGTGAGAACCCAAGTCTAGTTATACCAATGCAGTACTCTCTAATTTGTCCCACCAGCTGAGGCACCTGATTTTTTTTTTTCCAAACAACTCAGAATGCAGCTTGCTACTGCAAGCCGCTTGTCAATCTGATCATCACTTAAAGAGTAATTACATCTACATCAACTGCTTGCTGTAAGAAAACTTAATCACCTGATTATCATCTTTCCCTGTTTTCAAATGTATTTAAATAAATGGAACTGCTGCTCAGATGTTGTCTAAAAGTAGATGACCATTACCTCATCATAATCTTAGACTCCTTTCTGCAGTCTCTTCAGTAACTCTTCCTCCAGTCCATACAATTTATACTCATCTATTTTACGCTGCAGATCTAAATACAATTAACTGGAGTTTTTTTAGTCTCTCTCTGGGGTATTTCCATGAAGCATTCTTCTTAGGTTTCACTAACAGCCTGGATTACGTACATCTGTTACAAAAAAACCAAAACATTTTTCTACATATTTTGAGGGTATTTACATTTCAGAAATAACACTGCTCACACACACATGTATGTATGTCTGTATGTATATAAAACTTTACACACTAAGACGGGTGAAAAGTATAAATCTTGCAGGGCAGTTTTTTACCTGGCTCTCCTTTTATTACCTAGAGAGCTGATCTGGGCTCTGGCCATAAAGTGTTAGATGTCTATGCTCCACTTTTCCTTAATTCAGATGGTATTTTGGACACTGCAAAGATGTATTGGTACTTTACAATGGCCAGGGGCCAGGATTCCAACTGTCAAGAAACACTTAGAGTAATAGTATTAAACCGGTAAGAAATCATATGAGAAAAACATTTTTATTACAAAATTGACAAGTGAATTTAGGATTATGCTACATATGTTGACATACTATAACATTAATCTTCAGTCTATATAAAGAATCATTTGGTCCTCTCATTTTGTTAAAACATATGCAACAAACAGAACCCACTTCAGAGGTGAAATAAGAATGAGATGCTTTACAATATGTAGCGTGCCTCTGAGAAGCAATTGTCCCAATGCAACGGTGAAGGATTCTTTTATGTTTACATAGTACCTGTATTTCTTATTTATACTGGTTTTCTTCCCTGATAAATGGAGTCATGATCCCTAATACTTTTACCAAAACAATACAGACGCATAACAAGGAGTCTGAGAAAAAAATTCAGAGAAGCAAAAGGTTCACTACCACATAATCCTCTGATGGATGTGTAACCATAAGCAGTTGCAAGAGACCCAAGATTAACACACTAGAGAAGACTTCGCTCCTCTCACTGTTCTCTAACATACACAAAGTGTAATATGATCACAGTTTGCAATCTTCCGTCTTCATCTAAATTTCCACTGATAATGTATGGTAATAAAAAGCAAATGCAGATTACAGAAAAAAGTCCAAGTCAAGACTGGTACATTCTTTTGTTCATCTATAATCTGCCTTTACCATGTCATTTAGGAGGAAGGAAAAAAAAAACCCAAACCAAACAATTCTCCTGCATCAGATGATAGACATTAATTCCCATTTACTTAGCAAGGGTTCAAAGAAAAGTCATATATATTCAATAATAAATCAACTTCAATGTAGCAAAAAATAGGTCATGGGAGTAGAGTTTCAAGAGCTGCATACACAATTTGAACATGTGCAAGGACTTCCTTGCCTTCGAGGTGGGATTCCTAGAAAATGAACTCTGAGGGTAACCTGCCAAGCTCACATCACCCTCCCCCTCTCCCCCCGTAAACATGTCCGTGCACGGTGGACATGGTCAGCATGCTGTGTAGCTTCCTGAAAGCTGCTTGTTTCTCTCCATCTTTCCCCGCAGTCATACCAAACAGCTGGCCACAGGAGAATCTCACAGGATGAAGGTTTAAACCTATGCTTTTTCTGCTTACAACTGAACAACTTCTTTCAGCTCCCATAATCAAAAGCAGCTCATTCTTGGAATCTCTTCAGTCTGAAGAGCAGACAGAAGAGAGCACTATAAAACAAGGCTCTTCTTTTTCTGCCCCTACCTCCCCAAACAGTTACAAGCAGGAAATGGAGAAAATGGGTCAATCAAGACAGTGTTTAGTGAGATACAAGAGGGGGAGATGCTCTGGTGATTCACAGGTGCATCAAAGAAAGGGTCAGCATTGCAATCAAACAGGCACCTCTCTTACAAAGCCTTTAAAACTTGCTTGTTCCTAAATGCTTCCAGTTTAAAGTTAAATTTTACACTTAAACTTTACCACCAAGGATGCTACAAGTATAGCAAGCCAGTAACTTGCCCACAGCATTTAGTTATGTATTACCTGTACTGATCACGTGTCTGCAGATAAGAAGCTAAGCATCAGCAGGCCTGAACCAGATAGGTTCTTCACAGCAAAATGCTTCGTTTCCACACACTTTCATTCAAGCATAAAATATGAGTTCGGGAATTTGCCCTCCCTGTACCCCAGTGCCATTTGTACTGTCTGAAGAGCACTGAAACTGAACAGTCACCTTCCCACACTGAACTTCAGTCATTCCTTCTTGTCCAAAATAGCTGAGTTCATTACCATCCAGAATCACACTAGCTGTGTAAAAAGTGTCAGGCTCAATCTGCACTGGATATTCAAACCACACGGGGAAAGTGTTACTAGAGCCATCTGAGAAATATTTACTCAAGTTCTGGCCTAGGATAACTCCTTGTCGTTTGAGTTCAATCTTGGCACTGTACTCTGCCGATCCACAGCTGGAGCCGTACAGCCCAAAGCCAGCAATAAACACTCTCTTATCAACAGCAAACTGGATGCTGTCACACCGGCCCCTGTAGCGCCACTGGTTGCTGCGGTAAGCGCAGGACTGGAAACGGTGGCATCGCTGAGGAACAAGGCCTTTCCGGGGCTTGCTTACAAACTGTAACTCTGGCTTCTTGGCAGCTGTATACCACAGGAAGATATCATTGGTTTCATTGAGAGTCAGAATCCCAGACTGAGCAGCGCCATTTGCAAAGTCATCGAGTGCCATGGTAGGGATGCGTATCAAGTACAGAGCCTTCCCCAGGACTTTGCGCTTGTTTTCTATGGTAGTCATTAGCTCTTGTCGCTGACACTCCACTTCAGCCCAGTTCAGAGCTGCTTCGAAAACAACAATTTCTTTGGCATTGAGAGTCTCCCTTCGGAGAATGCTTTCAAGTGTCTGAAAATCAATGTCACAGAACCCCTCAGACTTTAAAGCTAGCTCAGCTTGGGCATCAATCACTTCCCAACAGCGTTGGGTCAGATCAGGTTCCTCGAATAAGCAGCTCTGGGAAAGCAGCACACAGGCATTCTTTGCACTCAGACTTGTCTCTAGAAAGTTGACACAGGCGCGGGCAAGATGAGGGACGATATACTTCTTGGCAGCATAAAGAGTGGCCAGTACGGTATCTGCAGCCAAATCAATTTCATCACAATATATGTATCTGAAACAAAACACATGCATGTAACACCGCTGCTTAATGCAAAAACATAATTTGTCAACAACATCTGAAAATTATAAACAAAAAATATTTAAATAGCTCCACAGTAAAATTAAGCAGTGCTTTTGGGGAGCTCTGATTAAATACAGAAAGGAAGTACAAACCAAATTCATCACTCATGTAAGATCATGGAAGAGAACAAGCTTAAATACAAGGTGAATAAAACACCACATTGGGATACATGCTATGTAGATAACGGTTACGTTTACAAACTATGACCCCTCCAACTCTGTGTTCCTTCCATACACGCTTTGGCCTAACGCCAAAGGGGGGAGTGGTTTTTTCAGGTTTGGGGCTTGTTTGTTTGCTGTTTGGTTGGTGGTTTTTTTTTTTTGTTTTTTGTTTTTTTTTTTTTAACAGGATGATGAAACATATAGGAAAAGCAAAACGAACAGAATTCTAATTTTCAGGTTTCTTAATACAACACCCTAGCTCCACTAGCAGAGTGTTTTCTCTCAGTCTCATTGCATAAGCAGGCAAAAAGCTGTACTGCTACGCTAGTGAGGTGGAAGAGATGAAGGTGAAATTCTATTTATGTGACTAAACTGCTGGGATTCATTGCTCAGAGAAATGAAGCATTATACAGTTTGTTCTTTTTGGTATTCTCATGCTTTGGGGCCCCATTTGCAGCTGATGAATGCAATGTGCTAAAACCATGCCAAATGCAATTTTACTCTTCCTAGGGATAAGCAAGTCTCGATTGTTACAGTTGATAAAAGCATCTTCCTCCAGCAAAGCTGAAGTTGTACGCGACCCTCTACTAATTAAAATTTTCTAGTTAGGTTTCTCAACACAACTATTTTTTTGCAGAACAGATGTGCTTATAAAGTGGGATTAGTACCTACACTGATCTGATTCTAGCTCTAAGTATCTCTATTTGTATTTTTGCAGGTGTAGGGTACTATCTTCCAAACCACACTTGGAAAACATGCTCAGAGCAGATACAGCTCATGCAATACAACAAAATCGAAGAGGTTACAGAGAAAAAGAACACTTACATAGACCAAATATTTTTTTTGTTTTGTTTTAAACATTTATTACTTGGTTTCAGCTGGGCTATTTGTAACAAAGAGCGCATCTATATATCACTGGTTACAGGCTTAGCTCCTTTACTGTCCAAAAGTTTTTCAAAATATCGATTCATTCATTTTTATGATTCTCCTCACTGCTCTCCAACTCTTTTCTCCCTTCTACTACTTCTCTTTGCCTGCTACTACAGCAAAGAATGATGACATCTGTTTTAAATTGTAACAGTACAAAAGTTGCTAGCTTAATATTCATGAATAAGCAAAGAACTAATATCACCGATTTACAACAGACACAGCACAGATTGGCTGTCAGCAATATTCCACACTTCACACTGCCAATGCACCTCGACTCTGGGCTACAATTACTAATATTCCAGTTTCACCCTGTTCTTAAACAGAGGATTCTGCTAGACCACAGGGTCCATTCATCCTGGGATGAGATGAGACCATGGTTCTAACTTGAATAGTCAAGATTAAGATAAGATACAATACATTAAAAACACCAATTCAGTGTGTCAGCTGACTACGAATTTAACCCTATCTTTAAAACTGTAGAGAACAGCCAAATCAATTTTACTGGGAGAATAATTAGTATCGACCAGTCGAGGTACTTTTTCCTATGTTATATCTGGCAATACCGTGTCTGATGTTTGTTGTCAGAATGCCCACTACATAGTAAAAGACAAGAAATACGCTGTAAGAATTCACTGTCCAAGGAAAAAAAACCAACAAAAACCCCCAAACAAAAACAACAAAATATCACATAAACAAAACTCCATGTATTTTCTTACAAAGATCGTGATGCATCCCTCCTGACTGTAGGAAGATGCGTATGAAGGAGCGGGCTACTCTGGGATAGGTAAAAAGTCTTTTCCTTCTGTAGCGACAGTACCACGAGCCTTCTGCCATCCACTGCTCACAGAAGTTGCAAGCAGCACTCATGGGGATAATTTCCCAGGGGGAGAGGAGTGAAGGGGACCGTGGCTCGCCCCAGGCTCCGCCCAGTGCAGCAGATGCACTGGACCCTGTGAGGAGGGGAATGCTGCACTGCTGAGTGACATCCCTTCCCTTTCCCTGCACCATCACAGCTGCAGACACCCCTGGTGTTTGCAGACACAGGAGCACTCTGCAGGTGCAGGCACACCGCATCAGCAAAAGTTAGCACTGGCAAGGTTAGCTCAACATCCACAAAGATTGCAAACTTTTTGTGGTCTTCTGATTTTTTAAAAAATCTGAGAAGGTGAAGAATTCCATGGTTCTGGCCATGCTCTCGAAGAGTTCCCTAAATTGGCAAGGGCTAAGTAATATGCCAAGACCTAGATCTCAGCATTGATACTCTCTTTACTAGGTTTGCTCTCTGAACACATTTCTTAATGTTAAATTCAGAAAGCATTCAGGTTTTACATGACAAATCATGTTTAGCCGAAGTGAAATAGATTTGCTGTTCAAAAAGGAAGAGGGGCCAGAGGAACCCAAATAATTTGTATTTGTGCCTTGTAAAATTCTGCATGAAAGTAAAGCGCAAGTCTGAGCTCTGCAGAAAACGCCCACAAAACCAGAAAGGCCCGAAGCAGGCATCCGTAATGCACCTACTTACATAATGTCATATCTTTACTTTATATTCCAGGTCTACAGCATATCTGTGTGACTTCAGCTTTCCTGGCAGCTACTGATATCCGCACAGGACATTTCTGATGTTCATCTTAACCTATAAAAACTCTATGTAACAAATTCTACCTGTAACTCTGAATCTTCATCTACAGTGCCACTGAAATGTAAAAGAAAAATGAAACCATTCTGTAATCACAAGCTAGTCAAAACAATCTATGAAATACAATAAATTCCTAGCTTGTGATAACACCATCACAGGCAAGAAAATCTGCAGCATAGTAAAAGTTTCACTATCAGATACGACTGTATATTCTTTATCAGAAAGCCATGTCAGTTACTAAAGCTGAAGTGAGAAAAACCTCAAAGCCACAGCATTCCTGTGATAGGGCATTTCTCTTAATAATCAGTTTATAGATACATTCAAGGACAATTCAGCAGGGAAGCTGCTTCATTATGCTCACTTGGGAAAAGATAGCATTTCTTATGCAGTTTGCAATAAAAAAATTATGATTATGTAAACTGCTTGTTTTTCCCCTATTAGTACAAAAAAAACCTCTATTCATGTAAACAGCCTTTTTATCACTTTCCAAATAAATCAGTATGGTACATGAGGAGACATTTAATTTTCAGATACAATATTCAATAACTTAGGGGTTTTTTTGTAAGACAAGACCTGTATACAGCAAGTTTATAAAATCACAGAATGATGTCAATATACAAACCCAGCAATTCTGGGTTTGAGGGGGTTTTTTTGTGTATTTTTAACTTTTCACTATGCTTGCAAAGTAGAAGAGTTTTTTTTTTTTTGTTACAGCTGACAATTCTTTTTAGTAACTCCATTCCTTTGTGCAACGTGTAGTGACAAATCAGATCAATAGGCATTACAGTACACAATGTGCTCAAAGATCCCCTGCCAAAGACGTTATTTATAACTCCCTACATTAGTCTAATATATGCCTGCCTGGAAGCAGAGGGGAAGAGCGAAATGCGGTAAAAGTTTAAAATACCTGAAACACACAGAGATGAATATTTTAAGTAACTGCTTTCTTTTGATTTATACGCAAGTCTAATACTTTAATGATGACATAACCAGTATATGTACATATCAGAAAGGAAAACATATCCAGCAGATGAATGATGCTTACTTCAGCATTGCGAGAAAAGCAGCAGGCTCAACATCTGGTATACGGATTTCATCTTTGTCCTCAGCAAGCTCTCCGTAAAACATCGCATGGAATACAGAGCTCCCAACAGCCAGGACATACTGTTGAGAAAGGGAAATCTTATTTCATGCTTTAAACTGAAAGCACTGCCAACAAAAACAATGTGGGAGAGCCACTCTGAGCATACTGGGCTTCACTGACAGACTCTATAGACACACTTCAATAAGAAATGAAGTCAGAGTTAAGAACAGAATTACACATTTTCCTCTCATGAGCATATATGCATTAGCTACTGGAAAACGCCCATAGCCACTACAGACGTTAACTATTTCTAGAAAATCTCAAGAGTAATGTTAATCAACAGCACAAAGTATTCCTAACTTTACAATGACTGCCTTAGCTCAAGTGTACTGTTTAACTGAAAACAGAAGAAAAATAAGGGATAGACTATTCCACTGCATGTAGCCTTTTAAAATGCAGAATTACGCCTGTCCCAGAAGAGCTGAGTCTCCCACGCTATGTCCCAGCGTAACCGTGGGAGCTCTCTCTGTCTATCCCCACCCGTGCTGATAATGCAGCTGTTGCTTACTTTGTGTCCTGGCAGCCGCTGGGTCCCACCTGGTGGCCCGACCACAAAATGAACATCTGCCATCAAGTCATTGTTGAACATCACTGCATTTCTACAAACAGAGGCAGCATGTTAATTTATGGTGCCCAGTAACTCCGTGCTTGCCCCAGATCCAAGAAATTAAATTTTTTAACAACTTAAAGTTGCATGTTAGTTAACAGAAGCAGGTCACACTGTGTTTTAAGCTACTTTACACATCCTCACACAAATACACCAAAGAAAAAAGTAAGTGGGGGTGGGGGGGAGAGGGGCATGTGTGCGCAATAAGGAAAAAACAACTCCAAACTTGTAAGAACTTTTCAAAATGTGGAAGTGAATGTCAAGAGCAAAAAATCCCCACTAAGGTCTAAAAGCAAATCTTTATGGGTATGCTGCAGCTTCCAGAAACATTTTTATTTACTCAAGACAAACAGCTGCACTGTCTGGAAAAGAGATATTAAAATATTTTCCATTACCAAAATACTTATTTCACACACACAAACAAATAGAGCGCTGTGCTTTCTTCAGCAAACAAATGAATAACTAAACATATGCATTATGAATATTTTTCTACTTTTTACCATTCCATTCAAACAGCAAAAATAAACTGCCCTGACCTTACCTCTCTCTGATGGTTGGATAAAGTCCTTGCCAATTAGGTGCCGGAATAGTGTTGTTGTTATTGAGATTTTGCTGGTGGTACTGCTGGACAGCAGTTGTATTAGTGCTGGCTGGTTTCTTTCGGGGAAAAATATCAGCAGCCATCTTCTTCTTCTTTTTGGTCTTCAAGGTAATGATTTCATAGCAAACTGGAGGCAATTTGCTGCTGCTACTGCTGCTGCTACTTCCCTTCTTAGAGCTCTTCTTGGACCTGTTCTTGACTGTCTCTGGAAGCATCAAGAAGAAGGTGAGACATTTCATGTTCTTTCCTTTCTCATCTACCATGAGTATACTTGTCTGTAAAGCTAGATAGCCTAACTAGTTAGGAACATTAAGAAATGCACGTGGAAGCTGTTAACAAAGAGCAGCAGAGCTGAGAGTTTGCCTCTTTTCCAGCAAGACAAGGTGACCTTTCCAGTACACCGAGTAAGAAACATGCTTTAAGTTTGATCCAGTACTTGAATCGTTAAATATATCCCCATCATTCCTGCCAGTTTTATTTATTTCCAGATTTCCTGATCAGGAATTGCCTGAAAGCACTACACCCTACGAAGAGGGTATATGCGTGGCTGTAGCACTGGCTTTCTGAAGGGGGCTAGCAAGACACACACAGTAGCACTGCTAGCCTGCTCGCCGAGCTGAACTTGTGTGCTGAACAGATCGGAACAGAGTAGGTATTGCAGCCTTGCAGATGGAGTCAGCCAGCGTTCGGAGCCAATAGCTGAAGTCACCGATAACGATTGGACCCAGCCGCACAGTGACACCTATTGTAACGTATCTTGCTCTGACATTAAAGCGACAGCAGTTGCACTCTTCATTTCAGATGTAGCACTAAGTAATAAAGTAGTAAATGGCATTCACAGTTGCAAAAGTGCATGACTGCTTGCATCTGTGTTTTAGCCCTCTGATGCTGCTTAAATTTTAACAGGGGAAGCAATAAAAAGTTGAAATCAGGTAAAAAGACATATTTGAGTCTAAACATTTCTGTAGGAGCTATTTCTACATTCAGTTAATATTAGCATGACTTCATGTGTCTCTAGTATTCCCAGAAATTCCTACCATAACAGTTCAGCAAAAGCACAGCCATAGCTATCAGAACCAAATTAAAGCAATCAACTAGCAGCAGCAAAGACAGCTATGCAGTTAAACAATCCCTTTCAGCACAGCTTCTACTCCATTGTAACATGAATAGAGATGAGGTCACAGCTTTAGCTTTAACTCCTTATGTTTCTGGCTAATGTAATAGCCTTTGACAGGGGTCCCAAATCATCAAGCAGTGCTAATTAAGCCAGCTTAGATGAGACATGGCTGCACCATATCACAAGAAAACTTCTAGACATGCAATCAGATCAAAGCAAACCAGAGTGAATATATTTGATCAATATTTCAAAGCACTAAATGAAAAAAATCTGAATGATTTAGAGTCTCAGACAGAAATCACTCCTTGAGATGCAAACACACTGCAATTTTGTTCACAAATACTTTCTGAAATAAACAGAATACAAGCTATGCCAAACAAACTATTTAAATAGGAACAACAACTAATTTTCAGTCATTAGTTTACTCAGAAGTTAAATTTAGATTAGATTTCCTTAACAGTAGGTCCAGCGTATAATAAAACCCCAAAGCAAGCATAGCCACTTAAATGCAAAAGCAGGGAAATAAAAAACACTAGGTGTCAACATTTCATGCCTTAAAATATTGTGGGGGATAATTAAAATACAATTTCATAATTATTTTTAAGAAAAAACATCCTCCTTGCTTTCAAAGCAAATTTAGCCACTTTCAGCCTTAATTAGTTTTGCCAGATGAGAGCACAACAGTGAAATTAAAGTGATCAAAGTTTTGTGGAGAAATGGCTGACCTTGCTGAAATCCCTGACAGAAATCTGCCACTGACTTAAACTGAAGCATAGAAATGTCACTCAGGCTATTTACTGAAACACCATCACAACTGCTTGAATCACAGCTAGGGCTTTGAAACACACAATCTCCAAATGTCTTTAAACCTGAAACTGTGCAGGTATTTTCAAGATTATCAGATCTCCTTGGGACACGCTCCATGTTAAGCACTAACTGAACATCCTGGCAGCTGGCCATCTAGAGACTTTGCTGCAGTGGTTTGAGATGATACCATTTCCAGACACACAGCTGTCCTCTTCGTCTGAAGTCACTGCTCATGGAAGGGGGAAACAGAAGTATATGCATCCATGCCTCAGCTGCTACATTTCACAAGCCAACATCTTAGTGCAAAATCACCTTCACCAGTAATTTAAAGAAGATTGTAGATTACACCTGGTGTGGCTGAAAATCAGGTATGTCCCCAAATACATTGAAAGGCAAGTCATGCAGTTTCCAAAGGAGTATTTTCCAGCAAGCTTTTCTTTCTTTTCTTCCACCTTTCTCTTCGGTGCAACAGACTGATTTGGAAGGGAAACTAACAATCTAAGCTTTATTGAATTGTAGAGGTAAAAGAAGGGGTAAAGGAGAAGAAACTCATTCCACAGATGGGATGTTTATAACTGCTCACAGCTGAGAGTTTATAACAGGGACACAGCAGTTATTCTCCGCACAAAATCTGAGTTTGTTGAGTTTGCGTTTTTCCCCCCTCCTTCTGTAAATTTCCATCCCTTCTAGTTAAGAAAATAACCCTTTAGCCACTGCACAAGACAGACATTTCAAAAGGAAGACGTTTTAACAAGATCCTTAAAGATATAGAAAAACCATGCACTCTTCAGAAAAATCTGGTTCTCAGCATCGCAGCTGGCAGAAGGCAAAAGACAGCAGGGGTTAGGAGATTCAGATAGGAGATCTCATTTTCATTCCATAAATCCATTTTATAGACTATCAAAGTATATAAAAATCAAGGTCCTTGCACTTTTTTTTCAAATCATTTTACCAGTAGAAATTGAAAGATTATACACACACAAAATAAAGACACTGGGAGGCTACAGAAGAGAATGACAGATCACAGAATCACAGAATGGCAGGAGTTGAAAGGGACCTCTGTGGGTCATCTAGTCCAACCCTCCTGCCAAAGCAGGGTCCCCTACAGCGGGCTGCACAGGACTGCATCCAGGCAGGTCTTGAATATCTCCAGAGGAGACTCCACAACCTCCCTGGGCA
>Ga0181612_126960_pt1 | contig 16858 bp, 9 predicted proteins | sample HoacroProtozoa21_FD_119630 | JGI IMG/M metagenome (GOLD analysis project Ga0181612, IMG submission 119630) | Hoatzin crop microbial communities from Cojedes, Venezuel. Combined Assembly of Gp0051906, Gp0051904, Gp0051908
GAAGGAGAAATGGAAGATGGGAATACTTAAAGAATAAAAGGTTTGGGTTTTAGGATTTTGAACAGAAATAATATTCTGGTCACATTTAAGATTGAAATATATGTAAAAGTGATATGCTTTCTTTATTATTTCTATTAATTAAACAATACTCTTATTTAGGTAATAGAGCTGTTTTGCAATCATTAGCTTGTAAAATGCTGCAGCATAACTCCAAAAGTATAGTTCAGTTTCACTCAGAGTGGATCACAAATGACACAATTATTAGAACCTGAAGAAAAGCATTATGTTTGTCTTTCAAAACTTAATTTACCTTATTTACTACTGACGAGAAGGAGTATATTTTTTTTAAATGCAAACGTCCGGTCGGATGAGATTTTGTTACAGATCTTATGTTCTAAATCACACAACCCAGTGGTTGAGTTTGTAATCCTTGAATGAAAGAAATGTGTTGTTGCAGCTAGCATTCTTGGAGTATTAGGAAGCAATAAAATTAGTATTTATCAAAGTATTTGATATAGGGTCTTTTATTGTCTACAGATAATATAAAGTCAAATTATAAAGTCAATTTTTTAAGAGTAGGTAAAGAATGTAGGTACTAGCTGATGTGCTGAAAATCACCCACAGAATATGTGGCAGAACTAGAATACAGAAATACTGATTCCATCTGCCAAAAAATCAGAGAAAATTTTGTCTTGCAGCCTTGTCTGAACCAATTCCTTTATGGTACCACATGGTAAGTAACAAAACATTTGTCACCTGACAGGATAAAAATTCCTACATTACTTGGTCACATGATGATTATGGAGGATCCTCCATAAACTCCCTGAAAAGTATTTTCCTGACTGGGGTTGTAGCCAGGAAATGTGTGTCTGTTGTGGTATGTGCCAAATGTTTCTCTGTGGTAGCACTTCTCAGAGAGAAGTGGGAGGGGCTGCTATAATATATTCTGTCTATCCATGCATAGATGTCAAGGACTTTTCAGCCCTTGAGCAGTGTAAGATATGAGAAGTAGCCCCTACTTCCTTTGGATACCAAATCCACACAAGGCAGAATGGCTTTACCACATTCTCTGAGACTTATTCTTGGGGAAAATACAATTTCTTAAGACAATGCTTCCACAGGGTTACAACTTAATGTAGAACTGCATTTCCGAGTTCAGTGTCGTGCTAAAAAATGAACTAAAGGAAATTATGGAGACTGTCACAGTGTTCTGGGTGTGATTCAGCTATCTAAACATATGCATTCTTGTGTCGCTTCAGATACCCTAAAGTTTCTGAGATATTTGCACAGACAGGGTGTATGACACAAGAGCTGGGTGTCTGCTGGGACACTCTTCTGTAGCTGCAGCTCACGAACAAACAACAATCAATCACTAAATCCTTTGGTTTACTTAAAGAAACAACCACTAAAATAAAATTAAGCACTCTGTGACTGTAGTGCGCTTTGACAAGGCCTAAAATGTTTTTTTCTGGTAAGAACTTCAGCACTATTCCCAAATGTGCGTGCCATACACATGCCTATTAATACAACATGCATGTGCAGGTATCAGTTCAGATATATACTGATGTTAACAACTTACTTTTGAATTGACAGAAACTGTTTCTGTTTTCACAGAAATGGTACTGACAGAGTCAGCTTAACTGAATTTGCATTCATCTTCAGACCTCTCAGGCTGATATTTATCTCATGTAGGTGGAACTAAGGATAGTTCCACAGAAATCAATCAAATTTAACTAACATCAATCGCTGTAATTTAAGTCAGATGACATAATATTCAGAGTCAGCTTTATATTGAAACAAAATATAGACACAGGAGACCAGTTTATTGGTTTGGATGTTATGCATCAAATCTCACGCATTTAACTTATCAGGATGTATATAAGTAGAATTTGAAAAATAACAGAGTAGGTTTTCATCACGTGTTACATTCAAATGTAAAATTATCTTTGTAACAGTCTCTGGGAATGACGTGGCTTTAGCCACTAAAAATAGTTCATTTTTAGTACTAAACACATTCTCACTCAAACTAATCGTACAGCAAGAGTATCTATTGCAAGCTACCTTTGCTCAATTACCTGATAGGTCACAGTGTTTATTTGTGGAGTTGTGTGTTACCCCTTGTAGGCATACTTACAAGAAAGACTTGGCCTCAAGATTTGTATTCACTTTATAGTGCAAAACTTTGTCTGTCAGATGAAATCTGTCCATCTGCTTAGGCAAATCTGTTTAATTTATTTGGGAGCTCTTTTTTAAACACTATATTTAACAATAGAAAGGTGAAAGAAAGAATGGAAATATGGATAATAAAACCCAGCAAATTCGAGTATTAGTTACTTCACCTGGCTGCAAACATTTTCACAGTGATACTTTAAGTCCCTGTTTTACCACCTTTACTGTTCACAACTTTTGTCTGCTGGTTTCAATATAACATTCAGTCTCATTCTCCATCATGTCACTCCTGTTCGAAGTGAAGGTACATTGTCACAAATTTTGAGTGACAAAATGGTGAATCAGTTCCCTTATCTCCATCCATGTGTTCTAAATTGGTTATAATCACATAACGAGTGCCTTGTGTGACAGAGAGGATATCCATCATTTGTTGAATCAGAAAAATGCTGTTTTCAATGAGCACATAATGAAGTTCCAGTTGCAGCACAAGTTTATAGATGGATAGTAATTGATTTCTTTGAGAGAGAAGTATTTGTTTCATTTTCAAGTAATGTTGTGAGTTCTTTTACAGAAGGAATAACTGCACTGGAAACCAGAAATCTGTACTGAAGACAGGTCACTGCATGCTCAGCCACTGAACCTCAGCCCAGATCTTGGGTTAAATCTGTCATGTAGATTTAGAAAATTCCCTCAGAAGCCTCCTCTGACTGCGTACTGATGGTTTTATTCTGCTTCCTGCAAATTAAGGGCCTGAATCTATAATTTTATTTTAGTGGGATTTTTCTCAATGTGAGTAAAATTCAGCTGTTTCTAGAGCAGGTGTTAATTCATATGAGTAAAAGTGACAGCAATGACTGTGAAACCGAGCAATACCTGTTTTCGTGGTGGCTTTCTGCTATGAGTGTTTTTCCTAGAAATTGCAACATGTAGCCTGGGTCATGTATTTCACCCAATTTATTACTATATTCATATAAAATAGAATAGAATAACGGATCTGAAATATCTAATAGCAGTGCAGATGGGAGTAGTGCTTTATGGGACTGACAAAGCACTACACCGAGGTGCTGTAGGTGTCTCACCAGGATGTGGGTTTAGGTAACAGGTGGGTTAATTCAAGTAGGTTCAGACTTGACACTGGAAGCTCCCTTGAGAAGATACAAAGCCAGTATAGGTTGGTGCAGCACAGTAACTCATCCTGTTTAAATTTTCCAAGTCCATATGTGGACTTGTTTGTTACTAAAAAAATCGCTGCTTGCGGTGTTTTTATGTGCTTATTTACATGAATTTTAAAAAATATGTAAGAGAGATTTACTTTCAAAGAGAAGCAAACTTGTGTAACTGTTTGCAAAACTGCACTGCCTTTACCGCTCTGCATTTTGCAGAGATCACTGGACACATAAAATTTGTCCTAATGTTTTTGTGCTACACTGGTTCTTTAAATATTTAGTTTTGAAATGTTGCTAGTATTCTGGATCTTTTTGGTTATTCTTTAGTGCAGAGGAAAAGGTAAGCAACAGTGTGAAATTCCTCTGTGCGGAATAAATTAAGAAGATTTGATTTTTGTTATACTGCAAAATATTTTATCACTTCTCTAAAATTCAAGGACACTGGAGAGTGTTATATTCAATTGGCCCTTCAGACACTGCTGAATGAATTGAAAATTCATCTTGGGCTTTCTAATATTAAATATTAGTGCACCTTTGTAGGAACTTTGAATGTTAAATTTAAGTATTTTTTCTTTACTAGTTCTTAATTAAATATATAAAGTGATTGAACTATTCAAATTATATGGTAACTTTCCTGGAGAATTAATGTTACAGAAATATGAAAGGACCAGCTAAAGCATCACTCTATCAAATGTTTCTAAAAGGCTCTATGTATTTATAAGACTTGATCTACTATTGATGCAAATTACTGAGGATAAAAGGAAATCCATCTGTTATCAAAGAAAAAAAATAAATGAAATAAGTCTAAGGATTTGAAAGACTTAGCATTAAGGACTAAGAATTCATATGTTGTGATGGGTTTATAGTAATTGACAGTAGAATAGACTTCTTTCTAGCATTCACAATGTGTGTGGGGGGTTTAATCGAAAGAAAATTACTTTGCCATAAAAGCTGCTCATGTAACATATCCTGTTTCATTACATAATTTCATATTCTTCACTGAAATGTCTCAATTAAAAATGACCTACACCATTTCATGTCATGTTGGGCATTATTAGTTTTGTTATTGTTACCCTTACATTTAATCAAATTGTCTGTAGCTAAACAAATAGCATTTCAGCAAGAGCCATTCACCAGCTAGGAAACAGATTACTGGCATGAGAACAAATCTAAGGCTAGCGTCTCTGATGTGCAACTAATTGTGCACTGATAATAGTATTGCCCACAGGCAAATCTTACTTGCTGTCCTGATCTATGATAGATTTTCCTGTATGTTAATACTAAATCAGATGGAGACATTTTGTAATATTGTTACAGTTACTATCTTTAACCTTTCCTTTTTAATTTAAATTATATACTGTTTGGAGTTAGTATCTCTGTGTTTCATTTCTGAAAAGAAATGAAGAGAAGAAGATTCTCAAGGAAAACATAATAGCCATGCTTTTTTCTTTAGCTTCTTCTCTTACAACGGTTCCTTCTTTAGGAGATAAAGTACTGTGGATACTTAAATAAATATTTACCTCTAAAATCACATATTCTACCTCTTGACACAGAGCGGAGAGGAAATCATCTGACAAATTGCAGCAGGAAATAGTGCTTCACTCTAGCTTGGTGGTGTGTGGGCTAGCTGCTGTGAGTGTGGGTGCCAGAGAACTTTCTGGAGCAGTTGTAGACCACGTAACAACCTTAAACCATATATGCAGATTGCTGTATTAAACCATTATAAACATTCATATTTTTCCAGTGTGAAGATCATGAGGGTGAGTACTGGAGTACATAGGAGCCCCTGTACTATATGAAGACTGTCATTTCATGCTGTTCACAAATGTAGAATATACTGTAAAAGCAGCTTTTAAACAAGGGATACATAGACATTAGAAGAACACATACTGTAATCGGCACACTATCATGCTCTGAAAGAAAGATGTCTTCTGGTCTGTGTACATTGTTCTTGTGAAATGATTCTAACAGTTTGAAATCTGTTTTTTCACCTTGCTAGTTACGCAAACAGCTCTTCACTTTTTCACTAAAGCAAGTGGGAATTGTTCACTGTCACAAATAATAAATAACAAGAGTACTCTATCTGTACAGCATGGAAGTGATAAAAACACATGCTTATGAGTGCTTGAGATTTCACAGCTATTAATTTTGAACTTTTTGATTGCAGTTCTGTTTTACAAGAGTGAATGCTGTTAGGGCGGCAGTATACTGTGACAGTGAAAGATGATGACAACATGCATTTATCATTATGAGCTTGATAAATTTGATATATGAGATGGTCAGAAAATGCCCCTAAACCTGAAGTCATAAAATGCATCTTGCCTTTACTGAAAATTAAACATTTTTTTATTACTACCGATAATATTTAGTACTAATTTAATGCTAACATTAATATGTTAGAGGTTTCTTTGTGCATAATGAATTGTACAGCTCTTATCAATGTTAGTGAATTCCTTAATATGCACATTGAGGGAAACTAGGAGTTCATGTGGAGAATGCTGTTGTGTATACAACACATATTCACATACAGAAAGGTCCTTTACAAAAGGTTAACAAATACTATAGCACGTTTGTGATTAAAAAAGTCAGGACTCTTCAGGCTTTGAAGAATGTTTTATTTTTTTTTTTAAAGCCACGTTAGCATTGAGAGTCTAAATTACAAGTTTTGACTAAAATTGTACTCTCTACCTACTTCTGCATAAATCAAAATGTGGTAGGTCATGTCTTCCATTTTGAGATAGCAGTATTCCCAGTGTGATAGGAGTGTTTCAAATCAGAAACTGCATAGTTTATGGGTGGAAACAGGGATTTCAGTAATGATTAGGCATCATTCTGAAGCTGTGTACTGTAAGACAGCAGAACACAAAGAATCTGTAGTGTTTCTGTTCAAATTTCACAGCCATAATAGAGAAAAGAAATCCTATGATATATAGTAGAATATAGTCTAGAATATAGAAAGTCCTGAATAGGGGAAGCAATTGAATAAGAACATGTCTAGAAATGTTAGTACCTTATTTTTTTAATCTTTGTTGTTCTAGGGAATCTCTCTCTAACCTTTCTAAAATCCTCAATGGACTGGTAATTTTTTTTCAGATTTTCAGAATCTCATCAAAGCTTAATCTGCACCAAGGGCATCTCTCAGAGTCCTGGAATGTCTGAATAAAACATTTTGCTCTCTTTCCTGTTTTGGACATAACAGAGTTTCACCTCAAATTTTTTAAAAACATGCAGAGAGGACAGTTTGTTTATTTTCAAGCCAGCTGTCACAGGTTACAATGAACAGTTTATAGTTCATCACAAGATTAGTTAGAAAGAATTGCAGATCCAAGACACATATGCTTTCAGTGAATGTCTAGCTGAGTAATCAGGCAATCTGATTATTGAGTGTAGTATGTTTCTGATAGGTTGTAATGTATACCCCATGTTTAAGGCATTGTGAGCTTGCAATCTGGAAAAGGAACTGTCTCATGAGAAAAAGGAAACTCAACTTGTAGTAAGTACATCTTTCTGCCCACCACTTTTTTCCTGTAGTGGAAAACTGCAGTTTTGTCTCCCAAAGGAAAGGCCTAGCATTTAAACAGGACTTTACTCGTCAAAAAGGAGAACAGTTAGAGTTCTGTCTTTTTCTTTTTTCTTTCTTTACTCCCTAGAATTTTGTTTGGAACTCGGAAAGAAGAGCTATTTTTTAAATCATTCTAGCACTCTGGTTTCTGGCAAAGTCTTTTGTTAAGTATTTTAAAGAATATTCTGGGATAACTTTGTCAAGTAAAACTGATGTTCTCTACCTTCATCTTCCTCTTCATCAAAAGCAGCGTGCTTTTAAGACACTCAGGGATGTAGATAGGAAAACCACAGCTGTCTGTACTTTTAGGACTGACTGCTCTTATATTTGGAATGATTTTGAAGGGACCGTTACATGAAGCATAGGCTAGCTAACTAATATGCAGAAATAAAGGAATAAAAAAGAGAGAACATGTGATAGAAAAAAAGCTTCCAAACTTGTTTCTTCGCAGTTTTTCTTTTATTATAACATAAAAATTCTGATTAAATAAACAAATCTAGTGAACCTTAAAATAATCACTTATATGTTGGCTTTGCGAAGAGCTGTTTTGAGAGTCAAATAAAGTCAGTCTGTTAAACTGTTTGTTTTTTTTGACAAACAACTTTTCTTGAGGAGGCAGTAGAATATATATACTGACATGTATGAGAATGTTACTCATATATGAGGTACCTTGGAGTCCTATAGTACCTGTATTCTAATGTCAGTTATCATGCTCTGAGTTTTTAGTCTTAACATTCCCAGTGGCAGTGTGAAGATTTCTAGATCTTCATTTCAGTCTCCGTTCTTCCCACCAAACTATTTTTCTTAGTACAATAAGAATCAGACATTACTGTGTAGTAAGGGGCCAAACGTTAAGAAAATGTGGAGACTGAGCATTATTTGAATTTTATTCCTTCTGCTGGATTGCAGATAGTATTAGAGATCTAAAAGTATGTTGCTATTAGTTTCTTGTTGGTGTTGTTTTATTTTGTTTTTTAATAATTAACTTCTGCTGTAAAACCTTAAATATTTGAAAGTCTGAGCATATGTGGTGAAAGGTAAGATAGTGAAGACAGGAAACATCTTCATGTACAGATTTTCCCTGCCTCACAGAATAGCAGTACATGCCTGTATGACATTTTGGACACAGTTTTCCCAAAGAGGAGTCTTTTCTCTGGTATAAAAATGACAACACCAAACCAACCAACCAAACAAAAAAGGCATTCTACAAATCAGGCTGAATTCTATTTCCCTGAATCAACGTCCCAAGTTAAATTCAGAATCAGTCTGGAAAGCACCTATGTCTGATCTGTGCTGTAAAGAGTAAACAGAGGAAATGTCGGTTTTATGATTAATCCCCTGTTTTTCATGAAACGTTTTCTTTACAAAAGAGGCTTAAGTATTTTGAGCACAAATGAAATAGTGCCCATCTTTGCTACTTTTCCATAATTCAAGAGCTAGGAAGCCTGATTTGTGAGAAGTTTATTCTGTGACTTTGTGTGTAATTGACAGTGAAGGGGGAAAATGAGGCAACGTTATGCCTTTGCTAGCTCTTTTTAAAGGAAGGAATATACTTACTCATTAATGATCCAAGCTATGAATAGATTCAGGGTTTATAGCACAGCCTTAGAGGGGGTTAAAAGAATTTAAAGGTTTATCACACAACCTTAAAGGGTGCTAAGAGAATTTTAAAAGAAAGATATTCAGACTGAAAAACTCTGGGTAAACATTTACCTATCTTCTAGGCAGTTCATTATTAAATTATATGTTGGTATTTTGCAGGCACAGAAAAGGAAGGTACAGACAAAGGAGTAGAAACACACTGATGACCTATTGTTAGAGTTTAAGCAGAATAAATGATTAGAATTTAAAGTATGGAGCAGAGATAATAAAAATCATTGCAAACTACTATCCACAGTGCATAGTATCCAGTAATACAATTTAGTTCATTACATTACTGCATGATGTAGTACTGTATGACGCAGTATTATTATACTCTCTGCGTGTCCTGGGCTTAAACTTGTTCAAAGTCTTGGACTAGTTCTGAACAGTAGATGTTTCATGGTGACCTCCAAATTAATGCATTAATGTAATTGTAGAACATGGAAGTCATATCAAAGTGTGGGATTTTTTTTTGCGGGGTGGCTTTTCTTTTTGAGCTGTGGGTTTTGGTTAGTGTTTTTTTTTTTTTTTTCTAAAGCAAATATTTTCATTTGTTTTTGGGGGGGGGGGAAGAATCCATGTGAGAAAGAATTCATGTGAAAAACATAGAACCCTGTCAACAGGGTGCTCTCATGAGACTCCTTTAACATAGGTTCAGATCCGTCTTGTTCTAGACATGCTCTCAATATTATGTTTTTGGTTTCTTGTCTGTAAGAAGTGGATAGTAGCATTTTTTTCTTCATGAGGACATTATACTTCATCTGTACAAATACCTGTGCAGATCTGTAATAAAAAAAATATTTTAAGGTATTTCAGTATGTCTTGACGGTTGGAGCATGGACAAGAAGACAAGTGTATTTGGCAGTGGCAGCAGGTGGTGGGAACGCAGGGAGTAGGAGCTATGCATTCTTCTGCCCTCTCACCTTTTGGCTGCATATCCTTTCTGGAAACATGGGAAATGATTGGGGGAGTCGGGGAAGGTGAGCAAAATGCAGGTGCTTTATGGATATTCTCTCCAGATACCAGATCGTATAATTTTTTGTGAAAATTGTTGTTAGCTCTTTACCATAGTTATTTTAAGTAAAAAGTGACAATGATGGAAGTGATAGCAGTGACATGATGCTGTGCTGATATAAGAGGCTGTGAGATCATCATCAGGATTTATATATGTTTTACTTTCACCTGAGATTTACAGAGAATTTCAATGCTTTACTTTGTCCTCTTGCCCTAGGCAATCTTTATAGTGAGTAAACATCAGAGTTAATTTAAAAAAAAGACTTATAATATTTATTATATGTCATAAATAACATTGATGGATTTTGCTGTTTCTATATTCAAGCCTGGAAAATGAAGAACATGCAAACTGAGATACTGGAAAGTATTTATATTCTTGCTAATAACTAAGACAAGATGCAACAGCCACAGTTTTTAAAATTGTTTCATGTTTAGCCCTATATTTGGCATTTATCTAACAAATACGGCTTGAACACTTATAGTTAGAAAATACCAGGTAGGTTAGTTTTATGGCATGATATGCAATAGAAGTTTTATATAAATGTGCCAAAGACAGGGGGTTTTTGTTTTGTTGTGATTGTAGGAACATCTGATTTTAATAATGTACTGTTTCTTCTTTAATCGGAAAGTCAGTGCTAAAAATTTTGAAAGACATTTGGTAAATTTACCTCTAAGTTGAACCTCTTCAGGAATAAAAAGGAAAGCAAGAATGAGATGGAAAATTTTGGCAATGCTCATACTCAAAGACTTAATAATAACAAAAAAAGTATAATTGTAAAGGTAACTTAAAGAAGTTCAAAGAAATCAAATTCCTGTTTGTAAGATTAACCCTGTTTCTGAAGTAGTTTGGGAGAACTCTGTTTGACAAAAAACATACTATCCTGGCTTTGTGATAATACAGTATAACATTTTGTAATAATTTCTGCATTGTTTCTTGTATTGCAACTTTATAAAAACTGGTTTTGTTGTAGATCTTTATTCACCCTTAAAATACATAATTTATATGTAGAAATACGAAATAAAGTGAAAGCAGGAAAACAGTTGCTCTTATACACAAAGTTTTCATTTTGAAAACAGAAAAACTATAGAGTTCTGAATGTCAGATTAATATATTTCCAAAATCTGTGTCTGTACATTCAAAGTAATGTCCTGTTCCCTCTTTGCTGAGCAACAACTGACAGTTTTGAGGTAGAAAAATACATGGGGTAGATCAAGGAGATTCAACTCAGAAAATGACAAATGTGCATTTTTCTTTCCCTAGGGGGATAAAAAAAACCAACAACTAAAACTTAGAATTATTTGCACAGAGGAATATAGTGGCTGTCTGAACAGGGAGGTAGTGGTGCATTGGGAGTCTTAACAGAAATGGTTCAGAAGGGTCCATCTGACTAACAGGGATTCTTATGTCCTTGATAAATGTCTACCTAGCTGCAGATGAGAGCTATATGGGATGTTATTGAACATGTCTACGTGAAGAGTAAGATGCTGTGACAGAGACATCCTTACAAACTCTCATAGCGGTTGTGATAAGGAGCAATAACTCAGCACCATGAGTTTTTACGGCAGATTCTGTAACTGTCTTATTTCATACATGAGTTATGTAGGAGACCAGGATGTGGTTATTATAATATTATTGCTTATACGTGACCTATAGACTATAAATTTAGTCTCCATGGCCAAACAACATAATATATAGGTTGCCTGGACTTTGAATAATCAATTTTATCTCTGTTAACCCTTATTTCTTCAAATATAGGTGCCTTTGGATATTTGTCACACATAAATTATTATATTACATAAATAAACCTCCTCTTATTGATCAGCTTTTACAAAATTTTAGACATAGTCTATGAATTTCTACAGGTCTATAAATCTCAGACCATTAAAAATAATTTTATAAACTGTACAACTAGTTCCAGAGACTGGTTTCTCTAACATTACAGGATGTTAATGTCAATCACTGCAAAAAATTTGTAAGGCCACATCTTCGTTCCTGTTCGCACAGATGTGTCGTCTATAGAGCCACAAAACAGGCAAAGAGCCAGACCAAGCACATAGTTAGAAATGTCGTCATTCTTATGTTATTAGTCCCTGGTTTAGCAGATTTGGAGAAGATACGGAAGATTTAGTTTTGCTTGTCTCCAAGCTATTGCTTTAATGCAGGCTTGACTTCTATTCCAGCAAAAGATCATTTAGGGAGAAGTGCATTGTTGAAATACAGCTGTTTCTGTTATTCAGACTGGGGGGGTGACCTGTAAAGAGAAGAATATGATGACTGTCAAAATGGTTTAAAAGAGGTATTTTCCATCCCTTTCCCTGATCTTGAACTGAACGTATTTTGAAATAATCCTTCTGTGTATCAGTGGTTTAGTATTGCTATCTCTCATTTTTAAAAACAGAGAAGGAATTCACATGTGAAACATAGAAATAAAATAAAAGGCAGTCTTGCATAATCTGATTAACATTTTGTTTATAGGACTTAAGGTTAATATTTTTTTATATACTGTTTATCCTCAGACTTAGTATTAGATCAACAGAGTTGTTATTTCAATACCTAAAAAGCCTGTTTTTTCAACATTTGGTGTTTTGTCCAATGTACTTTTTGTTTCCCACTTCTGATATAGTTTGATTCATTTTGTTTACTTAAAGAATTAATTTTTATTCTGTAACATTGAATTATTTTTATGACAATGTAATTATTAACAATACTGTATATAATTATAAGAAAATACAATTAATAATTTATTATAATAATTTAGTTACTCTTAAGAGAATAGATATAAAATATTTTTTAAAGAAGTTACTACTCTGGATTTTTTTCATTAGCTAGCTTATTAAGGAACTTCTGAAATATAGCACCTGCATTTGCATATAAGCCAGTTTGCATTCATTTTAGTATAACCTTTCAATTCAAGCAGTAGATAATTTAGAAGGAAAAGAAAAAGTCATGTCCAGGTACACTAGCAGTGTATTATTTTATCTTTCCATAGACTTAATATACTATTTTTAACCGTTAAATCTTCATTTTTTAATCAAAGATAGCATTCATGCAAAATGTGTTATTTTGAAGAAGAGTACTCAAAAGACATGTAAACTTTGAAGTTAAATGATTGTAGATTAAGAAGAGGCATGAGAAATATTTCAGAGTAGAAAGAGTGGGAACCGGAAAGGGTTTGTAATATGAGTGTTTTTACAATTGTAGTTAACATCATTGATACAGTAATATTTTTTAAGATTGCATATTCAGACATATACAATGAATAGAGTTATCTGTTACATTTCCATTTAATTTTCTAAAGAAACTTCTACAGAAGTGTATGTGTAGATTTGTGTGGTAAGGCAGACTCTGTTCAAAATGAGAGGCTTATTGTTACTTGATCGCCAGATATGGTATGTTTATACAACTCCTTGTTTTGTTTTGTGCTTTTTGTTTTGTTTTAAGAAGCATAGACAGAGCTACAAATTCTGTCGTGAATTTTATGCACTGGTTGGTCACTACTGTGTTTAATTGGTTGCAGGTAGCACAGTCTCAGTGCCACGCATTAAAAAGATTGTTACATTTCTAGCAGCTACTGACAAGTGAAGTTCTTTGATGTTTCTGTGATGATTATTAAATTTTTGAACAGAAAAATTCTTACTGCCCTATATAAGGAACGATTCTGGCAAGTCACATAGCTGTATAACCGTTTCATTCACCCGCTGTGAAAGTGATCGGGGAGTAAATACCTTATGTCAGCATCTGTCTGCTGGCTTTCGGAAGTAATCGAAATTCACTGTGATATACTCAGGAGTACCCCATTCTTCTCCAGTAATCCCAGCAGACAAAGTCCAGTAGAAGAGAACAGCTAATACAGTATCTGTGATAAGGAGCTACAAATGTCAGCACAGTCTCCTTCTAAGTTATCGTATTCCCAGAAGATGCCAGGGAAATTAGTATGTTACTCATTGCAGTTTCAGCATTTATCCTCTGACGAGAGCTACTTGAGGATAATCTGTATTATGCATTTTGTGTAGTATCATGCAGTGCAATATCAGGGTAGAATTTTATTTTGATACTATCATGGTAGAAGAAAATTAGAAGCTTTTGCTTTCTTTTCAAATAGCTTCTAAGCCAGTGATATCTGCAGTTTGTTTTCATATCTTTTTAAATGTTGACCTTGTATGCTGGGGCTTTAAACTTTTTCTGTCTAGACATATGAATTGTGAGATTAGTGTAGTATTTTTAAAGAAAAAGTCAGGTTACATTTTAAAATAAATATGCATGTACATTTATAAAATAGAAAAAAGCAGATTTCCTGATCTTATCCCCAGGTACTAGACAAGTTGCTAGTGCAGCTACAGTTACTGCAGAGTTTTGGCAACCATGTTCTGGAATTGTTTTTTTTATTTTGTGCTTTTTAAATTGTTGTACAAAAACTGATTTAATTAGCATAATTTAATTCATAGGATCATACCTGTTCTTTGTAATACCAGCTATGGCACTTCTCTTACGCTCCAGAACAGGATGGCTAGGTTCAAACTACCTGTTGGGAATGATTGCTGGCCTGTGGGGGCTGCTGAACCATGGCTAAGCAATCTTGATGCTGAGTGCTGGTTGGCATCAACTGAAACTATGCTGAAAGTCATGCTGATAATTTAGTGCTATGGAGGTTCACTTGTAGGAAACTGGGCATGTGCCATGGCCCTGCATAATTTACTACTATAGATAGTGCTTTAGTGTCCACTCTGACAGCTTTTAGTATTTTCCAATAACAGACTTTTTTTTTTTTTTTTTAAATGATGACATTGTGTCACAGCTATTTGCCAAGGTGTTCAAGTATGTACATATTTCCATATGGAAAATAAATTTTTATGTAATGACTGAATATAGACATACTTAAAAGACCAAGCAGACTTTTTAAGTGACTTTGCATTCACAAATATTTTTTTTTTGCAGAGAATTAGAAAAATGACTCATAAACATCAGGCTTGTGATTCTGTGAAAGCTATTACTTGTAGGCTAATTGGTTTTTGATTTCAGATCTCAGCTTGGAAAGAAAAGTAAGAGCAAGAACAAAAAAGCAAACCAAAGTAATACCTATAATATTATTTCTTAGTTATGTGTATTTTTAACTGGGTTTAATTTGGTTTTCTGACTCTCTGAAAGCTTAATAAGGTTTTTTTGTAGGTAAAATCTTTCTAATATAAATATCATCATTGCTATGCTGATTACAGTGCTCTACGGAATCAGGGATCTTTTCCTCTTTCCCATATATGACTATTAAGCAAAATCTCATGGGAAGAATAATGCCCACAGCATTTCCCACTAAACACTTGGAAGTGCTTTTTGTAGGAATATTACCAATGGAACCATGTACTCAAATTCTCATTTCATCTTAGGTATAAAAGCACACTAGAAAAATTATCCTAAATTTACATTTATATAACTGAAAGTAGAATGTGTCCCATGATATTTCTACCATATATCCCTGCAAAGTGGCAATTGAAATATTCCCTCGCTTAACACTAAACCTGAAATCCCTTCTCTTGGGTAGGAAAATAAATTCCTGTTATTGGGAAATATGTTTGGTCAGGATGGCCATAGGTACCACAAATGGCCAAGAGCTGCCCCTGAATAGAGTGTAACTAACTAGTTATCAGCAGGCATTGGCAGCATTGAGTGAATCTCAGGAAATTCTGATGATGTAAAGTTCTGACAGGTGCTTGTTCACTTCTTGAGGCAAGATTGGAATTTGCCATTGCAGTAAGCTAAGAAAAATGCATTAGGGTTAACAGTAGGAGATCTGAAATGGTTTTGTTTACCTCTTTGTTTTAAGGATCCTCAATAAAATGTGCTAATACTGATATGAAAGCTCTGAAATAGCTAATACCAGTGAAAGAAATAAAGCATGACTGCTAATATCACAGTTTGATACATGCTTAAATCATGAAGGAAAGAAGTACTGAATTGCTTTTTAAGTGCAAAAAAAAAAAGGCGCGCCTAAATATCATTCATTCACACTCAGATAATTCCCAGATGACTGGAAGGATAGTATTCAAATTAAGGGAAAAAAAAATATCTGGCCAAGTATGTAAGTTTTGAGCACCCAAAAGGAATTAAGAATTATATAATAAGTAGATGCTGCTAATAAAAGTGTTATTTCAACCTCACCACATATAAAACTCACAAAAGCAATTCAGTAAAAGTGCATTAGTCTAGCTACATAAAGTAGTTCAGTAAGACCACTGTGGCATATCATTCGAAAGCCCACGTTGCTCAAATTCAGATACTTCTGGTTTCAATCAATCTCTATTATCCACTTAAGTGCTTGGGATCGATCAAAACAGCTGGCAATGCTTGAAAAAAATGTATCAGGTATGTGTGAGCTACTAGCCTTTAACATGGTTCGTCAGAATAAGTCGTGTAATCCCTTTTGCTTCGTACAGGACAGGCCGTCGTACACTCACAAGTCATCCATCAAATAGCTGGGAAGATGGCTGTCACATGACAACTACAGTAGTGACATAAACATAAATGTATAACTTCATTCTTTTCTTTCTATGGGAAAATATGTATTGATGTATTTCAAATTGTTTGGATTCTGATAGGTTTTCTACTTGGGAGACTTGGGAATTGAAGACCCTAAAACATAAGCTCTTAACAAGAATGAAATTCTCATGCAATATAAGAACTGATAGTCTGAAAAAAAAGTCTTGTCAAACTAAGGATATTCTTTGGCTGTAAGAAATGAAGATCGTGTGACAATATAATTCCTGGGAATTATATAAGATTTAAAAAGATTGATTGTAGCAGGTATTACACACTGGTATATTTTCAGCAATCCTGATGTTCTTAAGAGTTTTTCAACTTTGACACTGTTTTTTCTTTAACTATAGTATATTACTTTGGCCATTGTTGCAGGTTGACCCCAGCCAACAGACAACCACCCACATAGCTGCTTGCTCACCCTCCCACGAGAGGGGGAGGAAATAGAAGGAATGTGAGAAGACTTGTAGATTGAGATAAAGGCAGTTTTATAGGTGAAGAAAAAGCTGTGCACACAAGCAAAGGAAATAAGGAGTTCATTCATTACTCCCCATCATCAGGCAGATGTTTAGCAACTTCCTCGAAAGCAGGGTTTCATCACATGTAGCGGTTACTTGGGAAGACAAATGTCTTGGTGTCGAACATCCCTCCTTTCTCCTTCTTTCCCTGAGATTTTATTACTGAGAATGACATCATGTGGTATGGGATATCCCTATGGTCAATTTGGTCACCTGTCCTGGCTCTGTCTTATGGGACCTAATATATGCTTATAAGTATCTC